>ERZ1673962.329-NODE-329-length-36191-cov-4.102612_pt1 | contig 36191 bp, 35 predicted proteins | sample MGYA00580188_ERZ1673962 | MGnify/ENA primary metagenome ERZ1673962 (study PRJEB41334, sample SAMN05608104) | rock metagenome | biome: terrestrial subsurface; feature: shale formation; material: shale | place: USA: Pennsylvania ... | reverse complement strand
AGCGTCGCTCCCCAGCCGCCGGCGAGCACGCTGATCAGCGCCAGCCAGGGCCAGAGACCCCAGCCCTGGTCGGCCCCGGATGTCGGGTGCGGTTTGGACTCGGAATCAGGCGCGGACACGGATTCCGGCGCGGATGCCGGATTGGGCGACGCGGGAACAGGTACCGGCCGGCTGGATGTACCGCCAGGCGCGGGTGCCACCTCGACGGTCCGCGCCGGGATCACGGCGACCCGCGCCCGATCCGTGCGCGTATCCCACCAGTCGAGCCGGATCTCCGGGAGGGTCAGGGTTCCGGGGCGCATCGGGACGAGCGCGAACTTGAGGGTCTTGATCGCCGCCGGTGCCGGGCCGCTGGTCAGATCCTCGCCGCGCGGCTGATCGGGATAGACCTGGACGCCGTCGAGTGCGCCCAGACCGAGATCCGGCAGTTGCGCCGCCGTCGTCCCCTCGGCGGTGATCGTGAGGATGCGGGTGATCGGTTCGCCGACCTGAAAGACCGGCGGACTCGGCGTCCACTCGTCCGTGAGCTGGAGCGAGGTGGCGGGCAGCCAGCTCGTACCGGAGTTTGCCGCCGGCTGTGGACGCACCTGGAGTTCGATGTCGCGCGCGCGCTCGACCACGCGCCGCCCCGGATGGGTGACGCCCGGCATGGCTGGAAAGCCCTGGAAGAGCCGTCCGCCAAAGGCTTGATCCAGCTCGGCGAAAGGATCCTGCCGCGCGCCCTGGCGCGGATCCTCCAGCATGGCCTCCAGGCGCGGCGACTGGACGGTGATCGATCCGCTGTGCTGGGGGGTCAGTCGGTAGCGTCGCTCGATGACGCGATAGACCCGGCCTTCGCGCGTCTCGTCATAGGCGCGATCCTCACCCAGACGCTGTACCGTGGCACCCTCGACCTCGGGCTCGGAGAGCACCGCGCGCTGCGGCGGCTGGCGGTAATAGACCTTGATCCGGTATTCGATGGGTTGCAGGACATAGGGCGTGGTGGTCTCGACCTCGGATTCGACGAAGAGCGCCTTGGGACCGGACTGATCCGGCTGACCGGATCGGGCGGAGGCGCCGCCCGGCTCGACGACCTCGATGCTCAACGGCCGGCTGCTGTCGCGTCCGGCCTGGATGGCGGGGATGGTCAGACGGCCTGCGCGCTTGGGCGCCAGTTGCAGGCTCCACTGACGACTGTGCGAGATGCGTCCGTTGATGATGCTGGTCACCTGGCTCTGCCCACGGCGCAGAATGTCGAAGTCCGATTCCAGGGGCGCGAAATCCGGCTCAGCGTCCACATCGCCCTCGGCGCTGAGCCGCAGTTCCAGCACTTCGCCCAGCTCCAAACGCTGCCGATCCGCCTGAACGCTCAAATCAGCCGCCAGAACCGACGACGGCAGCGTCAGCCATAGGAAAGCCAGCAGGATCGCATGTCCGTATCGTTGTGCCATCACGGTAACTGACCCTCGCGACGCAGATGTTGCAGAAGAAAACGCTGACGCAGCAGTCCGGCCGGGTCGTCCGGCACCTGACGCAGCCGGGCCTCCATGGCTTGTTCGCGCTCACGCTCTTCGGGCGAGCGGTCATCCAGCGCCTTGGGCGCAGCGCTTGGAGTGTTCGGCGACTCATCCACTTTCGCTTCAGCCGGCTCGGCGCTCACCGGTTGGCTCGACTTCGAATCCGGCTCCGTCGCCCGACCATCGACGGCGATGTCTTCCGGCGACGGTTCAGCGGCTTCCGATTTCGTCTCTGGCTGTTTGGCCTGTTCCTGGCCTGAACTGGAATCGGCACCAGCGTCAGGTTCAGACGCTCGATCCTGATTCGCCGCCTGAGGTTCATTGGGTCCAGTTTCACCGGACTGGTCTGTTTCGGACTTCGAGGCATCGGCTTGCTGAGTGCCGGATTCAGACGCGTCCGGCTTCGAGGTATCGGTTGAGTCGGAGTCGGACGCCGATTCCGAAGGCTCGGATGTCGATGAGGACTCCTGGCTCTCTCTGGATTGGTTGCCCTGAGACTGGTCGTTCTGAGGGGGCGACTGGTCGAGAAGCCGGCGCACCAGTTCCAGGTTGTGGCGCGCGTCGGCCTGGTCAGGATCCTGTTCGAGCACGCGCTCATAGGCCGCCGCCGCCTCTTCGAGCCGCCCCAGGCGCGCGAGCGCATTGCCGCGATTGTACTCAGGCGCAGCTCCAGCGAGTCCGTCGAGCGCGTCGAGCGCCTGTTCGAATTGACCGGCGCGATAGCTGGCTGCCGCGCGCCAGGCCGGGTCGCTGAAGTGCTCGGCGGCCGAATCGGGACGCCCGGCCGCCAGTTCACGCGCGCCCTGCTGATCGGCACTCCACCAGAGATCGGCCCACTCGAACGCCAGTGCCCGATCAGGCGGCACGAGCAGCACCGCCGCCAACACCGGAACCAGCCAGCCGCGCCGGAAGGCCAGCGCCGCCAGCGGCAGCAACAGCAGGATCAACCACGGGCCTTCCTCGCGCCAGCGGTCTGCCGTCAGCCGCGATGCCTCGATGCGCGTTTCGGGTCGGGGCGCGGCGGCGATCAGAGCCTGGGTATCGGCCTCACCCACGCCGGCTTCCAGATAACGTCCGTTGCCGGTGCGCGCCAGCTCGCGCAGCCGGTCACGTTCCAGACGGGCGATCTGAAGTGCGCCGTCGGCGCCCTGCTCGAAGCCGCCGCCCGGACGCGGCACGGGCGCGCCGTCCAGCGTGCCGACCGCCAGCACCGAGAGTCGATGTCCGGCGTCGGCCAGACGGCGCGCCGACTCCAGCGATCCGGCCAGATTTCCAACCCCATCCGTGATCAGAATGACATGCCCGGCCCCGCCGCCCGCGCGCTCCAGCATCCCGGCCGCCATCTCCAGCGCGCGGTCGGTGCGGCGCGCACCAGGCACGGGAATGAGATCCGTGGTGAGCATCGGCACCTGGGCGGCGATGGTGTTGGCATCGGCGCTCAGCGGCGAGACCAGAAAGGGGTCGGGACCGAAGGCGATCAACCCGACCTGCCCCTCGCGCATGGCCTTGAGCAGATCCAGGGTCTCGAAGCGGGCGCGCGTCAGACGCGAGGGCGAGACATCGGCGGCATTCAGGCTCGGTGAGAGATCCAGCAGGATCACCGAGCGCGCGTCCAGACTGAAGACCGGCTGCGGCAACTGACGCCAGACCGGTCCGGCGAGCGCCACCACCAGGATCAGCCAGCCGACTCCGAGCAGGACGAGCGGCCAGCGGCCGGAGCCTTCCGCGCCGCCAACCAGCAGATGCGGCAGCAGATGCGGATCGACGAGTGCCGACCAGGTGTCGGCGCCCGCCCGACGGCGCCAGAGCCGCCACAGCAGCCAGGCGAGCGGAATCAGAGCCAGAAACCAGAGTGGGCGCAGAAACAGCATGGCCATGTTCAGGGCGTTCGGTCGGTGAAGGCGCGTCCTGGACGGCGATCCAGCATTCCAGCATCGAGAACGATCGGCAGGATCGACAGGATCAGCGCCAGCGCGGCGGGCCAGACGAAGAGTGCGCGCTGCGGACGATAGGTGCGCTGCTCACGCTCGCTCGGCTCCAGCCGGTCCAGCTCGTTATAGACGGCTTCCAGTTGCTGGCGGCTATCGGCGGTGAAGGCGCGCCCGCCGGTGATCTCGGCGATACGCTCGAGTGTAGCCGGGTCGAAGTCGCTGGCCTGGCGCAGCAGACGCATTCCAAACAGCGAGCGCACGCCCAGTTCGCCGCCGCCGATGCCGATGGTGTAGACACGCACACCGGCTTGGGCGGCCAGTTCGGCCGCTTCCAGTGGATCGAGCGCGCCGGCGGTGTTGTCGCCATCGGTCAGGAGGATCAGGACTCGCTGACCCTCGGGTTGTTCACGCAGACGCTTGACCGCCAGGCCGATGGCGTCGCCGATCGCCGTCTCGCGTCCGGCCAGTCCGACGACCGAATCACGCAGCATGGCGGCGACCGTGGCGCCATCGAAGGTCAGGGGCGTCTGGAGATAGGCGCGGGTGCCGAAGAGGATGAGTCCGAGCCGGTCGCCCGCGCGACGTTCGACGAAGGCCGAGGCGACCGTCCGCACCACGGCCAGACGCGAGACCGGGCGCCCATCGAGTTCGTAGTCTTCCTGCGCCATGCTCCCTGAGACATCGATCGCCAGCATCAGATCGCGTCCGGCCAGCGGCAGCGGGACCGGCGCGCCGACCCATTGCGGACGCGCCGCCGCGAGCACCAGCAATCCCCAGGCGAGCAGTCCGATCAGCAGTCGCTGGCGGCGCCATCCGGACGGACGTGGCGGATGTCCGACCGCTTCGATCTCGAGACCGACGTGGATCGGAAAGCGCAGGGCCGCGCCAACATCGTCGCGCGCGGGCGGCAGCCAGCGCGTCAGCACGGGCAATGGCAGTGCCAGCAACACCCAGGGCCAGGCAAGCGTGATCATCGTTTGCCTCGTATTGAATTGGCGTTGAACTCGATCCACCGCTCGACCAGTTGCGCGAGCCGCTCGGGATCGAAATCGATCTGGTCGGCAGGGCGATAGGCCGAGTCGACCAGCACGCGCCCGATGCCGCCGCTGAACTCGCCGGTACCACAGGTCGCATCCAGAAAAGCCAACCAGTCGTCCCCGGTCAAACCCGCGATCTGGTCGCGAGGATACCGCGCCAGCGTCAGACGGCGCACGAGACGCGACAGCTCGGCCAGATAACGCCGCCGATCGCCATGGACCGCCAGCTCGCGCCCCAACCGCTCGAGTTCACGCTGCGCGGCCCGCTGGAGCGAAGTCCGGCCTCGTCGGCTCACCGCAAGACGCACGACCACAAGCAAACCCGCCAGGACCAAGACCGCCACCAGCCACCAGCCAGGCGCCGGCGGCCACCAGGACACCGGGTCGGGCAGATGCCAGTCACGCAGATCGGCCAGCGGATCGGCCGTCATGACACCCGCCTCGCTGCCGGAATTGCACGCCGTGTCCCGAGCGCCAGCGCCAGGGCCGGACCGACCGGATCGACGGTCGACAGCCTGAGCCAATGCGCGCCATGCCGCCGCGCCAGTCGTTCCAGCAACGCCAGCCGCCGTTCGAACGCCGCCTGATAGCGCGTTCGCGCCCCAACGCCGGTCAGATCCAGGATTGCGCGTCGCCCGCCCATCAGCACCGGATAGCGGCCAGCGGGCGGCGCACTGGCTTCGATCGGATCATGGACCAGCACCAGCAGGAGTTCGCTACTCGCGGCCAGACGCGCGATCCAGGCTCCATCCGGTTCGTCCAGATCGGCGAAGTCGCTGACGAGGGCGATCAGGCTCCCCGGACGCACCAACGCGGCCAGGTGCGACGCGGCCGCCGCCAACCTGGCCCAACCGCCCGTCTCCATCGCCGGTTCCGCAGGCGCAGCCAGACGTTCGAGTAGCGGCAGCAGACCCGCGCTGCGTGCGGCCGGCCGCCGCTCCAGATGACGCGCCTCATCGAACACCAGTCCACCGACCCGGTCGCCGCGATCCACCGCCGCCCAGCCGAGCAGCGCCGCCACGCGCGCCGCGACCACCGACTTGAAGGCCACGCGCGTCCCGAACCGCATCGACGGTCCCTGATCGACCAGCAGCCACACAGGGCGCTCGCGCTCCTCACGAAACAATTTCACATGCGGCGTCCCGGCACGCGCGGTGACGCGCCAGTCCATGTTGCGCGGATCATCACCCGGCAGATAGACGCGCGACTCGTCGAACTCCATGCCGCGACCGCGAAAGCGCGACAGATGACCGCCGCTGCGCGTGGCCAGCACCCGCCCGCGCGGCGCCAGATCCAGCCGACGCGCCTGAGCACGAAGCGCGATGAGTTCGCGCAGATCGGCTCGCAGGCCGTTTGGCGTCCGGTCGTTCGCCTGCGCCATACGCCGGCCTCGCTCAGGGCGCCGGAACGCGCGCCAGCAGCGCCGTGACGAAATCGTCCGCACAGCGCCCCTCGGCCTCGGCTTCATAGGACAGCAGCACCCGATGACGCAGGACGTCGGGCGCGAGCGCCTGAACGTCCTCGGGCGAGACGAAGTCGCGCCCCGCCAGCCAGGCCCGGGCGCGGGCGCACCGATCCAGCGCGATGGTGGCGCGCGGACTGGCGCCGAACCGCAGCCAGCCGTCGAGATCGCGCGCATAGGCGCCGGGGCGGCGCGTGGCCATCACCAGATGCACCAGATAGTCCTCGACTTCAGGGGCCATGTAGAGATTCAGGATCGCCCGCCGCGCCGCGAAGACCTCGGCCTGGGTCAGAACCAGCTTCGACGCATCGTCCGGTTCGCGCCGCGCCTGCTCGCGGTTGAGCCGCAGGATGGCGCGCTCGGTCTCCAGATCCGGATAGTCGACGCGCACATGCAGCAGGAAGCGATCGAGCTGAGCCTCGGGCAACGGATAGGTGCCCTCCTGCTCGATCGGGTTCTGGGTCGCCATGACCAGAAAGAGTTCGGGCAGCGGATAGGTCTCGCGTCCGACCGTGACCTGACGCTCGCCCATGGCCTCCAGCAGCGCCGACTGCACCTTGGCCGGGGCGCGGTTGACTTCGTCGGCCAGTAGCAGATTGTGGAAGACGGGACCGCGATCGAAGCGGAAACTGCCGTCGTGCGGGCGATAGATCTCGGTGCCGGTGAGATCGGCCGGCAGCAGGTCGGGCGTGAACTGGATGCGGTGGAAGTCGCCCTCCAGACCGGCGGCCAGGTGCTTGACGGCTGTGGTCTTGGCCAGCCCTGGAGCCCCCTCGACCAGCAGATGCCCGTCGGCCAGCAGCGCGATCAGCAACCGCTCGATCAGGCCGTGCTGCCCGAGGATGGCGCGCCCGACCTGATCGCGCAGTGCCGCGAAACGCTGGGCTAGAGCGGCCGTGCTGTACGCTTGGGCGTCCGCGCCCTTGTTCAAGTCCGGGTTGGGGCTCTGTTCCAAGGCTCGCCTCCTCGCAAAGATCTCAGCCGATCGATGCCTATAGGTTTGCAGGTTTCGCCGGTCGATGCCGTTAAAATTTTTTCAGGTGCATTGTGGATGCCTACCCCGGCCCCTATACTGGCTCAGCCATTCCGGCTCCACAACTTGAGGAAGACACAATGATCAAATCCAACCGGATCACCGCTTGCGCTCTCGCCGCGCTCTTCGCCGGCGCCTCCTTCTCCGCAAGCGCCTGGTGGGGTGGTCCCGGCTACGGCAACGGCCTCTGGGACAACATGGGTGACATGTTCGGCGATGGCTATGGCGACTTCAACATGAACATGGGCGGCGGCGGTCGCGGTTACGGCCGTGGTTATGGTCGCGGCAACGGCTATGGTTACGGCGCGCCCTACGGCTATGGTGCACCCTATGGTTATGGCGCCCCCTACGGCTACGGCGCTCCCTATGGTTACGGCGCACCTTACGGCGCCATGCCCTATGGCGCGATGCCGCCCCAGATGCCGGCCGCTCCTGCCCAGCCACAGGCCGCTCCGAGCCGTTGAGGCTCGATCCGCCTAGGGTGATCGGCCGCGCGCGCTGGCGGCCACACTGAAAACGCCTCGCTCTTCCGAGTCGAGGCGTTTTTGCGTTTGAGGCGTGCCGATAACGGCAAAGACCTCGCGGCTAGAGACCGAGCATCTTCTCCAGATAGTGGATATTGGCGCCGCCGGCCAGGAAGGCGCCATCGCGCATGATCGAGCGCTGGAGCTTGATGTTGGAGTGGATGCCCTCAATGACCGTCTCACGCAGGGCATTGCACATGCGCGCCACCGCCGAATCACGATCCTCGCCGTGGGTGATGAGTTTGCCGATCATCGAGTCATAGTGACAGGGCACGGTATAGCCGGAATAGATGTGGGTCTCGACCCGCACCCCCGGCCCGCCCGGCGCGTGGAAGTCGGTGATCTTGCCCGGGCTGGGGATGAAGGTCTCGGGATGCTCGGCGTTGATGCGGCACTCGATGGCATGTCCGCGCAGCTGGATGTCCGACTGGCGGTAGCGCAGCGGCTCGCCGGCGGCGATCAGGATCTGCTCCTTGACGATGTCGACGCCCGTGATCATCTCCGTGACCGGATGTTCGACCTGGACGCGGGTGTTCATCTCGATGAAATAGAACTGCCCGTTCTCGTAGAGGAACTCGAACGTCCCCGCCCCGCGATAGCCGATCGAACGACAGGCCGCCGCACAGCGCTCGCCGATCTCGCGCCGCTGTTCCTCGGTGATGCCGGGCGCCGGCGCCTCCTCCACCACCTTCTGATGACGCCGCTGCATCGAGCAGTCGCGTTCGCCGAGATGGATGGCGTTGCCCATCTGATCGGCCAGCACCTGGAACTCGATATGACGCGGGTTCTCCAGATACTTCTCCATGTAGACCATGTCGTTGTTGAAGGCCGCCGCCGCCTCGGCCCGGGTGAGGGCGATGGCGTTGAGCAGCGTCGCCTCCGAGTGCACGACGCGCATCCCGCGCCCGCCGCCACCGCCGGACGACTTGATCATGATCGGATAGCCGATCTCGCGCGCCAGCTCCAGGGTGCGCTTCTTGTTGTCGTCGATCGGACCGTCGGACCCTGGGACGCAGGGCACGCCGGCCGCCTTCATCGCCGCGATGGCCGAGACCTTGTCGCCCATGAGACGAATGGTCTCGGGACGCGGGCCGATGAAGATGAAGCCCGACTTTTCGACCCGCTCGGCGAAGTCGGCGTTCTCGGACAGGAAGCCGTAGCCGGGGTGGATGGCGACCGTATCCGTGACCTCGGCGGCGCTGATGATGGCCGGAACGTTCAGATAACTCTGCATCGCCGGCGCCGGACCGATGCAGACCGATTCGTCAGCCAGCAGCACATGCTTGAGATCGCGGTCGGCCTCGGAATGGACGGCGACCGTCTTGATGCCGAGCTCGCGGCAGGCGCGCAGGATGCGCAGCGCGATCTCGCCACGGTTGGCGATCAAAACCTTTTCGATCATTGCGGACATGATGGGGATGCCTTGGGTTGTGAGCGGCCAGGCGGGCCGATCCGGCGCGCGCGGCGCCGCCCGGCCCCTGGATGAGGAGGATCCCGATGGATCCCGCGACTCAGTCGATCAGGAACAGCGGCTGGTTGTACTCGACCGGCTGCCCGTTCTCGACCAGGATGCGCTTGACCGTTCCGGATTGCTCGCATTCGATCTGATTGAGGATCTTCATCGCCTCGATGATGCAGAGCGTGTCGCCGGCCTTGACCGACTGACCTTCCTCGACGAAGGACTTGGACCCCGGCGAGGGCGCGCGATAGAAGGTGCCGACCATGGGCGAGCGCACCAGGGTGCCGGTGATCTCGTCCTCGTCGTCATCGACCGCCGACTGAGCGGGGGCCGGTGCGGCGGCCGGCTGGGGGGCGGCGCCCGCCATGGGCATCGGCATCCCCTGGGGCATGTAGAACGGCATCGCCGCACCGCCGCTCACCTGGCGGCTGATGCGGACCGATTCCTCGCCCTCGTGGATCTCGATCTCGGCGACGTCGGATTGCTCCAACAACTCGATCAGCTTCTTGACCTTGCGAATGTCCATCGTTTCAGTGGTTCTCGTTCGTTGGGTTCTGGGCCAGTCGACCGAGCGCGGCGCGCAGCGCCAGCGCATACCCCTCGGCCCCGAGTCCGCAGATCACGCCCACCGCGATATCGGAGAAATAGGAGTGGGCGCGGAATGGCTCGCGGGCGTGCACGTTCGACAGGTGCACCTCGATGAAGGGGATGGCCACGGCCAGCAGGGCATCGCGCAAGGCGACGCTGGTGTGAGTGAAGGCGGCCGGATTGATGAGGATGAAACGCACACCGTCGCGGCCGGCCTGGTGGATGGTCTCGATCAGGACGTGCTCGGCGTTGCTCTGCACGAAGGCCAGCTCATGGCCGGCGTCCTGAGCCATGGCCGTGAGCGTGCGCTCGATGTCGGCCAGGGTGACGCGCCCGTAGTGACCGGGTTCGCGCGTACCGAGCAGATTGAGATTGGGTCCGTTCAGGACCAGGATCGAGGCCATGGCGCCAACCGCTTGCAGACCAAAAGAGGTAAGGATGTGCGTCATTGCCGTCCGGCCGGAATCGGCGGCAAATCGCCCCGAATTGTCCGGATTTTGCGGGATCTTGTCCAGCGAGGATCAGGGTGTGCGCGATACTCTCGGCCCTTCTCTCACGAGAAGTGGATTCAGGAGCTCGGCCAGCTCCTCGGCACTCAGTTCGCCGATCTGGCCGTGGACGCGCCGCCCATGCCGATCGAAGATCACGGTGAAGGGCAGCACCTCCAGTCGGTTGCCGAGCTGGACTGAGAATTTGAGCACCTCGGGCGTGGCGATCAAAAGCGGATAGTTGACCGGCTGCTCGGCGGCGAAGGCGCGCACGTCCTCGACCTGATCGACCGCGATGCCGACGAACTGCACGCCGGATTCGCGCAACCGTTCCTGAATCTCGACGAAACGCGGGATCTCGGACAGACAGGGCGGACACCAGGTCGCCCAGAAGTTGAGCACCAGCACCTTGCCGGCCCAGGCGTTGCTGGCGACCTCACGCCCCTCGAGGTCGGTCAGGCGAAAGTCGGGCAGGGTCTGGAGCGACTCGGCCTGGCGCTCGAAGCGTTCAGTGTGTCTACCGCTGTCGGCGTTCTCGAACTCGACCCAGCGCTGACCGATGATGGCGGTGCCGATGCTGATGCCGCCGGCGAGCGCGGTGACGAGGACGACCTTCAAGGCTTTCATGGGGCAACCTGGCGTAGATGCACGGCGAACGGCTCGGCAGGCTTGAAGCCCACCAGACGATAGTTGGCGAGTTCCTGGCCGGTGCGATCGAAGAACAGGATCGCCGGCGGACCGGGCAGGCCAAAGCGCCCCTGGATCAGGGCGCGATCCTCGTCATCGTTGGCCGTGACATCGGCCTGGAGCCGAACGAAGCGGTTCATCTCGGCGATCACGGTCGGGTCGCTGAAGGTGTAGCGCTCCATCTCCTTGCAGGACACGCACCAGTCGGCATAGAAATCGAGCAGCACGGGCTGACCACTGGCTTGAGCCAGGGCCAGTTCGCGCTCCAGATCGGCCACCGATTTGATGCGCTTGAAAACGACGTGCTCAGCGTTGCCCGCAACGCCACCCGTCGGCAGTAAACCCCGCAGCGGCTGGAGCGTATCGCGCCCACCGGCCGCCGCACCGACCAGCATGAGCGCGCCATAGATCAGCAGTACCAGTCCCAGCCCCTTCCACAGCTTGCTCCAGCCAGTTGCGCCCGGCTGGAGTTGAGTGAGCGCGCCCATGTAGACCGCCGAGCAGATCAGCAGCAGCGCCCAGAGCAGCATGGCGACCGCCGGCGGCAGGAGGCGTTCGAGCATCAGGATGGCCACGCCCAGCAGTGCCACGCCGAACACCGCCTTGACCGCATCCATCCAGACTCCGGCACGCGGCAGATAGCGACCGGCCGAGGTGCCGATGACGATCAGCGGCGCGCCCATGCCGAGACTGAGCGCGAACAGCGCCAGCCCGCCGAGCAGTGCATCGCCGGTCTGGCTGATGTAGATCAGCGCTCCGAACAGCGGCGGCGCCACACAGGGTCCGACGATCAGCGCCGAGAGCAGACCCATGATGGCCACGCCGATCAGTGTGCCGCCCTCCTGACGGTTGCTGAGTTCGGCGAGCTTGGTTTGCAGGCCGGAGGGCAGTTGCAGTTCATAGAAACCGAACATGGACAGCGCCAGCCCCACGAACACCAGGGCGAAGGCGGTCAGAATCCAGGGATTCTGGAACACCGCCTGGAGATTGGCTCCGAACAACCCGGCCAGCACGCCGACGACCGTATAGGTCAGGGCCATCGCCAGCACATAGACCAGCGAGAGCACGAACGCCTTGCGCGTGGTCAGCCCCGCGCCCTGCCCAGCGATGATGCCCGAGAGGATCGGGATCATCGGGAAGACGCAGGGCGTGAAGGCCAGCAGCAGCCCAAAGCCGAAGAAGACGGCGATGATCGCCCACAGCCCTTCGCCCGCGAGCACGGCGGCGATGCGATCCTGCTCGGAGACCGGCGGGGCGCTCTCGGTCGGGCCATTGTCCGGCGAAGCTTTCTCCAGCGCCGCCATCGCCGAGGCATCGGCGATCGCCAGCGGCGCTTCGGGCAGACTCAGCGCGAGCCGCTGAGTCTGCGGCGGATAGCAGATCCCGATTTCGGCGCAACCCTGATATTTGACGACCAGGGTCATGTCGGTCGGCGCCGTCGTGGCGCGTCTGAGCGGCACGGTCAGATCGAGCCGGCCCTGATAGATCCGGACATCGCCGATCGAGCCGTCGGGCAGCACCGAATCATGCTTGAGCGTCCCCGCCGGGCGCTCGATGGCACCGAGCGCAACCTCGGGCGAGCCGTCGAGCACAAGCTCGATCAGATCGGCATAGAGATAGGTTCCGGGCGCGATGTCCCAGGTGAGCTGCACCAGATCCGGCGCGACGACCTCAGACTGGAAGCGGAAGGCGTGCTCGACCGCCGGGATCTCGTCCGTGCCGGCCAGCCCCTGGCTGGTCGCGGTGGACGACAGCAAGGTGGCCAGACGGCTCGGTTTGGCCTCGGGCGAGGCCTGTGCCGCGACGGGCACGATCGGCGGCAATTCGAGCGTGAAGGTTTCGCGATGCGGCGGATAGCAGAATCCGGCATCGGCGCAGCCCTGCGAGCCGACGCGCAGTGTCAGATGACTGCCGGAGTCGGGTGTGCGCGTGATGGGCAGATCGACCGTGAGCCGTCCGTGATAGGTCTCGACCTCGCCGAAGAACTCATCCTGCTTGATCTCGGCCTCGGGCAGCACAGCGGTGCCGAGCGTGATGCCGGGCGTCTCGGAGTCGAACCTGATCTTGCTGCGATAGAGATAGTACCCATCGGCGGTATCCCAGATGACACGCACGGTTTCCGGGCCGGCCACCTCGGCGCTGATCGGAAAGGCTTGCTCCTGGGTCAGGAAGTCATCGGCCAGCGCCTGGGTACCGCCCAAGGCGCCCATCAGCCACAGCCAAGCCCAAGCTAAAAACCACGGTCGTTTCACGAGTCCTGCTCCACGGCGTTCACGCATTCGCTCACCCAATTCAGATAGTCGCTCGCTCCCGAGACGATGGGGAGGGCGATGATCTCCGGTACCTCGTAGGGATGCAACTGACACAACCGCTCGGTGAGCGGCTCGACACGTGCCTCGACGGTCTTGATCAACAGCAGCACCTCGGAATCGTGCTGGATGCGCCCCTCCCAACGATAGACCGAGGTCAGGCCGGGCAGCAGATTGACACAGGCGGCCAGCCGCTCCCCGACCAGGGATTCGGCCAGACGCCGCGCCGTGTCCCCGTCGGGACAGGTGCAGAGGATCAAACGACAGTAGGTCGACATGGTTGGAACTCGATCTCGTTTGGACTTGATCTCGCCGACAGGGTAAGGTTTCCGCAAACCGTCGGGGTCTGACGAACGCCAGCTTCTGACCGCGCCGGCCGCGATAGATTCCATCCGGCCGTCTCCGACGCCCCCTTCATCCAATGGAGAATGCCATCGTGCCGCTGCTCATCCTGCTTTTCGTCGGCCTGCCGCTGACCGAAATCTATTTTCTGATCCAGGTCGGCTCCGAGATCGGGGCCCTGCCGACCATCCTGCTCTCGATCCTGACGGCCGTCATCGGCGCCTGGCTGGTCCGCTATCAGGGCTTCGGCGTGCTGATGCGGGTGCGCGAACTGCTCGATCGGGGTGAGGTGCCGGCCATCGAGCTGATGGACGGGGCGCTCATCCTGGCCGCCGGACTCTTCCTGATCCTGCCGGGCTTCCTGACCGACAGCCTGGGCTTCCTGCTGCTGATCCCGCCGCTGCGCCGACGGCTGATCGAGCGTTATATCCGGATCCAGCCCGTAAACACACAAGCGGCCGGCGAGGTCCGGACCGAGACACGGGTGCGGGTGATCGAGGGTGAGTTCCGCCGCGACGACTGAGCGACTTCAGCCCGACCGGGGATCAGCCGCCGCCGGGGAAGCGATCGGCGTATTTCTGGATCCATTCCAGCGCTGCTTCTTCGCTGGTCATTGATCGCCCCTCGCGCGCCCGGACCTCGTGACGATAGTGCTCGATATGACAGACCTGCTCGACCATCCGCACCCCATATCGATCCTCGATGCCCTCGAAGCGCACCCCGACCTCGAAGACCGCTCCGTGGTGATGGCACCAGGCGACGATGCCATCGACCTCGAACACCGGATCGACGATCGGGATCTGGATATGGATGCCCGTTCCGGGCTGGATGGCCAGACGCGAGCTGAAACAGAGCCCACCCTCGCCGATGTTGCGCAGATAATCGCGCTCGTCGGCGATCACCTCGCGCAATGAATAGCGGATGGGTACGTCGGATGGATGGCGAAGGAAGCGACGTGTCTCCTCGGTCATGATCCACCTCGTCTCACGCGATCGGTCAGCCTGCCCCGATCCTGTCTCGATGAAGACTAACAAAACGCGCCGCCTCGTCCTCCAAGACGAAGAGCCACGGGTACCATTCTCGTCACGCCCCCAGCCCGATCCATGAGCCTGTCCTGGACACACCAGATCGCCAAAGCACTTGCCGGCGGACGACCGACCCCGGCACTGGAGCTGCATCTCGACGCCCTGCTCGTCTGGCTGAACAATCCGGACAATCCGCGCGTGGCCGAGCTGGAGCGGGCCATCGGGCGGCAGCGGCTCGCGCGCGATCAAGCCGGCGCGAGCGCCTACCGTCTGCTCGACCGGCAGCTCTTCGCCGACGAGGCGCCTCCCTCGCCCGCCACCCTGGGGTTTGCGCCCGGCACCGCCGCCGCGCACGCCAAGCTGCGCTATCGCCGGCTGATGCAGGTCTATCACCCGGACCGGCATCCCGAGCGTACCGCTTGGGCGACCCGTCGCACCGAACAGATCAACCGCGCCTTCGCCGCCTTCCAGCGCGGCGAGACCGGCACGACACGCGCCAGCACCCGCAAGGAGCCGGGACATCGAGACGCCGTAAAGCCATCCAACTGGCGCCTGCCGCCGGCCTGGTTCCCGCCTGCACTCAGAGACGCGATCGCGCCGGCCTGGGTCTGGACGCACGACCGCTGGTTGGCACTCACACCGCTCCAGAAGCGAATGCTGAGCACGGCCGCCATCGTCTGCGTCCTGATACTCACGGTCACGCTCTGGCCGCAGGAACCGCCCCGGCCGGTTCCCCGAATCATTCACCATCCGCTTGGTGTCGAGCCGACACCCGTGCTCGCGCACGAACCGACACCCGACGAGCCGGAGCCACAGCCACAGCCACAGCCACAGCCACAGCCACCAGAGATCGTCGCAACCGAGCCGGCCCCAGAGGCAGCGCCACGGCCGGCCATCATTCCACCGACGCACGTGCCGGATGACTCGCCAAGCGAGGCGCCGGTCGTCGCCTCCCGCAGAAACGCCCTGCCCGACCTGGAGTCGAGCGTCGTACCCGAGGTCTCGGATCATGAGAGATGGGCTCCGGACAAGCCCGCTCAAGCGGCATCGGAACCCGAGCCGGAACCGGCGCCAAAAACGGATACGGCGATTCCGGCGATTCCGGCGATTCCGGCGATCACCGGGGCACCGGATCTGCCGGCGGCTCCGTCCCTGAGTGCGCCCCGGCCGGACACCATGACATCGCTCGCTCCACACGCCGATATTCCGGCAGCGGCCACACCCGAGCCGCCCAAGCCGCCGGCACCACCCGAAACGCCCCTGGCGCTGAGCACGGCTCCAGCCGTCTCGACCGCCAGTGCATCGCTCGCCACCCGCTGCCAGACCGCCGCCGAGATCCTGAGCCGTTTCCATAGCGCCTATCAGAATGGTGCGCTCGATACGCTCATGGCGCTCTACAGCCCGCTGGCCAAGGAGAACGAGCTGGCCACCTGGTTCGCCATTCGCCAGACCTATGCCGAATGGTTCCGCACCACTTCGGCGCGGCGCATCGGCTTCGAGCAGATCCAGGTCCAGCCCATCGCCGACAGTCAGCGCTGCGCCCTCATGGCCGTGTTCCAGGTCAGCTATCTCGACCGGCAGTCGCATCTGGTGACGCAGGCCGGGATCATCGAACTGCTGCTCGAACACAAGGGGGCGGACTGGACCATCCTCCGGGCGCGGTATTGAGCCACCGGACTCAGCGATCAGGCGTATGCGTCGATCCCCTGGAAGGACCGCAGATCGTCGCGCCGTTCCAGGCGTTGCGTGGCTTCATAGGCCGCCACGGCGCGCCGCCCATACCCATCGCCGGCCATCACCCTGACCGGGGCGCTATAGGAACGTCGATGCTGAGAAGACTCCTCGGTGCGCTCGGCTCGCGTCACCGGGCGCTCGGTCAGCGCCTCGGTATCGGTCCTGGCGACGGCCGGCGGAAGCACGACCGGCAGCGTCCGCTCCCAAGAGGACTCGGAAACGATCGAGTAGGAGAGCGCCGCCGGTGAACCGAGGATCTGCATCGGGAGCCGTGACCAATACTGAGGCACGTCGACGGATGGAGGGGATCACCGCCGATACGAGATCCCGCCGAGCTATCAACAGTGTAGACGGCCTGCCCGTGCAGGACATCCTTCGGCAACGAGCGCGCGCTCCGACGCTCAGATGCTGATGGGTCGGGCGATCAGAACTCGACTTCGTCCCAGAAATCGGGTTGTGAGGTATCGGTCGGCGGATTGCCGTCGTAGACCAGACTCTGGCGACGCTGGAGATAGGCGTCGCGAACGAAGCTGTAGGGATCGATGGAGGCCTCCTCGACGATCTCGGTCGCCGTCAGCAGGTCCGCACGCCGGTCGATCACCCGCACCCCGAGCAGCCCCCATTGCACCTGATGCTTTCTGAGACTGATCAGCGGGTCCGTGACGATGTCGCCGCCCTTACCCATGGCATCGCGCATGGAACTCGGCCCGAGGAAGGGCGTGACCAGATAGGCGCCCGGCTCCAGCCCCCAGTAGCCCAGCGTCTGCCCGAAGTCCTCCTTGTAGCTCGGCAGGCCGACATTGGTGGCCACGTCGACGAAGCCCAGCACGCCGACGGTGGAGTTGATGAAGACGCGCCCGACATCACTGCCCGCGCGCGACATCTTGAACTGCAGAACGTTGTTCACCGCCGAGGTGACATCGGCGAGGTTGTCGAAGAAGTTGGTGATGCCGCGATCGACCGGCTCGGGCGTCACCTTCTGATACCCCCTGGCGATCGGCTGTACGAACGCCTTGTCGAAATCCATGTTGAAGCGGAAGGTGGCCCGGTTGAAAGGCTCCAGCGGATCGCGCGGATCGACCTCGCGATCGGGCTTGGAGGCGCACCCCAGCAAGAGCGTTGGCGCCACCAGCCAAGCCAGTGCGCGCGTCCATGATCGACCCATCACCATACCCATATACCTGGCGAATCTCCTCAATGACTGGCCGAATCCTACCACAGCGCGAAGCGGTGTCGGAGACTCAGCGCCACCGAGAGCATTGGCATTCGTCGCGCGCGCACTTATGCTGTGGCGATGAGAGAACAGGAACACATCCCCAACGGCATCGCCCGGCGCTTTCGCGGCTTCCTGCCCGTAGTGGTGGACGTCGAGACCGCCGGCTTCGATGCCCAGCGCCACGCCCTGCTGGAGGTGGCGGCCGTCATCATCCGCCAGCGGTCCGACGGTCTGCTCGAACCCGCGCCGACGCTCGCCTGCCACGTGCTGCCCTTCGTCGGCTCGGAACTCGACCCGCGTGCGCTGGCCTTCAACGGCATCGATCCCCATCACCCTTTCCGTGATGCGATCTCGGAGCACGATGCACTCGAACGCATCCTCACCCCGATCCGCAAGGCGGTGAAATCGACCGGCTGCAACCGCGCCATCCTGGTCGGACACAATGCGCACTTCGATCTGGGATTCATCAAGGCCGCCGTCGAGCGCACCGGCTACAAGCGCAATCCCTTCCATGCCTTCAGCGTCTTCGACACCGTCACGCTCGGCGGACTGATGTTCGGCCAGACCGTGCTCGCCAAGGCCTCCAGGGCCGCGGGACTGCACTGGAAGCACAGCGAGGCGCACTCAGCGGCCTATGACGCCGAGCAGACCGCGCGGCTGTTCTGCGCGGTCGTCAATCGCTGGCGCGAACTCGATCCCGAACGCTACTGGGAACGCAATTCCGAGGTAGTGGCAGGGGCGGACCAGGGTTCGGTTTGAGCGCGGTCGTTCAGGCGTCTCCCGTCTCAGCTTTGGCCGCGGCCTGCTCCATCATCGTCTTGAGCTCGCCGCTGGCGTGCAGTTCGAGCGTGATGTCACAGCCGCCCACCAGCTCACCGTCGATGTAGATCTGCGGAAAGGTCGGCCAGTCGGCGAAACGCGGCAGGTGCTCGAAGATCTCGGGGTCTTGCAGGACGTTGACATAGGCAAAGGGCACTTCGCACTGCTGAAGGGCCTGCGCGGCGCGCATGGAGAAACCGCACTGCGGAAACTGCGGCGTGCCCTTCATGTAGATCACGACCGGGTTGTTCCTGACCTGCTCGCCGATGCGTTCCAAGACATCCATCACGGATTCCTCGATAGTCGTTGAATGATGCTCCTGCCCAGAGTCGGGCCTGGGCGGCGCATTTTCAAATCCGCCCACGCCGCGTCGGCTCAATCGACATGACGCTGGAGCCAGAGTTCCAGGAGCGCCAGATGCCAGAGCTTGTTGCCCTGGATACGGGTGTGGTGCATGTCGGGCGCGGCCAGGAGCTGGTCGAGATAGCGCTGGCGATAGAGACCGCGCTCGCGGCTGGCGCGCGAGGTCAGGACGTCGCGCATCATGTCGAGGAAGGGGCCGCGCACGTATTTGAGCGCCGGCATGGGGAAGTAGCCCTTGGGCCGGTCGATCACGGCATCCGGCAGCAGCCCGCGGGCGAGCGCCTTGAGCGGATACTTGCCGCCCTCGCGCAGCTTGAGTTCGGGCGGACAGCGCGCGGCCAGTTCGACGAGCTGGTGATCAAGGAAAGGCACGCGCGCCTCCAGCCCCCAGGCCATGGTCATGTTGTCGACGCGCTTGACCGGGTCGTCGACGATGAGGGTGGTCACATCCAGCCGCAGCACGGCATCCACAAAGGTGTCGGCGTCCGGCTCGGCCAGACGCTCGGCGATCAGGGCCGAAGTATGATCCTCACCGGCACAGGACGCCCCGATCATCCGTAGATACTCGTCGTGATCGCGGTCGAAATAGTGCTTGGCGAAGCGTTCGACCGGTGAGCCGGTCGTCTCGGCCATCATGCGCGGATACCAGAAATAGCCGCCGAACACCTCGTCGGCGCCCTGCCCCGACTGCACGACCTTGATCTCGCGCGAGACCTGTTCGGCGAGCAGATAGAAGGCCACCGCATCCTGACCGAACATCGGCTCGGCCATGGCGCCGATCGCCTCGGGCAGCCGGGTCAGCACCTGGTCGTTGGGCACCAGGAATTTATGGTGCCGCGTGCCGTAGCGCTCGACGACCAGATCCGAGTATTCGAATTCGCTGCCGGCCTCCTCGGGCGTGTCCTCGAAACCGACTGAGAAGGTGCGCAGATCCGCGACTCCGGCCTCGGCGAGCAGGGCCACCAGCAGACTGGAGTCCAGCCCGCCCGAGAGCAGCACCCCGACCGGGACGTCCGCGACCTCGCTGCGGATCTTGACCGCGTGACGCAGGGCGGCGTGGATGGACTCCATCCATTCGCCCTCCGACAATGGCGACTCGGGACGCCGGGCGGTGAGATGCCAATACGCCTGCTCGATCTGACGGCCATCGGCCTCGATCAGCCGCCAGTGTCCGGGTGCCAGCTTGCGCACGCCCTGGAGGATGGTGCGCGGGGCCGGAACCACGGCATGGAGCGTGAAGAGGTTGTGCAGCGCAACCGGATCGATCTGCGTATCCACGCCGCCGGCGGCCAGCAGCGCCTGAGGATTGGACGCAAAACGCAGGACGCGCCCCGACTCCGACCAGTAGAGCGGCTTGATGCCGAAGCGGTCGCGCGCCAGGAACAGCGAACGCCGGCCGGCGTCCCAGACGGCGAAGGCGAACATGCCGTGCAGCCGCTCGACGCAGCCGGTCCCCCAGGCGTGCCAGGCCTTGAGGATGACCTCGCTGTCGCCCTCGGAGAAGAAGCGATAGCCCTTCGACTCCAGTTCGCGCCGCAGCGCGCGATAGTTGTAGATGGTGCCGTTGAAGACCAGCGCCAGCCCCAGTTCGGCATCGACCAGCGGCTGATTGGAGCGCACCGACAGATCGATGATCGCCAGCCGCCGATGTCCGAAGGCCAGCGCCCCGTCGCTGTAACTACCGCCATGATCCGGGCCGCGCCGCGTCAATTCGGCCATCATGTGCCCAATCGCGTCCAGATCGGCCGGCGCACCATCGAGCCGCAGCTCGCCACAGATACCGCACATTGGAAGTCTTCTCCCGCCAAGTGATCAGATGACTATCGCCAAGAGGATAGCCGAATCGCCGACGGGGGATGGTTGTAAAAACGGCGAGTCGACCGCATGGTGACGGTGCATTCATCATGGATGGCCGTGTCGCTGATGCCGTTCTCGCGAACGGTTCGGCTCAGTCCTCCAAACCCAAGATCCCACGCTAAAACGCAGGAGACTCGACGATCATGACGCACGAACTGCCCGCCCTGCCCTATGAGAAGAACGCCCTGGAGCCGGTGATCTCGGCCGAGACCATCGAGTACCACTACGGCAAGCATCATCAGACCTATGTCACCAATCTCAACAACCTGATCAAGGACACCGAGTTCGCCGACATGAGCCTGGAGGACATCGTCCTGAAGTCCTCGGGCGGACTCTTCAACAACGCCGCTCAGGTCTGGAACCATACTTTCTACTGGAACTGTCTCAGCCCCAACGGCGGCGGCGCCCCGAGCGGTGCGCTGGCGGCGGCGATCGACGCCGCCTTCGGCTCGTTCGATGAGTTCAAGAAACAGTTCGCGCAGTCGGCCGCCACCAACTTCGGCTCAGGCTGGACTTGGCTGGTCAAGAACGCCGACGGCTCGATCGAGATCTTCAACACCTCCAACGCCGGCACGCCCATGACCTCGGGCAAGACCGCACTCCTGACCGTCGATGTTTGGGAACACGCCTACTACATCGACTATCGCAACGCCCGTCCCAAGTATCTCGAAAGCATCTGGGACAAGGTGAACTGGGAGTTCGTCGCCGCCAATTATGGCGGTTGAACCACGCAAATCGATACGGCGATCCTTGTCAAGCATGTAAATATCGCGTTATATTCGCCCACTTCGCCTTATACACAGAGGCGGTTTCCCATGCGGGGTAACCGCCTTTTTTATTTTCATTCTGAAAGCTCGATCGGGGTCTTTGCGCCATGAGCGAACCCTTGATGGCCACCTACAATCGCCTGCCCGTCACCTTCGACCGGGGTGAGGGCGTCTGGCTCTGGGACACCAACGGCACGCGCTATCTGGATGCGCTGTCCGGGATCGCTGTGTGCGGACTCGGCCACGCCCATCCGGCCGTGCGCGATGCGCTCTGCGAGCAGGCCGGGCGGCTGATCCATACCTCCAACATCTACGGCGTCGCCGAGCAGGAACGCCTGGGCGCGCTCCTGACCGAGCAGGCCGGGATGGATCGCGTCTTCTTCGCCAATTCGGGCGCGGAGGCCAACGAAGCGGCGATCAAGCTGGCCCGGCTCCACGCCCATCGGCGCGGCATCGAGAACCCGGCGATCCTGGTTGCCGAGCACAGTTTCCACGGCCGCACCCTGGCCACGCTCTCGGCCACCGGCAACCGCAAGGTCCAGGCCGGTTTCGAGCCGCTGGTCCAGGGCTTCGTGCGCGTGCCCTATGACGATCTGGACGCCATCGAAACGGCAGCCGCCAACCGGCCCAACATCGTTGCGATCCTGATCGAACCGATCCAGGGCGAAGGCGGCATCCGGCTTCCGTCCGACGACTATCTGGTCCGGCTGCGCGAGATCTGCGACCGCTCGGGCTGGCTGCTGATGCTCGACGAGATCCAGACCGGCATGGGCCGCACCGGGCGGCTGTTCGCCTTCCAGCACGCGGGCATCCAGCCGGATGTGGTCACGCTCGCCAAGGGGCTGGGCAACGGGATGCCGATCGGCGCCTGTCTGGCGCGCGGCGCGGCGGCCGAGGTGTTCTCGCCCGGCTCGCACGGCTCGACCTTCGGCGGCAATCCGCTCGCCTGTCGCGTTGGGCGCGCGGTGCTGGAGACCCTGATCGACGAGAACCTGACCGAGAACGCCGCGGTCCAGGGCGCCTATCTGCTCGATTCGCTGCGTGCGGCACTGGGCGAGACTCAGGGCCTGGTCGAGATCCGTGGACGCGGCCTCATGGTTGGGATCGAACTCGACCGTCCCTGCGGCGCACTCGTCGGTCGGGCGCTCGACGCCGGACTCCTGATCAATGTCACCGCCGAGCGGGTGATCCGGCTGCTGCCGCCGCTGATCATCGACCGCGCCCAGATCGACGAACTGGTCGCCACCCTCACCGGACTCATCCAAGGCTTTTTGGGCGACGCCTGAAGACGAACCCGCGAGAGACATCCTCCGATGGCCACCCAACAGACAGACTGCCGGCACTTCCTCTCATTGCTCGATCTGAGCCTGGACGAGGCCCGAGCGCTGATTGCGCGTGCCACCGAACTCAAGCGGATGCGTGCCGCCGGTCAGGACTTCAAGCCGCTCGCCGGCCGCACCCTGGCGATGATCTTCGAGAAATCATCGACCCGCACCCGTGTCTCCTTCGAGGCCGGCATGGTCCAGCTCGGCGGTCATGCACTCTTTCTCTCGCCGCGCGACACCCAGCTCGGGCGCGGCGAGCCGATCGAGGACAGCGCGCGGGTCATCTCGCGCATGGTCGATGCGGTCATGATCCGCACCTTCGAGCAGAAGACGGTGGAAGTGTTCGCCGCCCACTCGCGCGTCCCGGTGATCAATGGTCTGACCGACCGCTGTCATCCCTGCCAGATGCTCGCCGATCTCCAGACCTTCCACGAGCATCGCGGCGACATCCAGGGCAAGCGCGTGGTCTGGATCGGCGACGGCAACAACATGTGCCATTCCTTCATGGAAGCGGCGCAACTGTTCGACTTCGAGCTGCGCGTGGCCTGTCCCGAGGGTTTCGATCCGGACGCCGACCTGCTGGCGGCCTGCGGCGACCGCTGCACGATCCTGCGCGACCCGCGCGAGGCTGCCGAGGGCGCACATCTGATCGCCACCGACGTCTGGGCCAGCATGGGTCAGGAAGAGGAGCAGGAGCGGCGTCAGGCGGCGTTCGCCAGCTATCAGGTCACGGATGCCATCATGGATCAGGCCAGCAGCGACGTCCTCTTCATGCACTGTCTGCCGGCTCATCGCGGCGAGGAAGTCGCCGCCTCGGTCATCGACGGCCCGCGCTCGGTGGTTTGGGACGAAGCCGAGAACCGGCTCCATGCCCAGAAGGCGCTGCTCGAATTCCTGATCCCGCACTGAAAACTGACTGTCGGCCGGCGCCACGCACGATCGAGATCCTGTGGCGTAGCGGCATGGGAGCCGGCGCTCACGCCTACTGACGATGCGGATTCTTCAGCCGGCGGGTCTTGTCCACCATGCGATGGGTGGAAAGGTTGTTGTTGTAGCGCGGCACCAGATGCAGCGGAACCCAGATGACATCGTGTGACTCGTCGTTGCCTGGGATGGGCAGGCGGTCGTCGATCTCGATCAGGAAACGCACATCGTAGTGGACATGGCGCGGACCATGTTCGCCGGCGGGAATGGTGTGGATATCGAGATCGAAGATACCCTCGCTGAGCAGGCGGATCTGCTCGGGCGCGATGCCGGTCTCTTCGTGTGTCTCGCGCAGGGCGACACGGCGGATGTCGGCGTCGCAGTCGGCGTGGCCGCCGGGCTGGAACCACTGCGAGTGCTTCTTGTGATGCAGCATCAGCACGAGGTCTCGATCCGGGTTCACCACCCAGGCGGAACCTGTGACATGACCGGGCAGCAGTTCCGAATGGAAGCAGTCTTCGTGGGCGCGCACGAAGTCCTTGGTGCGTTCGAGATAGCCGGCCTCGGTCATGATCTGGGTGTCGTAGGCCTCCAGCAGACTCAGCAATTCATTGCGGTGCATGTTCCTCGATCCCCCTGACTCTCCGCGCGCCTAATGCGTGCCGCGCGGACTGGCCACGGCGGCGATGGCGGCAGCGGCGGCCTCGTCGATGTTGGTCTCACTGCCGGCCAGGGTCAGACGGCCAAAGGCGCCGATGGCCTTGACGTCGACCAGGGTGATACTGGCCGCCTTCTCGGCCTGATTGGCCGCATAGGTGATATAGCCGGCCGGCTCGGTTTCCAGAATGAACATACTCTGGCCCGGCAGGATCATGGAGCCGCGTCGCTCCTGGCGATTGATCAGGACAGTGTGGTCCGGGGTCATGCCGCGGATGATCTCCGACCACTGCACCCGGCAGGGTTGGCGGTCGTCCTGCCTGGCCTGCATGCTGTTGAGGATGAGGCGTCCGGCCTCGATGACATCGCTCTGGTCGCGCTGGTGGATGACCATGGAACCGTAGGCGCGCTCCACCACCTGTTGGGCCAGATGCACCCGAGTGGATTTGAGGGCCGTGTCGGTGAGGCGATGCACGGCCATGCCGGGCGAGACCTCGAGCCACAGGCAGGCATCACCGGGAACGGGCAGAAACCCCTGGGATACCGTGGCGATATAGGCGGCCAGCTGCGGTTGCAGCGAGTCGATGAAGGTATAGGTGCGCAGCGAGATCTTTGGGATCATGCAGATGAACTCGGCTCTTGGCGGGGCGTGTCGCGCGCCTCGAACGCGATATTACCTTGGCCGACTCAAAAACTGTCAAGCCCTGGCGATGATCACGGACCCAAAGTGTTCAAGGATTGCGGCCGGCGGCGATATACTGAGCGACTTCGATCAGTCCCGAGGTCATCTAAGCCCATGCCCCAGTATCGCTCAGAACCAGCACCCATGGCCGCAACATGGCCGGCGCGCGCGCCCTGTGGCGCGCCACCGGCATGACCGACGCCGATTTCGACAAACCCATCATCGCCGTCGTCAACTCCTTCACCCAGTTTGTCCCCGGTCATGTGCATCTGAAGGATCTGGGCCAGCTGGTCGCGCGTGAAATCGAGGCTGCCGGCGGCGTGGCCAAGGAATTCAACACCATCGCCATCGACGACGGCATCGCCATGGGCCACAACGGGATGCTCTACTCCCTGCCCTCGCGCGAGATCATCGCCGACTCGGTCGAGTACATGGTCAACGCCCATTGCGCCGATGCCATGGTTTGCATCTCCAACTGCGACAAGATCACGCCCGGAATGCTGATGGCCGCGCTGCGCCTGAACATCCCGACGGTATTCGTCTCGGGCGGGCCGATGGAAGCGGGCAAGGTGCAACGCGCCGGGGGCGAGGTGCATCTGGATCTGGTCGATGCCATGATCGCCGCCGCCAATCCCAACGAGAGCGACGCCGATGTGGCCCAGATCGAGCGCTCGGCCTGTCCGACCTGCGGCTCCTGCTCGGGCATGTTCACCGCCAATTCGATGAACTGTCTGACCGAGGCGCTGGGTCTGAGTCTGCCGGGCAACGGCTCGCTGCTGGCCACCCATGCCAAGCGCCGCGAGTTGTTCCTCGAAGCCGGACGGCTGATCGTGGAGCTGGCGCGCCGTTATTACGAACAGGACGACGCGCGCGTGCTGCCGCGTTCGATCGCCAATTTCGCCGCCTTCGAGAACGCCATGAGTCTCGACATCGCCATGGGCGGCTCGACCAACACCGTGCTGCATCTGCTGGCTGCCGCGCGTGAGGCCGAGGTCGCGTTCACCATGAACGACATCGACCGTCTGAGCCGCAAGGTGCCGAATCTGTGCAAGGTCGCTCCGGCGACGCAGAAGTACCACATGGAAGACGTGCATCGCGCCGGTGGTGTGCTGGCGATTTTGGGTGAACTGGAGCGCGCCGGACTGCTCCATACCGACACCTGTACCGTGCACAGCCCGACCCTGGGCGAGGCACTGGCGCGCTGGGACATCGGGCGCAGTCAGGACAGCGAAGCGCACGCGCGTTTCCGCGCCGCGCCCGGCGGCATCCCGACTCAGGTCGCCTTCAGCCAGGACGCCCAGTGGCCCGAGCTGGATCTGGACCGCGCCGCCGGCTGTATCCGCGATCGCGAACATGCCTACAGCCAGGACGGGGGGCTTGCGGTGCTGTTCGGCAATCTGGCCGAGGACGGCTGTATCGTCAAGACGGCCGGCGTCGATGCCGAGATCCTGAGCTTCAGCGGCCCGGCGAGGATCTTCGAGAGCCAGGAAGACGCCGTCTCCGCGATCCTGACCGACCGCATCCAGCCCGGCGACATCGTCGTCATCCGCTATGAAGGCCCCAAGGGCGGACCTGGGATGCAGGAGATGCTCTACCCGACCAGCTATCTCAAGTCCAAGGGACTGGGCAAGGTCTGTGCGCTCATCACCGACGGGCGGTTTTCGGGCGGCACCTCGGGGCTGTCGATCGGCCACGTCTCGCCGGAAGCGGCTGAGGGCGGGCTCATCGGTCTGGTCGAGGAAGGCGACCGCATCGAGATCGACATCCCCAATCGTCGCATCCATCTTGCGGTCAGTGATGAGCAGATCGCCGCGCGTCGTCAGGCGATGGAGACCAAGGGGGCGAATGCCTGGCAGCCGGTGTCGCGTCAGCGTGTGGTGTCGAGCGCGCTCAAAGCCTATGCGGCCATGACCACCAGTGCGGCCAATGGCGCGGTGCGCGACATCAGCCAGCTGCGCTGATAGCCGCAGATCCAGCCGCGAGACGCACCGCTACCCTGGAGGTACACCATGAGCGCGCATTTCACCGAGCAGCCATTCCGTCCGCTGCGATTGGCGATCCTGACCGTCTCGGACAGTCGGGACGAGGCCCGCGATACCTCCGGCCAGTTGCTGCGCGAACGCGCCGAGGCGGCTGGACATGAGGTCGTCGCGCGCGAGATCGTCCGCGACGACATCTACCAGTTGCGCGCGGTCTTCTCGCGCTGGATCGCCGATCCCGAAATCGAGGTGATCCTGAGTACGGGCGGCACCGGCGTGACCGGACGTGACAGCACCCCCGAGGCCATCGCACCCCTGCTCGACAAGCAGGTCGAGGGCTTCGGCGAGCTGTTCCGTCAGGTCTCGTTCGAGGAGATCGGCGCCTCGACGCTCCAGTCGCGCGCGCTCGGCGGGCTGGCCAACGGCACTTTCGTCTTCTGCCTGCCCGGTTCGACCGGGGCCTGTCGCACGGCTTGGGAGCGCATCCTCCAGCCCCAACTCGACATCCGCACCCGGCCCTGCAATTTCGCTCAACTCATTCCGCGTTTATTGGAACGATGATGGATCGATCCAACGACTGCGCACCGGTTGCGGCCGGAGGCAAGACGCTGACCAGGGACGAGGCCGTCGCCTTTCTGACGGCGCGCGTCTCGCCCATCGACGGCACCGAGACCCTGGCGCTCGACTTGGCGCTCGGGCGCGTATTGGCCGAGCCGGTCATGAGTCTCATCGACGTGCCGGGCTGGGACAACAGCGCCATGGACGGTTATGCCATCCGGCACGCCGATCTGGCCGCGCACGAGGGTCGGCTGCCGGTCGCCCAGCGCATCCCGGCCGGTGCGGTCGGCGAACCGCTCGCGCCCGGCACGGCGGCACGGATCTTCACCGGCGCGCCCGTGCCCGAGGGCGCGGATACGGTGGTCGTGCAGGAGGTCTGCGAAGCGTCCGACGGACAGGTGCGGATTCCGCTCGATGTCAAGGCCGGCGCCAATGTCCGCCGCGCGGGCGAGGACATCCGTGCCGGCGCCGAGGTCATCGCGGCCGGGACGCGGCTGTTGCCGGCACATCTGGGTCTGGCGGCCTCGGTCGGCGTGGCTCGACTGGTGGTGCGTCGTCGTCTGCGCGTGGCGATGCTCTCCAGCGGCGACGAGCTGGTGTTGCCCGGCGAACCGCTGGGGCCGGGCCAGATCTATAATTCCAATCGCTCCATGCTCATGGGGCTGTTGCAGTCCTGGGGTTGCGAAGTCGTGGAGCTCGGGATCGTTGCCGACGATCTCGAATCGACCGTCGCGGCCATGGCACGGGGCGCACGCGAGGCGGATCTGATCATCGCCAGCGGCGGGGTCTCGGTCGGCGAAGAGGATCACATCAAGCCCGCCGTCGAGCGACTCGGACGACTCGAACTCCATCAGGTGAAGATCCGCCCCGGCAAGCCGCTCGCCTTCGGTGAGGTCCAGGGCACGCCGCTGCTCGGCTGTCCCGGCAATCCGGTGTCGCTCTTCGTCACCGCCGTGCTGTTCGCGCGACCGCTGATCCGGCGGATGCAGGGTATCGCGGGCGAGCTGGATGTGCGCCCGCTCCAGGTCCGCGCCGGGTTCGACTGGCCGCGCCCGGACAAGCGGCTCGAATTCCAGCGCGCGCGCCTGGAACGCGGGGCCGATGGCGAGCTGGAGGTCGCCGTCTACCCCAGCCGCTCATCGGCGGTGCTGTCCTCGGTCGCCTGGGCCGATGGCCTGGTCCAGCTTCAGCCGGGGCGGGTCGTCGAGCGCGGCGATCCGGTCGAGTTCCTGCCGTTCGGCGAGCTGTTGCACTGATCTGGAGACCCGGAACGCGCCATGATTCGGATACGCTATTTCGCCCGTCTGCGCGAACGGCTCGACACCAGCGAAGAACAGCTCGACTGGTCGACGGATACCGCGACTGTCGCCGCGCTGCGCCGTCATCTGTGCGCACGCGGCGGCGTCTGGGCCGAAGCGCTCGGCGGCGAGGAAACCGTGCTGGCGGCCGTCGAACAGGAACTGGCACGCCCCGAGACGCCGATCCTGGACGGACAGGAGGTCGCCTTCTTCCCACCGGTCACGGGCGGCTGAAACGGCTGACTGATTCATACGCTTCAAGACTCGAAACCCTGGGGTTCTTTGGTATGGACATTCCCGACGACGTTCGCCTTGGTGTTCGCGCTCCCACGCCGCTGCCCGCCGCAGCAACGACGGCGCGGACTCCAGCCGCGCGCAACGCCAAACAGGCCGTGACCGAGCTGCTGCGCCAATTGCCCGACGACTGCACCCTGGAAGACATCCAATATCACCTCTATGTGATGGAGAAGGCCGAGCGCGGACGCGAGGACATCGCCCAGGGACGCGGTTATCTCAACAACGAAGCCAAGCAGCGGCTGGATCGATGGCTGGAGAGCTGATCTGGTCGCGCGCGGCGCTCGACGACATCGAGGCCATCGCTGCCTTCGTCGCCCGAGACTCGGCCATCCAGGCACGGCGGCTGGTCGAGCACGTCTTTCAGGGCGCCGAGCGGTTGCTCGCCCGCCCCTCGCTCGATCAGCGACGCGCGCCGGGTCAAAGCGAAGGGATGCGCGACTACAGCATCCAGGGATTGCGCGTGCTCTACGAGCCACAGGGCGATGACGTGCATATCCTCGGCGTCGTGATCGGAACACGCGCGACCGAGGCTTGAGCCGCCGAACCGTTGCGGATTCCCGTTCCGACTCCGCGCGCACCATGATTCACAGCGCCCGCCACACCAACCGCTCCAGGCCCGGCGCCACCACGGCGAAAGCGAGCAGATCCCAGTCCATGACGGCATCGGGACTTGCGACCCGAAGTCAGTGGCCGCATTGATCGTGCAAGACTCGACACTTGACAGAGGCGGCTGATGAGCCTGATCCAACCCACCCGAGTAGCCTTCGACGACCCGGATCTCCAGGGCAAGCGTGCGGCACTGGTCGCCGAACTGCGCACCTTCCTGCCGGACGATTCGGTGCTGGAGCGAGAGGAAGAAGTCCGCCCCTACGAGTGCGACGGACTCTCGGCCTATCGCCAACTGCCGCTGCTGGTGGTGCTGCCGCGCACGGTCGCCGAAGTCCAGCGCATCCTGCGGCTCTGTCATGAGCGCCGCGTTCCAGTGGTGGCGCGCGGGGCCGGAACCGGACTCTCGGGCGGCGCCCTGCCACTCCCCGACGGACTCCTGCTCAGTCTGGCACGCTTCAACCGGATCCTGGAACTCGACCCGATCGGACGCACCGCGCGCGTCCAGCCCGGTGTGCGCAATCTCGCCATCAGCGAGACCGCGCGCCCGCATGGTCTCTACTATGCCCCCGACCCATCGAGCCAGATCGCCTGCACCATCGGCGGCAACGTGGCCGAGAACTCGGGCGGCGTGCACTGTCTCAAATACGGACTCACGGTCCACAACGTGCTGTCCGTCACCTTCGTCACACTGGAGGGCGAGCTGATCGAACTCGGCTCGGCGGCGCTCGACTCAGCCGGTTACGACCTGCTCGCGCTCTTCGTCGGCTCGGAGGGGATGCTCGGGGTCATGGTCGAGGCGCGGGTCAAGCTGCTGCCGATCCCGGAGCGCGCCCAGGCGCTGCTGGCCGCCTTCGATGACGTGGAGCGCGCCGGACGCGCCGTCGGCGACATCATCGCCGCCGGCATCATTCCGGCCGGTCTGGAGATGATGGACGGCCCGGCGATCACGCCGGCTATCCGACCGAGGCGGCGGCGATCCTGCTCTGCGAACTCGACGGCACCAACCAGGAGGTCTCCGAGCAGGTCATGCAGGTACGCTCCCTGCTGCTCGACAGCGGTGCGACCGAAGTCCGCACCTCGCAGAACGAAGCCGAGCGGCTGCGCTTCTGGCAGGGGCGCAAAGCGGCCTTTCCCGCCGTCGGTCGCATCTCACCCGACTACTACTGCATGGACGGCACCATCCCGCGCCGCGCCCTGCCCGAGGTGTTGCGGCGCACCGCCGAGCTGTCCCAGGAATACGGACTGCGCGTGGCCAATGTCTTCCATGCCGGCGACGGCAACCTGCATCCGCTGATCCTGTTCGACGCCAACCAGCCCGGCGAACTGGAGCGCACCGAGGAACTGGGCGGACGCCTGCTGGAACTGTGCGTCGAGGTCGGCGGCACCATCACCGGCGAGCATGGCGTGGGCATCGAGAAGATCAATCAGATGTGCGTCCAGTTCACGCCCGAGGAACTGCGCCAGTTCCACGCCGTCAAGGCTGCCTTCGACCCGTTCGGCCTGCTCAATCCGGGCAAGGGCGTGCCGACCCCGAGACGCTGCTCGGAATATCGGCTGAGTATTCCGGCCGCATCCGGTCAACCGTGCCAACATCATCCACGTCCGGCCGCGTTATCCTGATCATACCCATCGAGCCGCAGGGGTTCCGGTTCCGGCTTGGGCCGGTCCAGCCAGGGACTCGGACGGGCGAAGCCCTGCCAGCCCCAGCGCAGCCAGTCGAGCAGCCGCACCGCCAGCCACAGCGCCCAGACGAGCATGAGTGCGCGATAGACCCACAACGGTACTGAGACGACCCAGAGCTCCGGCAGACGCGGGCCGCCGCGATCCTGATACCAGTTCAACAGGGTCGCGCTGGAATCATGACCGCGAATCCACATCTCGGGATGGCCGAGCAGCCCCTGCTGGACCGCGCCGATCAGGGCCGACAGCGCCAGAAGCGTGAGCAGTACCAACCCGAACTGAGCCAGATTGAAGCGCCACCAGACCAGGGACGCCGTTTTCAAACGCTGGCGCCAACCGAGCGCGAACAGCCAGCCGCCGATCAGCAGCGCCACCCAGACCTCGGACAGCGCCAGCCCCAGACCGAGCAGCAGCCAGTCGTACCAGCGCAGCGGCGTCAGATGCACGCGCCCGAGTACCAGCGCCACGCCGACCAGCACCACGAACAGCCCCCAGAACAGCACGGCCGGCCCGATCCCCGGCCCCCAGGCGAACAGCACCCAACGGTCGTCGGGCAGGTGCAGACGCTGGGTGAGATTGACCGCCGTCTGCCCCAGATCCGGACTGGCCGGACTGAAGCTCGCTGTCAGCGGCGCGTCCAGACGCCAGCCGATGCGCATCTCCTGCGTGCCGGGCACCAGCGGCAGCTCAACCTGTGTCGTCCGGTCGCTTGGCAGCGGCAGGGTGCGGCCATCCACACTCAGGGTTCTTGTCTCGGCGCCCTCGGGCAACTGGAGCCTGTAGACACCGCCCTGGGTACTCCGTGCCGTGAGGGTCAGCGTCGTGTCCGTCCCGCGTCGCCCCGGCTCGACCTGGACATCGACCCGATCGAGCGTCAACGTGGGTCCGGGCAAACCCTCGGGACGGCTGATCCGCAGACGCAGAGACTCGCCGGGCAGAGGCCGCCAGTGCGGCAGCCAGCGCTCGCCCTGGCCCCGGTGATGGATCGGGGCCAGATCCATGCTGTCCAGATGCCAGATCGGACTGAGATCCAGCCACCAGGATTCGGTCAGGCGCGGATCTGTACTGGCCGTCAAGGCGAGTTCGGCCACCGGCTTGAGGCTGGAGGTCCAGCGCAGCTCGGTCTGTCCCGGAGCGAGTGCGACCCGGACCTGTCCCGCTTCGACCTGGAGTGCGGCGGTCTGAACCGATTCGCCCGGCAGCAGCGGCACCGGAACCAGCGCCGGAAAATCGGGCGCCGAGAGCCGGCTGACCCGCGTCTCGACCCGCCAGTCGAGCCCGAACTCGAGCCGACGTTCGATCAGGAGCAGCGGCGGCAGGGCATCCTGGGTCAGCGGCCGCTCGCCCCCGGAGTCGGCGCCGGCCAGACGGATCAGTTGGATCTGGCGTCCGGGCCGGCCATCGGTGCGGATGCCCTCGATCCGCCAGCCGTCGGCCGCAACGACCTCGACCCGGCGCGGATCGAGCGCCAGCGGCAGATCGATGCGCGTCTCGGCGCCGAGCACGCCGGATAGTTGCAACCGATGCCGGCCCGGATCGAGCGGGATCAGCAGACGTCCATCGCTGTCGCGACGCAGACGTTCCAGCACGACGCCATCGAGAACCACCGAACTCGGCGACCAGCCCGAGCGGGCATCCAGGATCTCGGCCGCCATGGCGGTCGCGGCGTCCAGGGTCAGATCCAGGGTCAAACGCTCCGGCTCGGCGCTCAGGGCGAGGCTGGAGAGCGTCAGACACTCGGGCAGACACTCGGGTGGTGCCAGCAGACGCGTGCGCAGTTCGTCCAGGAGAGCGGGGCTCGGAAAGTCGGCGGCCAGGGTCGGTCGCGGGGCCAGCGTCATCCCCAGGATCAGGACCAGGGCCAGCAGCGACAGCGGTGTACCGGCGCGAAACCCGGCCTGCCAGCGCTGCTTCAGGTTCGCGCCTGAGAGATTCAGGTCCGACAGGCGCAGTCCCAGGGCCACCAGCAGCAGTCCGCCGATGATCACCAGCATCAGACGCCAGCCCGGTGTCAGCCACCAGAGTCGTGCTCCATCGCTCGGACCAACGGGGCCGGTCCAGCTCAGATCGACCTGACGCCACTGCCAGTCCGGGATACCCGGTCCGGTCTGGACCAGCGCCTTGGGATCGAGCCGTTCCAGAGGCGGCGGTGGCGCGGCTGGACGTGCCAGCGACGAGGGAGCGTAGACCTTGCTTTCGCGACGTGCCATCCCGGGTTCAGCCGGGGCGGACAGCGTCGCCGCATCCGGCAATGCTTCATCGAAGGCGAAGCTGGGCGCCGGTGCCTGCATCCGGGCGCCCACCACGCCGCCGGCCGAACTCCAATACGGTTGGGCGAGCTGTGGATACAGTCCGCTGCGAACCTCGGAGACCAGGAAAGGCAGACTGATCGCCAGCAGCACGAGCACCGCCAGCCGCCGATACCAGAGCACGACAGTGCGCCAGCGCGCCAGTCCGTGCGACGCGCTCTGATCGGGCAGCAGACGCAACAGCGCGGCGGCCGCCAGCAGATGCAGCCACACCAGACGCGGCGCACCGGGTTCGAGCCAGGTGAGCGCCAGCGTCACGAGCGCCAGCGCGCCCCAACCCGGACCCCACAGGCGTCCGACACCGAGCGCCAGGATCAGCACCAGAAACAGATCGAGCAGTGTCCAGCGCGCCAGCCAGGTGTCGGGACGATTGTCGACCCCGGAGACGGCCACCAGATCCCAGCCCGGCGGCAGATGCAGCCGGCTGATCGCCCCGTCGAGCGCCAGTGACCAGCCCGAGGCCGGTATCCAGTCGGATGTGGCGTCGAGGCGACTGTCGGCGACCAGATCCAGACGACCGCGCCGGACCTCGACACCGGGCGGTGAGTCGGCATCGAGACGAGTGATGAGCACCGGCTCGTCATCGACTCGCGCCTGACCCAGATCGAGACCCGGCGTAACCTCCAGCCGCCAGCTTCGGGTCAGATCGCCGTCGAGACGGTCGCGCGCGCTATAGCCCTGTCCATCGAAGTCGAGCCAGATCTCGCGCGCGAGCCGCAGTCGATCCGGCTCGGGGTCCGTGTCGCCGCGTCCCTGCTCGGTGAAGGCGAGGACCGCGCCTGGACCGGCCGCATAGACCGGCAGCCGCGCCCAATCACCCGGAAGCCCGGTCTGGCTCGGGTCGAGCCGCTCCAGGCCGGACAGCTCGACCCGACGGCGTTCGGGCTGGGCGGCGAAGGCCCAGACCTCGCGCTCGGGCCAGGGCGCGGCCGGATCGGCCGGTCGCGCCAGTCGGGTCACATCGCCCGGATGATGGCTCGCGACCTCCAGCACCCAGCGTCCGGGACGCACCTGGACGCGCAGCGTCCCGTCCGGCTCCAGACGGGTTGGCAGAGGACTGACGACATTCGAGGGGATGCCGTCGGGCAGCAGGACCGGACCGAGCCGGATCTCGCGCGCGCGCCCGGAGACCTCCAGTTCGAGTCGGGTCAGGACGCGCAGCGGCAGGTCGTCGTCGAGACGCCGATAGACTTCCAGCCGCAGACGATCGCCCTCCCCGTCCGCGCGCGTCTGGCCGGGATCGCGCAACCAGAGCCGTGCGTCCCGGTCCAGTCGCGGCGAGATCGGCGCACGTCCATCGAGCGCCAGGGTCAGGAGTCCGGTCTCGGGGGGCAGCGGCAGGGATTCGGGACGCTCGCGCCACTGGAAGCGTCCGGTCAGACGATGCCGGCCGGCCGGCAGCCGCGCCGATGGACGTCCGTCGCGCGCCGTGACCGGCAGTGGCTCGTCATCGGCGCGCACGTCCTGCGGCCAGAGATCGACGTCACCCGGAAGCGCGATCCAGTCCTCGGCCTTCAACTCCCAGACCTGCTCGAAACGGCCCCCGCCGGCATCCAGTTCGAGCTGCAACAGACCCGGCCAGGCACAGAGCCGGTTCACACCGCGCGCGTCCAGCGGGCAGGCGCGCCGATCGCGGCCGTTCGGTCCCTGCTCCAGCACCCAGGGTACCCAGGGTTCGAGTGCGTCAGGGATCGATATCCCGATGCGCTCATCGCTACCCGATCGAGTCGTGGACTCAGTGGGCTGCAACAGGGCTTGCGCCTCGGCACGCGCCAGCGGCAGCACGAACAGCAGAAGAACCATCCATACGGCAAACCGTCCGGGACTGGAACCTGACATATCTGGACCTCGTCGGGTTGAGTCGAACCTCGCCATGATTGGAGACGAGCATAGCATGAGGCGATGAGACCGGACGGCGAGCGCCCCTTCAGGGCGCTCAACCCAGACCGATAGCCGACATGACCCAGAGCGCGACAAGCCCCGCCCTTCAGGGCGTGGAAGGATAGCGCGGACGGCGTAGCCGTCCTGGGGTTCAGTGCGGAGTGCGCTGTTGCTCGATGTACTGGCGCACGATGGAAATGGGGGCGCCGCCACAGGATGAGGCGAAGTAGGACGGCGACCACAACGCGCGCCCCCAGAGTTTCCGGCGCAGGCTCGGGTAATTTTTGGCGCGAATGAGTCGGCTGGAGACGCCTTTGAGACTGTTCACGAGGCTGGAGACGGCCACCTTCGGCGGATATTCCACCAACAGGTGAACATGATCGTCCTCACCGTCCATCTCGATCAGTTGCGCCTCAAAATCGATACAGACCTTGGTGAAGATGTGGCGCAGGTCCTCAAGGATGTCCTTGGTAAAGACGCCGCGCCGATACTTGGTCACGAAGACCAAGTGAACGTGCATCAGGAAGACACACTGCCTTCCGCGTCGAAGATCGTTGTCGCTGCTCATAGACCAAACTATACTGCGTGCATGCAGCGCCTCCAAGCCTTCAAGTACGCCCTTCGACCGACCGGTCAACAGGAACGGCAGATGCGCCGCGTCGCCGGATCGTGCCGATTCGTCTACAACCAAGCGCTGGCGTTGCAGAAGGCGCGCCACGAACATGGCGACAAGAAGCTCGGGTATGCCGAGCTGTGCAAACGGCTGACCGCGTGGCGAAACGGTGCACAGACGCCGTGGTTGGCCGAGGCGCCGGTTCACCCGCTGCAACAGACGCTCAAGGACTTGGAGCGGGC
>ERZ1673962.328-NODE-328-length-36248-cov-5.057055_pt1 | contig 36248 bp, 29 predicted proteins | sample MGYA00580188_ERZ1673962 | MGnify/ENA primary metagenome ERZ1673962 (study PRJEB41334, sample SAMN05608104) | rock metagenome | biome: terrestrial subsurface; feature: shale formation; material: shale | place: USA: Pennsylvania ... | reverse complement strand
CTATATCGACACATTGTATAACGAAGCCCGTATTGCTATTTTCATCAACAGGAGGAAATGACCATGTTTTTCCAGATTATTCGCTGCCTGCTGATCGCAGCGGCCTTGCTGCCCCTGATAAGTGGAGCGGCACTGGCAAATGCCCGGAAACAATCCGTATCGAAAGGCCCGGAAGAGCCCGGAACCATACGCGCCTGCGTCATCGGCGGCATGACCATGACCGGATTGTGGGACGAAATCGTCAAGCGGTTCGAGGCCAGAACGGACTACCAGGTCAAACTGGTGGCCACCGGGCCGCGGCCCACCATTTCCATGCCTTTCCGCCGCGGCGAAGCCGACTTCCTGGTCATGCATGCGGGCGACATCACCACCGACCTGGCGGCGGACGGTCACGGCATCAATATGCGGGCCTGCGCCCGCAACGATCTGGTGCTGCTCGGCCCCGTCTCCGACCCTGCCGGCATCCGCGGTCTCAAGGACGGCGCCGAGGCACTCAAACGCATCGCCGCAACCCAAAGCACCTTCCTCGACGTAAACAGCAACGGCCCCCGGGAAGTCGGCCACACCCTCTGGAAGCGGGCGGGCATCCGTCCCCGGGGCGAATGGTTCATCCAGGACGAAGCGCCCCGCTCCGAGGGTATTCCGATGTTTGCTGACAGCAAAAAGGCCTATTTCATCTTCGGACGCATGCCCATCACGCAAGATAAACACCCTAGCGGCGACATGGCGATTCTGGTGGATCAGGACCCGACCATGCGTCGTCCCTACGTGCTCATGGAGGCCAACCCGGCCCGTCACCCCCATGTCAATCAGGCGGGGCCAGGGCCCTGGGCGACTTCATACTGTCGGAGAAAATCCAGACCTTCATGGCCGATTACGGCAAGGATGAAAATGGCGGATTGCCATTTTTCTATCCCGTCTGGCCCCATGGTCCTGCCATGCACCCCGAGTAACCCGCGCGGTTAATCCTGTCTTCTCATCCGGCCCTTTTCGGCCTTGCTGCGTTGCGTACATTTTGACTTAGCGCATGGCCGGGCCTGCATTGGCGACGCCTTGGCAAGACGCAAAATGTCCCGGAATGATTTGACACGACTACCCACAGGGCACACTGGCAAACCGACCGGCGAATGGCGCGATGCCATCCGCCGGTTCTTTTTGTCATCTCCAGCCCCTGCGGCGCACGACTTTCCTCTTTGATTTTCCCTACCGACTTGATATGTTCTTAATCCGGTCCGGTCGCCGTCCCCGGATGGAGAGCCGAGCGACCACCCCGATTCGCGACCCCGACCGGCAGATAACGAAATTTCCCATATTTTATGTTTATCCGGAGAGCCGGATGGACACCATACATTGATCTATTGATCTCCAGCTCAGGAACCGCATACCCGTCTATGGACCCCAGCGAACTGCATAAGCTGCTCAGCGCCATCCGCTCCCGCGAGTTGTCGGTGGACGAGGGGCTCGCCCGTCTTGCCACCCTGCCTTTCGAAGATGTCGGCGACGCCCTGATCGACAACCACCGGGGGCTGCGCCAGGGGGCGTCGGAGGTCGTTTTCGGCCAGAGCAAGACCACCGACCAGATCCTGCGCATCGCCGACGGGTTGCTGAACGGCGGCAACAACGTGTTGATAACCCGGCTCGATGCGGACAAAGCCATGGCCCTTTCAGCCCAGTGGCCCGAAGCCGAATACGATCCCCTGGGCAAGACTCTGACCATCGTCCGGAAACCGCTAACGCCGAGGGGCCGGGGAACCATCCTGGTCGTCTGCGCCGGCACCTCCGACCTGCCCGTGGCTCGCGAGGCCGCCACGGCAGCCCGCATGCTGGGCAACGAGGTGGAAGAACTGAGCGATGTCGGCGTCGCCGGCCTGCACCGCCTGCTGGCGCATCTCGACCGGCTGCGCCGTGCCTCGGTCATCATCGCCGTGGCCGGCATGGAAGGGGCCCTGCCCTCGGTGATCGGCGGCCTGGTGGCGGCTCCTGTCATCGCAGTACCGACGTCGGTCGGTTACGGAGCGGCTCTTGGCGGCGTGGCGGCGCTGCTCGGCATGCTCAACTCCTGTGCCAGCGGCGTAACGGTGGTCAATATCGACAACGGCTTCGGCGCAGCCAGTGCAGCCGCGCGCATAAACCGGCGGGAGCAACCATGACCCTATTGTATCTGGATACTTTCGCAGGCGTGTCCGGCGATATGTTTCTCGGTTTGCTGGTCGACCTCGGCATCCCTCTGGAAACCATCCGCACCGAGCTGGCCAGACTGCCCGTGTCCGGTTATCGACTGCGTCAGGAACGCACCGAACGCCAGCACATGGCCGCCTGCAAGGTCGTCGTCGAGCACGAGGAACAACATCATCACCGCACATGGGCACAGATCGACCATATGCTGGCCGACAGTTCTTTGAAACCTGCCGTTTCCGATCTGGCCCGGCGCATCTTCCGCCGCATCGCAGAAGCCGAGGCCAAGATCCACGGCCAGCCACTCGACGAGGTGCATTTTCACGAAGTCGGCGCCATCGACTCCATCGTCGACATCGTAGGCGCCGCCATCGGCCTCGATCAGCTGGGGCCCGACCGCATCGTCTGCGCCCCCCTGCCCCTGACTCGCGGTACGGTACGCTGCGCTCACGGCAGCTTTCCGCTGCCGGCACCGGCAACCCTGGAAATCCTTCGGGGTGTGCCCACCATCGGCGATGAAGCTGCAGTGGAACTGGTCACCCCGACCGGTGCCGCCATCGTCGCCGAAGTCGCCGCGTTCGGCGGCTTGCCGGCCATGACTCTCGACCGCATCGGCTACGGCGCCGGCGACCGGCATTTAGACGATCGCCCCAACCTGCTGCGGGGCCTGCTTGGCACCGGCGACGATCCGTGGGAGGGAGAAACGGACCGTGTCTCCACGCTGGAATGCCACCTGGACGACGCCAATCCCGAATGGCTCGGAGCCCTTATGGAAAGCCTGCTCCGGGAAGGGGCGCTGGATGTGGGTTTCGCACCGTTGCAAATGAAAAAGAACCGCCCCGGCATCCGCCTGACGGTCATCGCGCCGCCTCACCGGGCCACCGCCCTTGCCCGGCGCATCCTTCGGGAGAGCACTGCCGGCGGCGTGCGCTGCCAGGAAAACTCTCGTTTCAAGTTACGCCGCGAAATCCGTACGGTGTCCACGCCCCTGGGCGACGTTCGGATCAAGCTGTTTTACGAGGGGCAAAAATTGCTGCGTTTCTCCCCCGAATACGAAAGCTGTCGGAAACTGGCCGATCTTTGCGGACGACCGTTGCCCGAAATCTATCTTCAGGCGGAGTTATCCGCCAACAACCTCTTCCGCGAGAAAGGCTGAACCATGCGTCGCTTCACCCTGTTTTTATCCAGCAATGCCGGACTCGGATATTTCCCCCTGGCCCCGGGAACCTTCGGGAGCCTCGCCGGCATCCCGATGTTCTATCTGCTGGCCGGACTGCCCGCCGGCCTTTACCTGGCGACCTGGACAGCCCTGCTGTTTGTATCCTTCTGGATCTGCGACACGGCCGGCGGCATTTACGGTCAGGCGGACGACGGACGCATCGTCCTCGACGAACTGGTCGGCTACCTGACAACAACCGCCCTGCTGCCGTTTTCCTGGCAGAACGCGCTGTTCGGGTTTGTCTTTTTCCGCCTGTTCGACATATTCAAGCTGCCGCCGGCACGACAGATCGACCACCATCTGAAAAACGGCGTCGGCGTGGTGTTGGACGACGTGATCGCCGGTCTGTACGGAGCGGCGACCCTGCGGCTGACCCTTCACTTGCTGGGATAAGCCGTTTACAATCCTTTGTTATTGTGAAATCCGGCAAACCTGCGAGTCCCATGCCATATAATTTCCCGCTCCAGGAGATGCATCCATGAGTCTGAATATTGCGGTACTGACCACCGGTGACGAACTGATCAACGGAGAAATGTCCGACACCAACACCGCCCGCATCGCCCAGTTGCTAAGTGCCTGGGGCTATGCGATCAAGGAATCGCGCACCATCGGCGACGACGAATCCGAAATCGAAGCGGCCCTGCGCGACCTGTCGTCCGGGCGCGACGTGGTCATCAGCACCGGCGGTCTCGGCCCCACCGACGATGATCTCACCGCCCGCGCCGCGGCGCGGACTTTCGGGCGCCGGCTGGCGCTCAACGAAGAGGCGCTGGCGCAGATCCGTCGCTTTTTCGCCGAAAAGAACAAAGAAATGCACCCGCGCAACGAAAAACAGGCGTTGTTGCCGCAAAAGGCACTGATCCTGCCCAATCGGCTCGGCACCGCCCCCGGCTTTTATCTGCGCCAGGGAACATGCGATCTGTTTTTCCTGCCCGGAGTCCCTGGAGAAATGGCCGTCATGCTCGAGGAACAGGTCCTGCCGCACCTGTATGAGCGCAGCGGCGGCAGCGCCCCGCAGCAGGAACGCATTCTCCAGGTATTCGGCCTGTCCGAACCGAAAGTCGAGGAACGCTTCAGCCATGCGCCCCTGCCGCAGGGCGTGCACCTGGCCTTTGGGGTCGAATTCCCGTTCGTGCGCGTCAAACTGCGCGCCAGGGGCGAGTCAGCCGACGAGCTTCTCAACCGGGCCGAAATGCATGCCCGCAAACTGTTGCAACCTTTTGTCTTTGCGGTGGGGAAGGAGACGCTGCCCGGCAATGTCGCCCGCATGTTGACCGATACCGACCGCACCCTTGCTCTGGCCGAATCCTGCACCGGCGGCATGGTCGCGCAGATGCTGACCGACATTCCCGGAGCTTCGCGCTTTCTCGACCGAGGCGCGGTGACCTACTCCAATGCGGCCAAGCAGGACTGGCTGCAGGTCCCCGAAGACATCCTGAACCGGGAAGGCGCCGTCAGCAAGGCCTGCGCTCAGGCCATGGCGCGGGGCATCCGCCAAGCCGCCGGCACCGATCTGGGCCTGGCGATCACCGGCATCGCAGGCCCCGACGGCGGCACGCCGGACAAACCGGTCGGCACGGTATTCCTGGCCTTGAGCGCCGAGCATGAGGAACGGGTGCAGGGGTACCGTTTCAGCGGAAATCGCGAGCAGATCCGGCGCATTTCCGCCTGCATGGCCCTGGAGTGGCTGCGCCGCTACCTGGGCAATCACTACTGATCCCGCGGAGGCGACCATGCAAACCGTTCGCGCCTTTATCGCTGCCCCGCTCGAAGGCCCCGTTTTCGACAAGATCGTGCACCTGCAGCAGGAGCTGGCCGCCACCGTGCCATCCGTACGCTGGGTAAGGCCGGAGACCATGCATCTGACGCTGGCGTTCCTGGGCGACATCACCGAAGAATCGCTTGAAAAAATCGCCAGTTCTATGCTATCGATAGGAGATATCTTCGCTCCCGTCAACGTGAACGTCGGGGGGCTCGGCGCCTTTCCGTCTCTTAAGCGACCGAGGGTTCTCTGGCTTGGCCTGCATGGCGCAGATACCCTTTTGAAACTGCAGGCGGCGGTCGCCGCCATGTTGCATAAATTAGAGGTGAACTGGGACGACAAGCCCTTCAAACCTCATTTGACCCTGGGACGCTTTCGACAGCATGTTGCAGCGGCCGAACGGCGCTTGGAGCCGTTTCTGGACAAACGGTGCGGCCGGCTGAGCATTTCCCGTCTGGTTTTGTACGAAAGCCGCCTGACGGCACAGGGCGCCATTCATCTGCCACGCGGCGAAGCGCCCCTTAACGCCTGAAACAGGCACCAGAACCGCAAACACATTACTCCCTGGAGGATTCCGGATCATGTCGACCGACAATCGTGAACGCGCCATCGACCTGGCCATGGGCCAGATCGAAAAACAGTTCGGCAAAGGCAGCATCATGCGCCTTGGCGAGGGTACCACCGTACCGAACGTCGCCACCATCCCCACCGGGGCTTTGAGCCTCGACATCGCTTTGGGGGTCGGAGGCGTACCCCGTGGCCGCATCGTCGAGATTTACGGTCCGGAATCGTCGGGTAAAACCACCCTCGCCCTGCACATCGTCGCCGAAGCACAGAAAAAAGGCGGCATCGCCGCCTTCGTCGACGCCGAACATGCCCTGGACATCCATTATGCCCGCAAACTCGGGGTGCGCACCGACGATCTGCTGGTATCCCAGCCGGACACCGGAGAACAGGCGCTGGAGATTGCCGAAGTGCTGGTGCGCAGCGGCGCCATCGACATCCTGGTCATCGACTCGGTAGCCGCTCTGGTGCCGCGCGCCGAGATCGAAGGCGAGATGGGAGATGCTCACGTCGGCCTGCAGGCACGCCTCATGTCCCAGGCCCTGCGCAAACTGACCGGCACCATCAGCAAGTCGAAATGCTGTGTGATTTTCATCAATCAGATCCGCATGAAAATCGGCGTCATGTTCGGCAATCCCGAAACCACCACCGGCGGCAACGCCCTCAAGTTCTATTCTTCGGTGCGCATGGACATCCGCAAGATCGCCACCCTCAAACAGGGGCAGGACGTCATCGGCAGCCGCACCCGGGTCAAGGTAGTCAAAAACAAGGTCGCGCCGCCTTTCAAGGAGGCGGAGTTCGACATCATGTACGGCCAGGGCATTTCCCGCGAGGGGGACATCCTCGATCTCGGCGCCAATGCCGACATCGTCGAAAAAAGCGGGGCGTGGTATTCCTTTTCCAGCGAACGCATAGGCCAGGGCCGCGAAAACGCCAAGCAGTTCCTGCGTGAGCATCCGGAAACCTGCCAGACCATCGAAGACCGCCTGCTTGAACATTACGGACTGAAACCGGCCCCCGAAACCGCCGAAGAGGCCCAATGACATGGAACTGAACAACATTCTGGCCGTCGCCCTCAAGGCCAAGGCGTCGGATATTCATATCAAATCGGGATTGCCGCCCATCTACCGTATCGACGGCGCTTTGCGTCCACTGCCGAAGGCTGACCGCCTCGATGCCGAAGGCGTGCACAAGATGGCCTACGGCATCATGAACAAGCACCGGCAGGAGCACTTCGAAAAACATCACGAAGTCGACATGGCCTACGGCGTAGCCGGACTGGGACGGTTCCGCGTCAACATTTTTTCCCAGCGCGGCAGCGTCAGCATGGTCTTCCGTGTCATTCCCTTTACCTGCCCGGCCATCGACGATCTGTACCTGCCGCCGGCCATCAAGAAAATCGCCATGGAATCGCGCGGCCTGGTGCTGGTGACGGGAGCCACCGGTTCGGGAAAATCGACCACCCTGGCCGCCATGATCGACTACATCAACAACAAGCGTACGGAACACATCATTACCGTCGAAGATCCTATCGAGTTTTTACACCGTGACAAAAGGTGCATCGTCAACCAGCGCGAAGTCGGCAGCGATACGGACAGCTTCGGAGCGGCTCTCAAGCATGCCCTGCGCCAGGATCCCGACGTGATTCTGGTCGGCGAGATGCGCGACCTCGAGACGGTGGAAACCGCCCTGCACGCAGCCGAAACCGGCCACCTGGTACTGGCCACCCTGCACACCATCGATGCGCCGGAATCGATCAACCGCATCGTCTCGGTATTCCCTCCGCACCAGCAGCGTCAGATCCGCTCCCAGCTGTCGGGCATCCTCAAGGCCGTTATTTCCCAGCGCCTGGTACCCCGCTCCGACGGCAAGGGACGCGTGCCGGCGGTGGAAGTGATGATCTCCACGGCCCGCACCCGCGATCTGATCGACGACAAGGAAAAGACCAAACTGCTGCGCGACGCTATTCAACAGGGTTTCGTCTCCTACGGCATGCAGACCTTCGACCAGTCCCTGATGTCTCTGTACCGCAACGAATTGATCACCTTCGAGGAGGCGGTGCGCCAAAGCTCCAACCCGGACGACTTCAAGCTCAAGGCCTCCGGCATTTCCTCGGCATCCGATCTCAGCTGGGACGACTTCGACAAAAAGCAGGACGCGGAGGAGGAAGAGGGAGATCAGGACATCATTCGCAACCATGGCGCCTCATCCTGACGCCTGGAGCTGCGCCCTGCGTATGCTGTCGCGACGGGAATTGTCCGAAGGCGGCCTGAGACAACGCTTGCTGCGCAAGGGGTTCGACCACGATCAGATAGAGCAGGCCCTCGAGCGCTGCCGCAGTTATGGCTATGTGAACGATGACCGCTTCGCCCGCATACGGGCCCGTCAGTTGTTGTCCGGGGGGCGTGCCGTCGGCCCCGCCCTGCTGGCCGACTTGAAGCGACAGCATATCGGCGAAGCGGTCGCCCGCCGAGCCATTGCGGATCTGGAGGAGGAGTTCAGCCAGGCCGAGGTATTGCACGATCTCTGCCAGCGGCGTTTTCCCGATTTCGACTTTCAAACAGCCGACGACCGTTCGCGACGCCGGGTATTCAACTACCTGAGACGGCGCGGTTTTGCAGCGGCGTTACTGTTTCAATATTTCAACGAAGAGAGGTAGGCACCAAACTCATGACCGGCAACGATATACGCACCCGTTTTTTGCAGTTCTTCCAGGAGCGCGGCCACAAGGTGGTACCCTCCTCGGCGTTGATCCCGCACAACGATCCGACCCTGCTGTTCATAAATGCGGGCATGAACCAGTTCAAGGATGTTTTTCTCGGACGTGAAAAACGGGACTACGTGCGCGCCACCTCGGCGCAGAAATGCGTTCGCGCCGGGGGCAAACACAACGACCTGGAAAATGTCGGCCAGACCGCCCGTCATCACACCTTTTTCGAGATGCTCGGCAACTTTTCCTTCGGCGATTATTTCAAACAGGATGCCATCGCCTATGCCTGGCAGTTTCTGACCGAGGAGATGGGCCTGCCCAAGGACAAACTGTGGGTTACGGTGTTCCGCGAAGACAACGAAGCCTACGACATCTGGCGCGAACAGATGGGCATCCCCGAAGAACGCCTCATCCGCATGGGCGAAAAGGACAACTTCTGGTCCATGGGCGATACGGGCCCCTGCGGCCCTTGCTCGGAGATCCTTATCGACCAGGGCGAAGACATGTCCTGCGGCGACAACTGCGGTATCGGCAAATGCGAGTGCGACCGCTATCTGGAACTGTGGAATCTGGTCTTCATGCAGTTCGACCGCGATACCGACGGCAACATGGCGCCCCTGCCCAAACCGTCCATCGACACCGGCATGGGCCTGGAGCGTATCGCGGCGGTCATGCAGGGGGTGCAGAGCAATTACGACTGCGATCTGCTGCGCGGCATCATCGCCTACGTTGAGGAACTCTCCGGCAAGCGCTATGGCGACGACGACGCCCACGACATGTCCATGCGGGTCATCGCCGACCATAGCCGGGCCACCGCCTTCCTCATCGCCGACGGGGTATTGCCCAGCAACGAAGGACGCGGTTACGTGCTGCGGCGCATCATGCGCCGGGCCGCCCGGCACGCCAAGATGCTCGGGTTCGCGGATCCGGTTCTGTACCGCACCGCCACCTTCGTCCTGCAGTCGATGGCCGAGGCCTATCCCGAACCGGCCCAGCGCGCCGACTATGTCGCCAAGATCGTCAAGATCGAGGAACAACGGTTCATCCAGACCCTCGACAACGGCCTGCGCATCCTCACCGAAGAAGTCGAGCGCCTCAAGGCCGCCGGGGCCAGCGTGCTGCCGGGCGACGTGGCCTTCAAGCTTTACGACACCTACGGATTCCCCCTCGACCTCACCGCGGACATTCTGCGCGGCGAAGACGTTACCATCGATGAGGACGGCTTCGAAGCCTGCATGGAGCAGCAGCGTCAGAAGGCCCGCGAGCACTGGAAAGGCTCCGGCGAAGAGGCCGTCTCCGAGGTCTACCGGCAGCTTGCCGATGAGGGCCTGCGCACCAGATTTACCGGCTACGGCGACCTCACCGGCAAGGCGGAGATCCTCGCCATCCTGCTCGACGGGCAGCCGGTATCCAGCGCTCCGGCCGGTGCCAGGGTCGAGATCATCACCCAGGCCACGCCCTTTTATGGAGAATCGGGCGGACAGGTCGGCGATCGAGGCACCATCGCCACCGGCTCGGCCAGAGTATCCGTCAGCGACACCAAAAAACCGCTGCCGGAGCTGTTCGTGCACATCGGCGAAATCGAAACCGGGACCCTGCAGACCGGCGACACCGCAGAATTAGCCGTCGCACCGGAACAGCGCCAGGCCACGGCCCTCAACCACACCGCCACCCATCTGTTGCAGGCGGCCCTCGTCGAGGTGCTCGGCGAGCATGTCAAGCAGGCCGGTTCCCTTGTGACCCCGGACCGTCTGCGCTTCGACTTCATTCATTTTTCGGCCATGACCGATGAAGAATTGGAAAAGGTCGAAACGCTGGTCAACCGCCGCATCCGTGAAAATGCCGCGGTCGAAACCAGGGAGATGGCCCATGAAGAAGCAGTCGCCGCAGGGGCAACGGCCCTGTTCGGCGAAAAATACGGCGACAAGGTACGGGTCGTCAAAGTCGGCGACATCAGCATGGAGCTGTGCGGCGGCACCCATGCCCACGCTTCCGGAGACATCGGCCTGTTCAAGATCCTGCAGGAGACCGGCATCGCCGCCGGCGTTCGACGCATCGAAGCGGTGACCGGCGCCCGCGCCGTCGATCTGGTTCGCGACCAGGAACGCACCCTCGACCAGCTGGCCGCCATGGTCAAAACCGATCGCCCGCAACTGGAAACGCGCCTGCGCAAACTGCTGGAGCGGCAGAAAGAACTGGAACGGGAATTGGAATCCCTGCAAGGCAAGCTCAACGCCGACCAGGCCGGAGACTTGCTGCAGAAGGCCGTCGAAGTCGACGGCATAGACGTCGTCTGCGGCCGAGTCGACAATCTCGACGGCAAGGCCCTGCGCGAACTCGCCGACCAGGTCCGCGACCGGATGGCATCCGGCGTTCTTGTACTGGGCAGCGCCCATGAAGGCAAGGCCGCGCTGCTGGTCGCCGTCACCAAAGACCTCACCAAACGCCTGCAGGCCGGCGGACTGATCAAGCAACTGGCCGCCATGGTCGGCGGCGGTGGCGGCGGACGTCCCGACCTGGCGCAGGCCGGGGGCAGCAAACCCGAACAGCTCGGCGAGGCCCTGAAAAACGCGCCGCAACTTATCGCCGAAGCCCTCAACGCGGCCTGAAAGGCCCTCTGACCGGGAGCAACCATGAAAGGGATCGTCATACGCACAGCCGAACAGGAAGAATATCCGCACCCAAACCACGACCGCTTCTTTTTACGGGACGTGGTGACCGCCGCGACCAATCCGGCGCTGTCTCTGCACCGGGGCCGCATCGAAGCCGGCGGCGAAATACTGCCACACGCACATGAAGGACAAACCGAAACCTTTTACATCCTCGGCGGCGAAGCTCTGTGCACCGTCAATGGCGAAGAGCACACCTTCGGGCCGGGCTGCTGCGTAGTGGCCCCTCCCGGAGTCCGGCACAGCCTGAAAAACATCGGCGACGAACCGGTCGATCTGCTGGCCATATTCACTCCGCCCCTCAAATAGCAACGCACAGTTTCCAAGCCCCTATCCTGCCGACGGCTGCCCTGCACTCGTCGGCAGTTTTGTTTCAGCCGCAAATCCTCCTTGAAATACTGGATAAAATCTGCCATTTTTCTTTTTTTGCCTGTTTGGCTGTGTTAAAATACGCTCTATTTTTCAAAATCTTTTCACTTTGCTCTCTATCCTGAAGAAACGACCATGAACATTCGCGGCACGACCATCATCTGCGTTCGCCATAACAGCCAGGTAAGCATGGCCGGAGACGGTCAGGTGACGCTGGGCAATACGGTCATGAAACACGGGGCCCGCAAAATCCGTCGCATGTACGACAACCGCATCCTGGCGGGCTTTGCCGGTTCGACCGCCGACGCCTTCACCCTGTTCGAGAAATTCGAAGCTAAAGTTCAGGAATTTCACGGCAACCTGCCCAAGGCCGCCGTGGCCCTGGCCAAGGACTGGCGCACCGACCAGATCCTGCGTAAACTCGAAGCGCTGCTCATCGTCGCCGACGCCAACACCACCCTCGTGCTGTCGGGCGCCGGCGACGTCATCGAACCGGACGACGGCATCGCCGCCATCGGCTCGGGCGGCTCCTATGCCCTGGCGGCGGCCCGCGCCCTGACACGGCATGCCGAGCTGCCTGCGGAAACGATCGCCACCGAGGCGCTGCGCATAGCTGGAGAAATCTGCATCTATACCAACGACCATATCTCGTCGGAGAATCTGCCGTGACCAACTTCACCCCACGCGAAATCGTCTCCGAACTGGACCGCTACATTATCGGCCAGAAAGAAGCCAAACGCGCCGTGGCCGTAGCGCTGCGCAACCGCTGGCGACGCCAGCAGGTGCCCGATGAACTCCGGGACGAAATCGCACCGAAAAACATCATCATGATCGGCCCCACCGGGGTCGGCAAAACGGAAATCGCCCGGCGCCTCGCCCGCCTGGCCCAGGCCCCCTTCATCAAAGTCGAGGCCAGCAAATTCACCGAGGTGGGCTATGTCGGCCGCGACGTCGAAAGCATGGTGCGCGACCTGCTCGACCTGGCCATCATCATGGTCCGCGAGGAGGAGGCCCTCAAAGTGCGGGTCAAAGCCGAGGATCTGGCCGAGGAACGCCTGCTCGACCTGCTGCTTCCCGGCACCGGATCGATGGAAGCCGAGTTGTCCTCGGGTGACGCCGGCGAAGGCGGCACCCGCGACAAGCTTCGCAAACTGCTGCGCAAGGGAGCCCTCGACGAACGCACCGTGGAACTCGAGGTGCAGTCGAACCAGATGCCGACAATGGAAGTCTTCACCCCGCAGGGGACGGAGGAAATGGGCATCAATATCAAGGAGATGTTCGGCAACCTGTTCCCCAAAAAAACCAAACGCCGCAAGATCAAGGTCAGCGAGGCACGGGAACTGCTCATCGAGCAGGAAGCGGAACGCCTGGTTGACATGGACAAGGTCAACACCCTGGCCCGGGAACGGGTAGAGCAGAGCGGCATCATCTTCATCGACGAAATCGACAAGATTGCCGGTCAGAGCAGCCGCCAGGGAGCCGACGTATCGCGCGAAGGGGTACAGCGGGACATCCTGCCCATCGTCGAAGGCAGCACCATCAACACCAAATACGGCCCGGTCAAAACCGATCATATTCTGTTCGTGGCGGCCGGCGCGTTTCATGTCTCCAAGCCGTCGGACCTGATCCCCGAACTACAGGGCCGGTTTCCCATCCGCGTCGAACTGACAAGCCTGGGCGAAGAGGAATTTTTCCGCATTCTGACCGAACCGAAAAACGCCTTGATCCGGCAGTACGAAGCCCTGATGGAAACCGAGGGCATCCATCTGCAATTTGGAGAGGAAGCGATCCGCGAAATCGCGCGCATCGCCACCCAGGTCAACAGCCAGACGGAAAATATCGGCGCCCGGCGCCTGCATACCATCATGGAGAAACTGCTCGAGGAGCTTTCTTTCGAAGCGCCCGAGCATCGCGAACAGAGCGTCGCGATTGACGTTGATTACGTGCAACGCCAGCTCGCCGAGATAGCCCGTGACGAGGATCTGTCGCGGTATATTTTGTAGAATAGGCGGAACCCCGGTCGTATTGGCACAGCAGCGGTCCACGTGATCGCCCATTCCGCGATCCCGAACCAGGGCGATCACAAGGACCGCCCCTGCATGTAAATTTGTTTGAAAGAGCCTGAGTCATATGGAAGAGCTGATCGGAAAAGCCAATGTGCTGATGGAGGCCCTGCCCTACATCCAGCGTTTCAACAACAAAACCATCGTCATCAAGTACGGCGGCCACGCCATGGTCGATGCGCAGCTTAAACACGAGTTTGCGCGCGACGTGGTGCTGCTCAAATATATCGGTCTCAACCCCGTCATCGTGCATGGCGGCGGACCTCAGATCGGCCAGGTCCTCAAATCGATGGGAAAGGAATCCCGATTCGTGCAGGGCATGCGGGTTACCGACCAGGAAACCATGGATGTTGCCGAAATGGTCCTCGGCGGCAAAATCAACAAGGAAATCGTCGCCAACATCAATCTTCACGACGGCAAGGCCGTCGGCCTCAGCGGCAAGGACGGCCGCCTGATTCAGGCGCGCAAGCTCGAACTGACCGCCATCAATCCCGACACCCTGACCCCCGAGATCGTCGATGTGGGGCTGGTCGGCGAGGTCGAAAACATCGACACCCGGATCATCACCACCCTGGAGGACAACGGCTTCATCCCGGTTATCGCCCCGATCGGGGCCGGGCTGGCCGGTGAAACCTACAATATCAATGCCGACCTGGTAGCCGGGAAGATCGCCGGCGCGCTACGTGCGGAAAAGCTGATTCTGCTGACCGACGTGGAGGGGGTCAAGGACAAGCAGGGCAAACTGATCTCCACCATCGACACCCAGCGGGTACCGGATCTTATCAACGACGGCACCATCACCGGCGGCATGATTCCCAAACTCAACTGTTGCATCGACGCCATCGAGGAAGGGGTTCATACCGCGCATATCATCGACGGCCGGATAAAACACGCCTGCCTGCTCGAAATTTTCACCGATCGCGGCATCGGCACTGCCGTAGGGAGGTTCACAGCATGACGACACAAGAATGGATTACCCGCGGCGCCGCCCACGTTGCCAAAACCTACGGACGCTATCCGCTGGTTGTCGAACGGGGCGAAGGCTGCCGCCTGTGGGACGTGGACGGCAAAAGTTATCTCGATTTCCTGGCCGGTGTCGCGGTCAACAACCTCGGCCACTGCCATCCCAAAGTGGTTGCGGCGCTGCAACAGCAGGCCGCCCAACTGATCCACTGCTCCAACTTTTTCCACATCCCCGCCCAGATCGAACTGGCCGAACTGCTGTGCGAGCGTTCCTTCGGCGACCGGGTTTTTTTCTGCAACAGCGGCGCCGAAGCCAACGAAGCGGCCATGAAGCTGGTGCGCAAGTACAGTGCCGAAAAATTCGGCACCGACCGTTTCGAGGTCATCACGGCCCTGGCGTCCTTTCACGGCCGCACCATCGGCACCATCAGCGCCACCGGCCAGGACAAGGTCAAGGCCGGCTTCAATCCCCTGCTGCCCGGCTTCCACTACGTACCGTTCGGTGACGCCGAAGCCTTGCGCCAGGCCATCACACCCCGGATCTGCGCCGTCATGCTGGAACCGGTACAGGGCGAAGGCGGAGTACGCGTGGCACCGCCGGGCTACCTGGCCGAAGTACGGCGGATCTGCGATGAAAACGACCTGCTGCTGATATTTGACGAGGTGCAGGTCGGTTGCGGCCGTACCGGGACCCTTTTCGCCTACGAGCAGGACGGCGTGGCGCCCGATGTCATGACCCTGGCCAAAGCCCTGGCGGGCGGACCGCCCATCGGTGCCATGGTCGCCACCGAAAAGGTGGCCGAATGTTTCGGCCCCGGCTCCCACGGTTCGACCTTCGGCGGCAACCCGCTGATGGCTACCGCTGCACTGGCGGCCATGCGCACTCTGGTCGAAGACGGCGTACTGGACAACTGCGTGGCCATGGGCAACTACCTGCGCCGGCGCCTCGACGAACTCAAGAATCGTTACCCTTTTATCAAGGAAGTGCGCGGCCGGGGGTTGATCCTCGGCATGGAGCTGTCCATTCCCGGTGCCGATATCGTCAAACAGGCCCTCGAACAAGGACTGCTCATCAACTGCACGGCCAACACTGTGCTGCGGTTTCTGCCGCCGCTTATCGTTACGCCCGAAGAAATCGACCAAGCCCTGGCCATTCTGGATGGCGTTCTGCAAAACATCTGACTAGAAAGGTGCGGCGGATGAGGCATCCGCACCCTTGTTTTCTGGAGGACTGATCGTGAAAAAGGACTTTCTCTGCCTTACCGACTGGAGCCTTGAGGAACTGGAAAAACTCTTCGCCCTCGCTGCAGATCTGAAAGCCAAACGGAAACGTGGCGAAGAGCATTATCTGCTCAAGGGCAAGACCCTGGGCATGCTGTTCGAAAAAAGTTCCACCCGCACCCGCGTTTCCTTCGAGGTCGGCATGTATCAACTGGGCGGCCACGCCCTGTTCCTGTCTTCCGGCACCACCCAGATGGGACGCGGCGAACCGATCAAGGATACCGGCCGGGTCATGTCCCGCTATGTCGACGGCATCATGATCCGCACCTTCTCCCAGGAGGGTGTCGAGGAACTCGCCAAATGGTCCGACATCCCGATCATCAACGGCTTGACCGACATGTATCATCCCTGCCAGGTCATGGCCGACCTTCTGACCGTCATCGAGCATAAGAAAAATTACCGCGACCTGACCTACTGCTGGATCGGTGACGGCAACAACATGGCCAACAGCTGGATAAACGCCGCGGCCATATTCGGCTTCGAACTGCGCATCGCCACCCCCGAAGGATACGAACCGCATCCCCAAGTGGTGGCACGGGCCCGCAAGCTCGGCGCCAGGGTCTCCTATGTCAACGACCCCATGGAAGCAGCCCGCGGCGCCGATGTGTTGAATACCGACGTATGGGCCAGCATGGGCCAGGAAGAGGAACAGGCCAAGCGGACCGCCGCATTCGCCGGCTTCCAGATCAACGCGGATATCATCGCCGCCGCCGATCCCGCATGCATCCTGATGCACTGTCTGCCGGCCCACCGCGGGGAGGAAATCACCGACGAAGCGATCGAAAGCTCGCATTCCGTGGTGTTTGACGAAGCGGAGAACCGCCTGCACATCCAGAAAGCCATCATGGCGACCCTGATGACCTGATTGCGCCCGAGGGGATAACATGATCATCACCTGTCCGCATTGCGGATTCAGCGCAGACGTATCGCCGGAGAATATTCCTGCCGATAGCACCGAAGCCACCTGCCCCAAGTGCAAAAACTCCTTTCCTCTGCAGCAGGAGGACGTCGAGGGGCCGCCGGCAGCTTCCGGAACGCAGCCCGTTGAAGGCGAGGCAACCTGTCCGGCCTGCGGTCGCCGGCAACCGGCCGGCAGTTACTGCATCGCCTGCGGCATCGACTATGCCAAGTGGCACCGACGACAGGAACAGGCCCGGGCAGATGCAGATGCAGATGCAGAACAGGTTACCTGTCCGTTCTGCGGTCACGTCCAGTCGCCTGCGACCGCATGCCTGCGCTGCGGTGGCATCCTGTCGCCCCCGGCCAGCCGCGAATCGTTTGCCTATGCCGGCTTCTGGGTCCGCTGCGTAGCCGCCGTCGTCGACTCCATCGCCGTATGGATACTGCAACTGTTGCTGACCATGGTCATGGGAGCCATGGTCGGCCTGATCGCGCCGAATTTTGGCAGCGAGTCTTTTGCCTCGATCATCCTGCTGGGGCTGTTCAGCAGTGCCGTCGGCATGGCCTATTATGTGGTATTTACCGGCGCCTGCGGCCAGACGCCGGGGAAAATGCTGCTGCGCCTGAAGGTCGTGCGCAGCGACGGTACCGGCATAACCTACGGCCGCGCGGCCCTGCGGGAGATCCTCGGCAAGTTCGTATCCTTCCCACTCACCTTGGGGGTCGGCTACCTGATGGTAGTCTTCGATGCCCGCAAGCAGGGGCTGCACGACAAAATCGCCGACACCTGCGTGATTCACCTGTGAATCTGCAGAAGTTCCAAAAAATTTGAAGTTTCAACAGCATTGTTCCGACCACCTGCGACCGGCAGGGGTCCGGGATCTGTTTTCATCGACACCGCCACCACCGCTGTGTGCACGGCGTTGCCATAACATTGTCCGAAGGAGTACTTACCATGTCTGAAAAAGGTTCTGTCAAAAAGGCGGTCCTGGCGTACTCGGGAGGCCTCGACACCTCCATCATCGTGCGCTGGCTTATCGAAGAATACGGCTGCGAGGTCATCGCTTTCGCCGCCGACGTCGGTCAAGGCAAGGAGCTTGACGGCATTCCCGAAAAAGCCCGCCAGACCGGCGCCAGCAAATGCTACGTTGAGGATTTGCGCGAGGAGTTCGTGCGCGACTTCGTGTTTCCCATGTTCCGCGCCAACGCCATCTACGAAGGCCGCTATTTTCTCGGCACCTCCATCGCCCGGCCGCTGATCTCCAAAAAGCAGATGGAAATCGCCCAGGCCGAGGAGGCCGAAGCCGTGTGCCACGGCGCTACCGGCAAGGGCAACGACCAGATCCGTTTCGAGCTGGCCTACTATCACTTCGACCCCGAGATCAAAATCATCGCCCCCTGGCGCGAGTGGGATCTCAACAGTCGCGAGTCGCTGATCGCCTACGCCAAAAAGCACGGCATTCCCGTACCCGTGACCAAGAAACGGCCCTGGAGCAGCGACCGCAACCTGCTGCACATCTCCTTCGAGGGCGGCGTTCTGGAAGATCCCTGGGCCGAACCGCCGGAAGACATGTACCTGCTGTCCGTCTCTCCGGAACAGGCTCCCGACAAACCCGAATACGTCGAAATCGAGTTCCGCAACGGCGACCCGGTAGCCATCAACGGCGAGAACCTGACCCCCGCCCAGCTGCTCGCCCACCTCAACGAACTGGGAGGCAAACACGGCATCGGCCGCGTCGACATCATGGAAAACCGTTTCGTCGGCATGAAGAGTCGCGGCGTCTATGAAACCCCGGGCGGTACCATCCTGGAAGAAGCCCATCGCGGGGTCGAGCAGATCACGATGGACCGCGAGGTCCTCAACCTGCGGGACTCCCTGATTCCCCGTTATGCCGCCATGGTTTACAACGGTTTCTGGTTCGCCCCCGAGCGCGAGGCGACGCAGGCTCTGATCGATGAAACCCAGAAAACCGTCAACGGCGTGGCCCGCGTCAAACTCTACAAGGGACACTGCCGCGTGGTCGGCCGCAAGTCGGACACCAACAGCCTGTTCGATCCCGAAGTGGCGACCTTTGAAGCCGATGAAGTCTACAATCAGGCCGACGCCGAAGGTTTCATCCGTCTCAATGCCCTGCGTCTGCGCATCCGCAGCGCCATGCAGAAAAAACATCGTTAGCTGCGGAAATCAGTGAATAGTGACTGGTGATTAGTGATTAGAAAATTCAATCACCAGTCACAATCACGGATTGCTATCTGCGATGTCTGGTGACTTGGGACTGAATATGAGCAGTTGCCTTTCACCAATCACTTATCACTAATCACCAGTCACACTTTTCAGTTTCACCAACGGAGCGAATCCACCATGAGCAAAAAGCCCTGGGCTGGACGATTCACCCAACCCACCGATGCCTTTGTCGAAGCATTCACCGCCTCCATCGATTTCGATCAGCGCCTGTACCGTTACGACATCCAGGGGTCCATAGCCCACGCCCGCATGCTGGCCCGCCAGGGCATCATCGCCGAAACCGAGGCCCGGACCATCATCTCCGGCCTGGAAAGCATTCTGGACGACATCGAGCAGGAGCGTTTCGAATTTTCCGTGGCCCTCGAAGATATCCACATGAATATCGAGGCGCGTCTCATCGAACGCATCGGCCCGGTCGGCGGCAAACTGCATACGGCCCGCTCGCGCAACGACCAGGTCGCCCTCGACATACGTCTCTACCTGCGCGACGAGGTCAAGGAGGTTCGTTCCTATCTCGAACAGGTACAGGAATCCCTGCTGGAGCAGGCGGAACGCAACCTGGGTGTCATCATGCCCGGCTACACCCATCTGCAGACCGCCCAACCGATTCTGTTCTCTCACCACATGCTGGCCTATTACGAAATGTTCCGCCGCGATTCATGGCGCATGGCCGACATGTTCAAGCGCATCAACCTGCTGCCCCTCGGGGCCGGGGCCCTGGCCGGCACCACGTTCCCCATCGACCGGGAGTTCGTTGCCGAACAACTCGGTTTCGACGGGGTCACGCGCAACAGTCTCGACTCGGTCTCGGACCGGGATTTCGCACTGGAATTCTGCAGCGCCGCGAGCATCGTGATGATGCACCTGTCGCGTCTGGCCGAAGAGCTTATCCTCTGGTCGAGCGCCGATTTTCATTTCATCGATCTGTCCGACGCCTTCTGCACCGGCAGTTCCATCATGCCGCAGAAAAAGAACCCCGACGTGCCCGAGTTGGTTCGCGGTAAAACCGGCCGGGTGTACGGCAATCTCATCAGCCTGCTGACGGTGATGAAAGCCCTGCCGCTGGCCTATAACAAGGACATGCAGGAAGACAAGGAACCACTGTTCGACACCATCGACACAGTCAAGGGCAGCCTGAAGATCTTCGCCGACATGATCGCCCAGATGAACATTCAGGCCGAAAACATGCGCCAGGCCGCCGCCCGGGGCTTTTCCACCGCCACCGACGTAGCCGACTACGTGGTGCGCAAGGGTATTCCGTTCCGGGACGCCCACGAAATCGTCGGCAAAACGGTGCGTTACTGTATCGAGCATGACAAGCAGATCGAGGAATTGACGCTGGAGGAGTTCAAAAACTTTTCCGAAGATATCGAAGCCGACATCTACGAATTCATCACCCTGGAAGCCTCCGTCGATTCCCGTCGTGCCACCGGGGGCACCGCCCGCGAAGCGGTAGCTCGGGAGATCTCCCGAGCACGCCAGGAACGCCTGCAAAGGATGTAATCATGATGCCCCGCCGACCTCAAGCGATGCCGCTGCTCGTTCTCCTGCTCATGTTCGGCCTGCTCGCCGGATGCGGCCGCAGAGGACCGGTACGTCCGGTGCGCCAGCCCCTGCCGGCGGCGCCGGAACAACTGGTCCTGCGCCAGCAGGGCACCCAGATGTTGCTGTCCTGGTCCATGCCGCAACGCAATCAGGACGGAACCGAACTGACCGACCTTGCAGGATTCAAGGTCATGCGCATGGATTACGATCCCACGGAGGATTGTCCCGATTGCCGGGATACCTCTATCCTGCTGCGCCAGATCGAACTCGAATATCTTCGGGATGTGCAGAGCGTAGACGGGCGTTTTTACCTGGCAGATCCCGACCTTGAAGAAGGACGGGGCTATCAGTACCGCATCATCCCCTACAATCGCTGGGGGCAGGACGGAACCCCGGTGTCCGGCCGCGAAGTGTTCAGCATCATCCCCCCGGCTCCGGAAAACGTTCAGGCCGAGACCACTGACGGGGTTTTGACCCTTACCTGGCGGGCCCCTCAGGATATGGGATCCGATATGCAGTTGCTCGGCTACAACGTCTATCGGCGCCGTCCGGGGCGTCCGTTTGCCGTGGCACCGCTTAACCGGCAACCGTTGTCGGCCACCCTTTTCGAGGATCACAGCTTCAAAAGCGGGAACACCTACCTGTATGCTGTCCGCGCCGTGGTTCTGCTCCATCACCGTGGGGTCGAAAGCCGGCTTTCCAAGGCCGTGGTCGCCACCCCCTGGACCAGCTCCAGGGCTCCCTTTTGACATCAAAGAACGGCTATGTTACGGTTTTATCTTTGTTCATATCACTTTAGTGTGTTCTTGAAACCTGTCCATCACTTTGAGGAGCATCATTCATATGAATTACTTTCAATACCGTGATAACGAACTTTTTTGCGAAGATGTCGCGCTTAAGGACATCGCCAAGCAGATCGGCACCCCGTTCTACGTCTATTCTCACGCGACTCTGAGCCGGCACCTGGAGGCCTTCACTTCCGCCTTTGCCGAGGTGCCCCACCTGATCTGCTATTCCATCAAAGCCAACAGCAACCTGGCCGTACTCAAAACTTTCGTCAGCCACAACGCCGGCTTCGACATCGTCTCCGGCGGCGAGCTGTTCCGCGCCAAGCAGGTCGGTTGCGATCCCGCCAAAATCGTCTACTCCGGCGTCGGCAAAACCGAAGCGGAAATCGCCGAAGCACTGGAGGCGGGCATCCTGATGTTCAACGTCGAATCGGCCCAGGAGCTGGACACCATCAACGCCGTTGCCGGACGTCTCGGCAAAAAGGCGGGGATCGCTATCCGCGTCAATCCCGACGTCGATCCGCAGACCCACCCCTACATCTCCACCGGCATGAAAAAGGCCAAGTTCGGCATCAACATCTCGCAGGCCCTGGAGGACTATCGCCGCGCCGCCACCCTGCCGAACCTGGAGGTCATCGGGGTCGACTGCCATATCGGCAGCCAGTTGACCAAACTTTCGCCCTTCGTCGACGCCATCGCCAAGATTCGCGAACTGGTCGAAACCCTGCAGCAGGAAGGCTTCGCCATCAAATACCTCGACCTCGGCGGCGGTCTGGGCATCACCTACGAGGAAGAAGAGCCTCCCAGCCCGGCGGATTACGCCAAAGTCATCATTGAAGGGACCAAGGGGCTCGGCGTCACCCTGATTTTCGAACCGGGCCGCGTCATGGTCGGCAACGCCGGCATGCTGGTCTCCAAAGTGCTTTATGTCAAGCACGGCGAAGCCAGGAATTTCGTCATCGTCGACGCGGCCATGAACGACCTCACCCGCCCCGCCCTTTACGGTTCCTACCAGGGGATTCAGGCCGTCGACAACTCGGTATCCGACACCATCACCGCCGACGTGGTCGGCCCCATCTGCGAATCCGGCGACTTTCTTGCCCAGGACCGCGACATCCCGGCCTTTGCCCAGGGCGACCTGCTGGCTGTTGCCTCGGCCGGAGCCTACGGCTTTACCATGAGTTCCAACTACAACAGCCGCCGGCGGGTGCCCGAAATCATGGTTAAAGGCGATCAGGTCATGGTTGTCCGGGAGCGCGAGACCTACGAAGATCTGATCAAGGGCGAAAAGATTCCCGAAGGAATCTAATGCCAGAAAGCGTCGCAGCCGCCACCCGGGCCGGCGCAACTGTATGCACTAACAAGGGAGGACCCCCATGTTTACAGGATCCATGGTCGCCATCATCACGCCTTTCGATCGCGACGGGCGTTTCGATGAAGAGACCTTCAGAAAACTTATCGAATTTCAGATTGAAAACGGTACCGACGTCATCGTCCCTTGCGGCACCACGGGCGAATCGGCCACCCTCGACCACGCCGAGCACAAACGCGTGATCAAGAGCTGCATCGAGCAGGTCAACAAACGCATCCCGGTGCTGGCCGGAACCGGCTCCAATGCCACCAGCGAGGCCATCGAGCTGAGCCAGGATGCCAAAACCATGGGCGCCGACGGGGTACTGCTCATATCGCCTTATTACAACAAGCCTTCCCAGGAAGGCGTATACCGACACTTCAAGGCGATCGCCGAAAATGTCGCCATTCCCCAGGTGTTGTATAATGTTCCCGGACGCACCGGCATGAACATGACCGCCGACACCACTATCCGTCTGGCCACGCAGCCCAATGTGGTCGGCATCAAGGAAGCTTCCGGCGACCTGACCCAGGTCAGCCAGATCATCGCCGAGGCCGGCGAGAAGATCAACGTCATCTCCGGCGACGATTTCCTCACCCTGCCCATGATGGCCTGCGGCGGCAAAGGGGTCATATCCGTCACGGCCAACATCATGCCGGGGGAGGTCAAGGCGCTGGTCACCGCGGTGAACGAAAACCGCTATCACGACGCACGCAAAATGCACCTCGATCTTCTCGAGCTGCACCAGTCCATGTTCGTCGAAACCAACCCGGTGCCGGTCAAAATCGCCGCCTCGCTCATGGGGCTGTGCGGAGATCATCTGCGACTGCCGCTGGTCGAACTGCAACCCGACAACCTGGCTAAATTGAAAAAAGTCCTGGTTCGCTACGGCCTGACCCAGGCCTGAGCCAATTTTCCCGAGGGAGGGACCATGATCAAAGTAGCAGTCAACGGCGCCGCCGGACGAATGGGCGGACGGCTTATCACCGCGATCAAGGAAACCGAAGGCCTGCAGCTGACCGGCGCTCTCGAGCATGTCGAAAGCCCCATGCTCGGAGAGGACGCAGGGACAACCGCCGGATGCGGCGCCCTGAACGTGCCCATCAGCAGCGATCTCGACGCTGTACTCCAGGCAACCGACATCCTCATCGACTTCACGTTTCCCGAAGTCTCCCTGCGCAACCTCGAAGCCTGCGCACGTCTCGGCAAAGGCCTGGTCATCGGCTCGACCGGTTTCACTCCGGAGCAGCGGGCCCGAGTCGACGAACTGGCCCAGACCATCCCGGTGGTTCTGGCCCCGAACATGAGTGTCGGCGTCAACGCCTGCTTCAAACTCCTGAAAGAAGCGGCTCGCATCCTGGGCGACGATTTCGATGTGGAAATCGTCGAACTGCATCACAACAAGAAAAAAGATTCCCCCAGCGGCACCGCGGTCCGCATGGGTGAAATCGTCGCCGACGCCCTGGGGCGCGATTACAACGAATGCGCGGTCTATCACCGCGAAGGCATGTGCGGGGCCCGCACCCATGAGGAGATCGGCATGCAGACCGTGCGCGGCGGCGACATCGTCGGCGAGCACACCGTCTACTTCATCGGCATGGGCGAACGCATCGAAATCAGCCACCGGGCCATGAGCCGCGACATGTTCGCGCGGGGTGCGGTGCGCGCCGCGGCCTGGCTGGCGGGCAAGGCTCCCGGCCTCTACGACATGCAGGATATCCTGGGGCTGAAATAAGCTCGGCATACCGGGACCCCGGACATCTTTTCACCGCTCGTTCGCCTGGCCCTCTCGAGAGGGCAGAGAACGCGGGAAAAATACTCTGTGGTGAAACAGATAAACGTATTCCATAAACTAAAAACCCAACCATACAACTGGAGGAGAATCTGTGGCACGACTTAACGACAATTATCTGAAACTCAAAGCCGGCTACCTGTTCCCCGAAATCGGGCGCCGGGTCAAAGTGTTCAGCGAAGCCAATCCCGAGGCCAAAATCATCCGCCTGGGCATCGGCGATGTGACCCAGCCCCTGGCCCCCGCCGTACTCAAGGCTTTTCATGACGGCGTGGACGATCTGGCCAACACGGACGACTTCAAGGGCTACGGCCCCGAGCAGGGCTACGAATTCCTTATCGATGCCCTGATCGAAAAAGCCTACAAGCCCCTCGGCGTGGAACTGAAAAAGTCCGAGATTTTCGTCTCCGACGGCAGCAAATGCGACTGCGCCAACATTCTGGACATCTTCGCCCTGGACAACAAGGTCGCCATCTGCGACCCCGTCTACCCGGTCTACAACGACACCAACGTCATGGTCGGCCGCACCGGCGAAGCGGACGACAAGGGCTACTACGAAGGCCTGACCTATCTGGCCTGCACCGAAGACAACCACTTCACTCCGGCCATTCCCGACAAAAAGGTCGACATCGTCTATCTGTGCTATCCCAACAATCCCACCGGCGCCGTGGCCACCCGGGAAGACCTGAAAAAGTGGGTCGATTACGCCCTGGCCAACGATGCGGTGATCTTCTTCGACGCAGCCTACGAAGCCTTCATCACCGAGCCGGGCATCCCCCACTCCATCTACGAAATCGAGGGCGCCAAGCGCTGCGCCATCGAATTCCGCAGCTTCTCCAAGACCGCCGGCTTCACCGGGGTGCGCTGCGCTCTTACCGTGATTCCCGAAGAGCTGATGGCCGAAACCGCCAACGGCGAGAAGTCGTCCCTCAACAAATTGTGGAACCGCCGCCAGTCGACCAAGTTCAACGGCGTTTCCTACCCGGTGCAGAAAGCCGCCGCCGCGGTCTACTCCGAAGAAGGCTGGACCCAGGTCAAGGAAACCATCGACTACTACATGGAAAACGCCCGCCTGATCCGCGAAGGTCTCGAAGCGGCCGGATTGACCGTGTACGGCGGCGTCAACGCCCCCTACATCTGGCTGAAGACCCCGAACGGCATGAGCAGCTGGGATTTCTTCGACAAGCTGCTTTCCGAATGCCACGTGGTCGGCACCCCCGGCAGCGGATTCGGCCCCAGCGGCGAAGGCTTCTATCGCCTGTCGGCCTTCGGCGGCCGGGAAAACGTCCTCGAAGCGATCGACCGCATCAAGAAGAACCTCGCCTGATCGCTTTAGCAAATAGATCGACACAAAAAATCCCCTCCCGTTGCGGAGGGGATTTTTTGTTTTATGACTTGTGAACTTCCAAGCCAACCTTCCCCTGGAAAATAGTTATAAATGAACGATGGCCGTGCGTCTTCGCGAATAGAGGGCATAATATAGGTCATAGAGCACTTCAACCGCTCCTGCAAAGCGCTGGTGCGTTTCGGCTTGAACGAATCTGTTCCCGCCAAAATCATTAACCTTCCGCCCGTCGGCCCGCAGAGAAACACAGTTGGTCCGCAACCATTGGGCCCGGGCCTTCATTTCGGATGTGAATTATGCCTCCCCAATCCCAAACACCGAACAGCTCGGCCAACTCCCACCGAATCGAATTGGGCTGGGTGATCGCCCACCACCTCAGCGAACACAATCTCGCTGCCGTCCTGGCGGCTCGTGACGCCATGACCGACTATCTGTCCAGGATGTTTCCGCAGTTCGAGTGGCGCATGCCGGTGGTCCGGCGCTCCGAGGAGCTCCACCAACGCTTTGTCGAACCAAGTCAACTGCTGATCGAAGGGGTGGAAGAGCGTGACATTCGCCATTGGGATTTCGCCTTTGTCACAACACGAGCGGATCTGCAGAGCTATTACAAGCCCTTTGCCATGGCCGTTCCTTCACGGGCGGTGAGCGTCGCGGTCCTTTCTCTGGCTCGCCTGTCGCCCGAACTGGATAACGACGATAGTTCCGGCGGCAATGACAGGCAGACGAGGATGGCCCGCCGCCTCTGTTCGCTGGGGTTGCACCTGCTCGGCGATCTGAACGGACTGCCCCACAGTACAACGGAGACGGATTACATGTTCGAGCCGGCCTCTGCGGACGACCTGGAGGTCATGACGGACTTTTCCGAAAGCCGGCGCCGGCAGTTAACCGCCGAACTGCTGCAAGTTGCCGACATTCGTCTGGAAGAAAGACCCGCCGCCGTTCAGGCGGGCGCGCTGCGGTTTTATCTAAAAGCGGCCTGGATCGGCCGGAGCGACATTTTCAGCGCCATTATCCAGGCAAAACCCTGGGAGTTTCCCTTTCGCCTCAGCCGGCTCACCACGGCCGCACTGTCATCCCTTCTCATCCTGATGATCACTGCCGAGGTCTGGGATCTGGGCATGAACCAGTCGGTGTTGTTTGTAGGCATTCTGTCGCTTACCAGCCTGCTGGGAACCAGCCTGTTCGTGCTCAAACGCCAGAATCTGTTCTTGCGCCGGGGCAGGCGCCGGCTTACCGAACAGACCGTTTTTACCAATATTTCCACCGCCCTGGTGGTTCTGATCGGCATGACGACCAGCTACCTGCTGATGTTTGGACTGGCCGCCGTAATCGGCGGCAGCATCTTTCCGCGTCGTCTGGTTCAGGAGTGGGCCGCTTCTCTGCCCCAGTCAGTCGGTTGGCCGGACTACCTGGTACTGGCCGGATTCGTCGCCTCGCTGGGTATCCTCATCGGAGCGCTGGGGGCCTCTTTTGAAGGCAACCCCTATTTCCGTCATATCACCTTTGTGGATGAAGAAATCTGAAAGAGCCGTCGCCTTCCTGAATTCAATCCCTCTGCCGATGACATGGTGCAGGAGGCCAGGAAAACCTATGCGACCTTGTCTGGGAATGAACGGAGATTGTCAAATGAATTTATATTCTTCACGAATGCCACCGCGTGCCTCTAGTGCCGTAGATTAATTCACAAATGAATCACTGGATTACCTTGGTCCGCCCATATTACGGATAATCCAGACATTCCGGCATCTTTGCACCTAAACAACATGGTACTGGCAGTGCCGGGTGACATGTGTTAACTTTCGTAAACAGTGCATGGCAGTCCTTTCTGTTCAGAACGTTGCGGAAACAACAATTGAATATGTTCTGCCATAAGCCCTTTGGGCTATCTGACCCCGTCCAGAAAACGGGGATCTCTACCTCGCATTAAAGTCTGCCCCACTTTGTTTGTCCGGAAAGAGCTGTGCTGCATGCGTTTCACCTTTGTCCTGCCTACTTTTTTCATTTATGTTTTATGGCTTCTCGCCGTTCCCATGGAAGGTCCCCTGCTGGCGCAGACCACAGTGGCTGGCTGCAGCCGATTTTTCATTGTTGCCCATGTCGTGACATTGTTGCTGACAGCTCGTTTCGGAAGAGCCACCTGGCTGCGCCCCGCCGCCATCACCGGCTCGTTGCTTGCCACCCTGTTGACGCTGTCGCTTTTCCTCTCGACGGGATCCGCCAGCCTGATGCTGGTCGCTCTCGGCATCGCGTCCGCCCCGCTGGCCGTTAAAACCTGCTACGATCTGCATTCTTACCCTGATCCGGTTCGCGCCGCAGCATGGAGCCTGGTGGGAGCAAATATTTTTTTGGGCTTCATGCAGATCTCCCCGGATTTGCCGATCTGGCCCATACTGGCCATGGCATTGCCTTTGCTGACTTTGTCCGGGCCCTTTTCTTTCAACGACAGCCGTTACGACGCCCCGTCATTGAGGAAAGGCTATTTAGCCTTTGTCTTCATTTTTCAAATTGTCAGCGGCCTCATGTATGCAGTTCTTTTTCCGGCTTATGCCGAACATGCCTTTATGCCCGGATTGGAACTTCCCTTCTATATGGCAGCGGCGCTTTTGACGGTATCCTTTTACCGTCGTGATCGCGATCTGGTGCTGACGAGCGGCCTGACTCTGGCCATGGTGGCTTTTGCACTGTTGCAAATCGGCGGGACCTCGGCCATCAATTTCAGTCTTTATGCGATGCAGGCTGCCGCGGGCTGCATCGATGTTTTTCTCCTTTCCCTGATGCTGGCAAGCAGGCGTTCCCTTGCCACTTTCGGGTATGGTTTGGCCGTGCTTTGCGGCGGCATCGCCGCCGGCCAGATGCTGAGTCTCGCTCTGGGATCCGCCTCCACCATCGCGGGGTTGGCAGGCAGCCTGGTGCTCAATGCCGCTGCTCTGGCTCTGGTACTCCATAAACACCGTCAACAGCAGCGTCTGTCGTCGCCGCCAGAATCTCCTCCGGCTACAACTCCTGTTCTTCCGGGGAAAATCTCCTGTCAGCTCTCGGAACGCGAGGGCAATGTACTGACCAGGGTCTACCAGGGGAAAAGCTATCGCCAGGCAGCATCGGAGCTTGGCATTTCCGAATCATCGGTGAAAACCTACATGAGGCGCGTTTGCGACAAATTGGGTGCCGCCAACCGTGTTGAGTTGCTTGCACTTCTGAACGAAGAAGCCAGTCTCTCGAAAGTTGAATCGGAGTAACTTTTTTCTGCTTTTCCCCCATCCGTTCGTTCCCAGACACTCCTTAGCACCTCAAAGTGCGCGAAAAAACCGAAAGGTTTACAAATAGTCGACATGACAGACTGTCGGGCCGGCCGCTATTTTTAAGCGATGAGAAGCTCCTGCAAATCCCGGGAGCATGGCACATCTGCATGTTGCACAAGGAGGAATGGAATGACGGAAAAATTGCGAGGGTTATTGCGTCAGGCTGGCTTCACCGGTCTGATTCTGTTTGGGGCTTGTTCTGTCTGGGCGGCGGATTTTTCCCCAACCTACACAGGATTGCACGGCGGGGAGGAAGTTTTCGGAGTGGACGCCTCGCTGGAATCATCCCCCTACGTCCATGCCGACAACTATTCCATCCTGGCCCGCGGGGATGAGACGGAAAGCTATGCCAATGTTCGGTTTATCGCCTACGGTCTTTATGCTGAAGGCGAGGTGGATCTGGACAATTCCGGGCAGATCGACTTGACCGCCAGCGGCGGAACGACCGCCGATGGAATTTTTTCCGCCTATGCCGAAATGAGCGTTTTCGCCATTTCAGGAAATCAGACGGTGAACAATCGCGGCGCCCTCACTTTGACCGCGACCGGCGGCACCGTCGACAATACCGGAACCCATGCTTATGCCAATCTCGGGGTTTACGGTATCGACACCGATGGCCCGGTGGACAACAGCGGGGAGATCGGCATAAACGCGACGGGAGGGGATGCCACGGCAACCCACTATGCCTACGCCTATGTCGACGCAACTGGCATCGAATCCAACGGGTCCTCCCTGATCAATGGCGGCGCGATCACTCTGCGGGCCTCGGGGGGAACCGCCAGCGGCAGTGCTGACTACGGCAGCGCCTTGGCCCATGCGGATGCCGTGGGCATCGAGTCGGAATCCTCGGTGGGGAGTCTCACCAACAGCGGAACCATTGCCGTGACCGCCATCGGCGGAACCGCCGAAATCATCGGAGATCACGATTATTCATCCGCCGGAGCGCACGCTTATGCCGCCGGCATCTATTCGCAAGCCGAAGACGAGACCACGACCAACAGCGGTGACATCACCGTCACCGCCACCGGCGGGACCACCACCAGCAGTCGATACAGCACCGCTTCCCAGGCCCGGGCGAAGGGCATCAACGCGGATGGCGACGTCGACAACAGTGGCGGCATCGGCGTGACGGCCACGGGCGGAACCGCCGCGAGCAGCCAGTCGGCTGCCTTGGCTTATGCCTATGCCTATGGCATCGATTCCGGCGCTACCGTGATCAATAACGGCTCCATCAGCGCCGCTGCCCGGGGCGGAATATCCCATGGCGGCATTTCTTCCGAGGATGGCGTGGCTTATGCCGATGCCTGGGGGATATATGCCTGGGAAGGTATTGTCAACAGCGGGGATATTAATGTTTCCGCCACCGGCGGAACGGCCACCGCCGATTCGGCGGAGCCTTACGCCCTTGCTGTCGGACTGCAGAGTTCGGGCGATATTGTCAACTCCGGCGGCATCACCGTCAACGCGACTTACGGAAACGGCACCGGTACCGATCCTTTCTCCACGGAACTGGGCGATGCCCATGCCGGCGCCTGCGGCATCCTTTCCCTCGGCGGCAGCGTCAACAACAGCGGCCCTATTGTCGTAAGCGCCGACGCCCCCGATGCTTTGGGCACCGCGGCGGGGGGCATTTTTCTTGTCGGCGGCGGCGCCCTGACCAACTCCGGGATCATTCGGGTGTCCGGCGACCGGGCGTACGAGATCGGGATCATGTCCGGATCCGCCCGACTCGAGGGGATCTACAACATGACTCTGGACGGGGACCCGACGATCGGCTCTCTCTACGTTCATGACGGCGCCACCCTCATTCTCAACAATGCAACCCTGCAAGTGACCTCCCTGCCGGATATTACGGCCATGGATACCGAATACCGGATTTTCGCGACGGAAGAGGGGACCGGGGAGGTAAGCGGCGCCTTCGGAGGCGTCCTTGCGGCGAATCCCGATCTGGCCGCGGTTTATCACGATCAGGCCACTCCGGACAGCCTCGATGATACCGTCTCCCTCACCTATCGGCCCCTTTCTTCGCCCCGTCTGGAGGCGGTGGATTTCGCGCGACAGGCGGTCACCCTGAGTGCCGATCTGGTCGGGCAACGTCTTGTGACCGGCTTCATGCAGTCCCGGTTATCCGCGGGCACGCTGAAAAGGTATGCGCAGGCCCGAACGGTTGTCAGCGATGCCGGGCCGCAGGCGGGTATGGCATCGGCCGGAGGGTTTTTCTTCACGCCTTATTATGCCAGCATCGAAAAGGATGCGGAACCGGCCGGATATGATGCCGACCTGGTCGGATTCGTCACCGGACTCGAACGTCGCGCGCGGGGCCATCTGTACGGCTTTCACCTGGGATTCGGTCATGCCGGACTCGATTTCACCGGCCGGGGCCACATTGACAATAAAGAGGATCAGGAGCTGCTCTCCGGCGGTGTACATCTGATGGGCGGTCGAGGCAATTGGACCTGGCGCGGCCAGGTGACCGGCTTCTATGGCTGGCATGATTATGAAGGCCGCACCGGAGCGGCGCTCGAAATACCCGAAAAAGCCGACTACGACAGCTACGGCGTCCGGACCACCGTCATGGCCGGACACACGTTCAGCCGCGGCGCGCAGATGCTGCTGCCGGAAGTCGGCGTGGAATATCTGTGGCTGCATAGCGAAAGTGTCACCACCGACGCCGCAAACTCCGTTTGGGACCAGCACGGCTCCTCTGTCGATGAACATCAGGCGAGCGCGCTGGCGTCGCTGCGGTGGCTCACCCGCCTGCAAGCCAATGAAGTGGAGATCACCCCGTCCCTGGCGGCGGGGATGCGCCTGCTTCTGACCGACGATGAGCTGGACGCGGCGCAATCGGTTGCCGGCAGTGCTCCGGTGACGGTTAGATCCGATCAGGATGAAATTACCGGCTCACTCTCCGCTTCGGTGCGCTTTCAAAAAGAACAGATGGCCGCGGAACTCGCCTACGGCGGAGAATTCGGCGACGACAAAACCATGCATTCCGCTTGGCTGAGGTTCCGTTACATGTTCTGATTTTCCGGCCGATCTGACTCAGGAAATTGGCGAGATGGGCCAGGTGAACGGGGGCGGACCAAGCTAACCCTTTAAGAATGGGCTTGGTCCGCCCCCAGACAAGTCTCTTCCGACTTTAAAATGGAATGACGGCGGCCAACGCCCCGTGCGGCAGACAGCGGCTCCCGTCTCAGCGACAGGCAGCCAGAAGCGTTCCACCGTTCTGCTGCTGCGCCAGGGCCTGATACAGCACGTAATACTTGTTGATGTTGCTCACGTAGCGCACCGTTTCCTGACCTATCGACTGCAGGGCCGCCAACTCCACGTTGCGAAACCACTTATCGGGGTCCAACCCCATCCTCTTCGCCTGCAACCGGACCTTACGGATTCTGGCGGGTCCTGCATTGTAGGCTGCCAGGGCCAGGCGGATTCTGTCCCGCGGACGGATTTCTTCTGCGCTGAAGTAACGGTCCCGCAGAAAAGCCAGATATTTCACACCGGCATGGATATTGTTTTCTACGTCGCGCACGTCGGCGATACCGACATGCGGGTCCTTCGCCGTGGCGGGGCGGATCTGCATAATGCCCACGGCGCCGGCACGACTGACGCGGGAAGGATTCAGGCCGGACTCCTGAAAGGCCAGGGCCAGGATAAGCAGCCAGTCGAACCCGTACCGGTCGGCATATTTGCGGATCATCGATTCGTAGGTGCCAACCTTTTTCCGGTGTGCCGAGGTGGTCGGATCTTTCAGCTGTCGGGCGTTTTCATAATAACGCCGAAAATAGATGTTGCCCAGCAAAGTGCCTTTCTTGTGCGTGCGCAAAAACCGGTTCAGGCTTTTTTTAAGTTGCGGATTGTTTTTGCGTACCATCCAGGCGATGCATCTGCCTTCCCTGAGTTTGATATCTTCATAAACAACGAGATCGGGGAGCACCGCCTGCCAGGCCGAAACGAGATAGTCGTCGGCAATGGTGAGAGGCAGGGATCCGGCGTTGACCATTTCGAGGATATCCTCGGTTTCCAACTCCTCGCTCAAGGTGACGATGTTCACCGGAGGCCGCCCCCGGCGAAGGAATCGGCTGTTTAGCCGCTCCAGGCTTTGAAAGTAACTGCTGCTTTTGCGCACGGCGACCTTTCTGCCGCTTAAATCGGAAACAGTCTCAAGCAGGTCGTGATGTTTTCGGGCCACCACGACTTCGGCCACCCCGCTCAGGTACGGGTCGGTGAAATCGACCTGCGCCTTTCGCTGGGGCGTGATGGTCAGGCTTGCGGCCGCGACATCCCCATACCCACCGATCAGCTTCGGAATGAGTTCATCCCTGGTTACCGGAATGAACTCGAGAACGACCTGCAGTTTTTTATCGGGGATATCGGCATTCAGGAACTTTTCGTACCCCTTGAGCAGGTCGTACTCGAACCCGACCAGCCGGCCACCGGCGACATAAAAATTGGTCCGGTTCAGGGTTGTCAGAACCCGAATGTATTTTTTTTCGACCAATCCCGGCAGATCGTCCATGTAGGAGTCGGACAAATGGGCATCCAGCGGCAACCCGTCCTCGCGCGCAGCCTCCTTCTCTTTGGTTACCCCTGTCTCCCCCACGGGAAAATCCTGCAGATAATACAGCCCGGCAAGTCCCGAGATAACCACCAGCCCCAACAGCACGTACCATACCCGATTGTTTGCCATATCTGATTCCTCCCCTGCCCGCATCCTTGGCGGGGCTTCATTGCAGAGTCCGCCGCCACGGGTAAAACACTATCATTAAAACGGTGACGACTCCACCCCTCGAACGCTGTCGACCTGCAGACGGCCCATGTTGGGGTCCGGATACTATCTACACCTACCTGTCTGAAGGCGATTCCGAAAAACAAGAGGAAAACTGATGGCCGGAATCTGGCCCTGTCCCCGATTTCATTGGGGCGAAGCCAGAGTTATGGTATATTTTGGAGGAAATATCTTACCCTGGTATAAAATAAAGGCAGGAAAAGGGTTGGCGAAAGGATTTGAATAAAATCGGAGCCAACCCTTTTTTATGGAATGGTCGCAATGCTGCGGCCGTCTATCGGTTCGGTTGCGATCGAATGTTCGTTTTGGGAACATCTGTCATGGCTGACGCCTTCAGGGTTTTGTCCCCCCTTGGTACCGCATACGACAACCGTTACTCTCAAAATTTACAGGGGAGATGTATGGCCTTGCGAAGAAAAATACCGGAAAGAGCAACAAAAATATTCAGAAACGTATTCTCCAGGCTCCCCTTTCCAGGCATTTCCCGGCCCTTGTTCATCATCGGTTGCGGCCGTTCGGGTACCACAATTCTGGGCAGATCCCTGTCCGAGCACAGGAAAATCACCTATCTGAACGAGCCGCGCCACTTATGGTTTTCCGCTTTTCCCGAAACCGACATCTGGACCGCTAAAGCCCATGCACGCAACGGAAAGCTCTTTCTCACCGAAGCCGATGCGGATCCACAAAAGGGGGAAAAACTCCGTCGTCTGTTTTGGTTCGAAACCATCATGAACAGAAAACCTGTTTTGATTGAAAAATTACCCATCAATAATTTCAGATTGCATTTTATCAGGCAGATATTTCCCGACGCCCACTTCATCCATATATATAGAAACGGATTGGAAGTTGCCAGATCCATAGAGAAAGCCAGTGAAAAGGGGGACTGGTTTGGGTCCGGTTCCTATAAATGGAAGAAACTCGTTGAGCATGCCAGGGAAAACGAAAACACCCAAAATTTACCGGAGCTTTGTACGACCTGTTATGACAAGGGTTTGCTCGAGTGGAGGCTGAGCACCGAGGCAGTTGTAGGGTTTTTGCGCGGTCTGCCGAACAATGCATTTGTCGAAATCAGTTATGATGAATTTATCGACCATCCTGTTAAAACGATTTCGAAAGTCCTCGCTTTTGCCGGGGTCGGTCCCGATCCAAACGTTGAGACCTTTGTTTCCGATATCGTGGCTCGAAAAAGCAGCAAGTTGAATCCAAACCGGATATCGGAAAAAGAGAGAATTCTTGGAGGGGACCTGTTGGCATGGCTGGCGGATGGTGGAAGCGGTCTGAGCCATGAAAAGTCCGGACAGGGTAAAATTCATACTATAGATTGAGACGTTACAGTCAGACCAAAATTAACTGATTGAAATTTGGTTCTTTTCTTGCAAAAAACATTTCCCGAAACGACTTGCAGTCCGAGTAAAATAGCGCCACAGCATTTAGCGCAGGCTTTGTATATATCCGTTTTTCTTCAATCTATTAAAGTGTCAGCCAGGTCCGATGCCGCCATACCACCGCATGGCATATCCCGATTTGTTTCCTTTTGGTCACTTTGGCAGATTGCGTTTCTTCAACTCGGATTTTCCGCATCTTGAAACTTTCCTTTGCAGTTGAGAATACGGTCAAAACCTGCAACTTCTGGTCTCACGGTAAGAAAATTGGCACTTTTTCAAGTGGAGTCGATGATGACACTGTTTATGACGTTGTTGGTCAGGGATGAAGAGGACATTATTGAAGAAAATATAACCTATCACCTGAGTCAGGGGGTTGATCATTTCATCGTCACGGACAACAAAAGTGTGGATAATACGCGGGACATTTTACGAAAATTCGAAAAAGATGGATTGATCACCTATATCTATGAAGATGAGAACGATTACAGTCAGTCGAAATGGGTCACTCGCATGGCTGTTTTGGCGGCCGAAAAAGGTGCCGATTGGGTGATCAATGCAGACGCAGACGAATTCTGGTACCCCCTTAACGCAGCTGATTTGAAAAAATGTTTACGTCGATTGATCTTATACAATGTGGCGATCGCACAAAGACACGATTTCGTCTGTTTGGATAAAAGCCACGGCCCATTCTATGAAAACATGATCTACAGAAAAACAAATTCACTAAATCCCGTAGGCAAACCTTTACCACCCAAGGTCGCGCACAGGGCCCATACGAAAATCCATGTGGCGCAGGGCAATCACGAGGTTTCCGGGTTTCGTTGGCAGCGGGCAGTCCCCGGCAAGCTGGAAATTCTGCATTACCCCCTACGTTCCAGAGAGCAGTACGAAAACAAGATCATGAATGGTGGTAAAGCCTATATGAACAATAAAAACCTCCCTTCCAAGGTAGGTAATACGTGGCGCAGACAATACGAAGACTCAACTTTCGCACCTGCCCATTCGGTGCAACATATTGAAATCACGTTGACCTT
>ERZ1673962.327-NODE-327-length-36271-cov-12.799343_pt1 | contig 36271 bp, 31 predicted proteins | sample MGYA00580188_ERZ1673962 | MGnify/ENA primary metagenome ERZ1673962 (study PRJEB41334, sample SAMN05608104) | rock metagenome | biome: terrestrial subsurface; feature: shale formation; material: shale | place: USA: Pennsylvania ... | reverse complement strand
GTCAGCCGGTCGAATACGACCAGCCGCTGTTCACCATCGTTTGAACCGCGGAGAACCAGCGATGTTGGAAAAAGTACTAATCGCCAACCGCGGTGAAATTGCCCTGCGGATTCTGCGAGCCTGCAAAGAGCTGGGGATCAAGACCGTTGCAGTTCACTCGACCGCAGACAGAGAGCTGATGCACCTGGCCCTGGCCGACGAGTCCGTCTGCATCGGCCCGGCCCTCGCCACCAACTCCTACCTGCACATCCCCTCGATTATTGCCGCCGCAGAAGTGACTGGCGCCACGGCGATCCATCCCGGCTATGGCTTTCTAGCTGAGAACGCCGACTTTGCCGAGCAGGTGGAGAAATCCGGTTTTGCCTTCGTCGGTCCTAAAGCGGAAACCATTCGCCTGATGGGCGACAAGGTCTCTGCCAAGGAAGCCATGATCAAAGCAGGCGTGCCTGTGGTGCCGGGTTCAGAGGGACCGCTACCGGAAGATGAAACCGAAGCGCTGCGCATCGCACGCGAAGTCGGCTATCCAGTGATCATCAAGGCAGCAGGCGGCGGTGGCGGTCGCGGCATGCGCGTGGTCCACAAGGAAGAAGACCTGATCAAATCGGCCAAGCTGACCCGTACCGAAGCGGGCGCGGCGTTCGGCAATCCGATGGTCTATCTCGAGAAATTCCTGGGCAATCCGCGCCACGTCGAAGTTCAGGTGCTGTCCGATGGACAGGGCAACGCTGTGCATCTGGGCGACCGCGACTGCTCGCTGCAGCGCCGCCATCAGAAGGTTCTGGAAGAAGCACCTGCCCCCTATATCGACGAAAAAGCACGTGCCGAAGTACTCAAGCGCTGTACCGATGCCTGCGTCGAGATCGGCTACCGCGGCGCCGGTACCTTCGAGTTCCTTTACGAAGATGGTCGCTTCTACTTCATCGAAATGAACACGCGCGTTCAGGTAGAGCATCCGGTAACCGAAATGGTCACTGGCATCGACATCGTCAAGGAGATGCTCAGCATCGCTGCCGGCAACAAATTGTCGATCAAGCAGGAAGACGTGGTCATTCGCGGGCACTCCCTGGAATGTCGGATCAACGCCGAAGATCCCTCGAACTTCCTGCCCAGCCCTGGCAAGGTGAAGCACTTCCACGCGCCTGGCGGCAATGGCGTCCGGGTCGATTCACACCTGTACAGCGGTTATTCGGTGCCACCGAACTACGATTCGCTGATCGGCAAGCTGATCACCTACGGCGCGACACGCGAAGAAGCCATGGCTCGCATGCGCAACGCTCTGGACGAAATCGTTGTCGACGGCATCAAGACCAATATCCCGCTGCACCGGGATCTGGTCCGTGATGACGGCTTCTGCAAAGGCGGCGTGAACATCCATTACCTGGAAAAGAAGCTGGGAATGGACAAGCACTGATCCAGTGCTGACATCGACAAGGGCTGCCGATTGGCAGCCCTTGTCGTTTCTGGCTTCAGCCGGATGGCAGCTGCACGCATGCTCCAGTAGTATTTCGACTTTTCCCGGCCGGCTATCCCGGCCGTTCGCTCCGAGAGGCCCCAATGCCCTGGCTACAACTTCGTCTCGCCATCTCACCGGAACAGGCGGAAGCCCTCGAAGACGCTCTATTGGGCGTTGGCGCAGTGTCCGTAACCTTTATGGACGCCGAAGATCAACCAATATTCGAGCCCGATCTCAACACCACTCCACTGTGGTCGCACACACATTTGCTGGCGCTATTCGAAGGCGATACCGATGAAACCAACCTCCTGGCCCACCTGCAGCTACTAACAGGCGGCGAGTTGCCCGAGTACCAGCTTGAGCGGATCGAGGACCAGGATTGGGAACGCAGCTGGATGGACAGCTTCCACCCGATGCGTTTCGGCAGTCGCCTGTGGATCGTGCCGAGCTGGCATGCTGCTCCAGAGCCCGACGCGGTGAACCTATCGCTCGATCCCGGCCTAGCCTTTGGCACCGGCACTCACCCGACCACGGCGCTCTGTCTGGAGTGGCTGGACGCGCAGCCGCTAGATGGTTTGGACGTGCTGGATTTCGGCTGTGGCTCCGGCATTTTGGCCATTGCTGCCCTGCTTTTAGGGGCGAAGCAAGCGGTGGGAACCGACATCGACGTACAGGCGCTCGAGGCATCGCGTGACAATGCCGGGCGCAACGGCATCGACCCAGCACGCTTCCCGCTTTATCTGCCCGAGCAGCTTCCCGATGGCCAGGCTGACGTAGTGGTCGCCAACATCCTCGCCGGCCCGCTGGTGACACTAGCACCGAGCATCATCGAAAGGGTCAAGCCCGGCGGCCGTCTGGCCCTGTCGGGAGTATTGGCTGAGCAGGCTGAAGAGGTCCGTGCCGCCTATGCAGATCAATTCGAGCTTGATGCGACGGCGGACAAAGACGGTTGGGTGCGAATTACCGGCACCCGTCGGCTGTGATTAAAGTCTCTGGCCGAGCAATCAACTCGGCCGTTCTCCACTGCAGCTCACTGGCGTGCATGCGCTAGACTACGGCCATTTAAGCCGGACCAACGCATGACCAGCTTCGTCACCCAGTGCCCCCATTGCCAGACCAGCTTCCGCGTCAGCCGCACCCAGCTCGCCGCTGCCCAGGGTGTGGTGCGGTGCGGTGCGTGCATGGAGCTCTTCAACGCCGCCCGCTACCTGCAAGAAGCTGACACGACTGGCAACAGCGACGCGAGCGCAGATGGCACTCGCCTCACCGCCGCCAGCGACGCGCCAAAAGCGCAAGCGCTGCCAGACAAACCGGCAGATCAAGACGACACGTTTTGGATCCACGACGATCTGGATCTGGACAGCCTTGATCTTGATGAAGAGCTGGCAAAGCTTGAGCGACAGGAGCTGGAACTGTCCCGCGAATTCCTGGAGCTTGAACCGCAACCTGGTGAACAGCAGCACCGCGAACACACCGACCATTCAATTGATGACGACGAAGCGTGGGCCGAGCAGCTGTTGAGTGCGGAATCAGCGCCCCAAACACGCAACGAGCCGCTCAAGGCGGAGCCAGAACATACCGCCGAGCCCGACACCGATATCTCGGATATTCACTTCACCCCAGTGAGCGCCGAACACCCTGCCCCGCCGAGCCCGCTGGCAGGCACTACTGATCCATTGATCGGCCAGCTCAACTCAGCGGGACGCACCGAGCCACTGCTCGACCGGCCGTTCGATTCCGATGAAAACAGTGCGGAGGCTGCGCTGGCGGGCCGAAACGGAGTCAGCACCGAGCGAGAATACGGCCGTGGTGAGCGGCTGTTCGAACTGGACGATGAACCGTTGCAACTCGATTGGCAGGCGCGCCGCCGCCCCTGGGGCCGCTGGCTGGGTTGGGGCTTATTGAACCTGATCGCCCTGCTTGGGTTAGCGGCGCAGTATGCCGCCTATAACTTCGACGAGCTCGCGCGACAAGATGAGTACCGTCCTTGGCTGGAGAAAATCTGCCCTGCTCTTGGCTGCGAGTTGCCGCCCAGAGTAGACATCAGCCAGATCAAAAGCAGCAATCTAGTGGTACGCAGCCACCCGGACTTCGCGGGGGCGCTGGTTGTTGATGCGATCATCTACAACCGCGCACCCTTTGCCCAGCCGTTCCCATTATTGGAAGTGCGCTTCGCCGACATTCAGGGCGAGACACTTGCGCGGCGTACCTTCAAGCCCGGCGAATACCTCTCAGGAGAGCTCGCCGGACAGCGGGAAATGCCTTCGCAGATTCCTATCCACATTGCGCTGGATATTCTCGACCCGGGCATTACGGCAGTAAATTACAGCCTCGCGTTTCGCTCCCCCGATTAACGACCGCACAGCCTGAGACGACAAGTGGCCTTCGCCGCCCCCCTTTTTCGGGGCGGCATGCTACTGCTGGTTATAAGCTCGGAGCTGTTCAGATTTTGTTCAGAACAGCCTTTAACCCGTCATCCGTAGCGGGTATTATGCACACCCTTTTTTGCTGTCCCGATCGACCTAACAAGCAGGCTCCAAGCAGGGAATCTTCATGTCAGCGGTACGCATCGGCCCCTATATCCTTCCGAATCGATTGATCCTTGCGCCAATGGCCGGCGTGACCGATCAGCCGTTCCGCCAGTTATGCCGACGTCTGGGCGCTGGCATGGTGGTGTCGGAAATGGTGACCAGCGATGTGCGCCTGTGGAACAGCCGCAAATCGCGCCTGCGCTTGCTTCACGACGGGGATCCAGAACCGCGCTCGGTGCAGATCGCCGGCGGCGACCCACAAATGCTGGCCGAAGCGGCCGCTCGCAATGTCGAACTGGGCGCGCAGATTATTGACATCAACATGGGTTGCCCAGCCAAGAAAGTGTGCAACAAGGCCGCCGGCTCGGCGTTGTTGAAAGATGAAAAGCTGGTCTCGCAAATACTCGAGGCCGTGATCGCTGCGGTTGATGTGCCAGTAACCCTGAAAATTCGTACTGGGTGGGACAGGCAGAACAAGAACGGGCTCGCGGTGGCGAGAATTGCCGAGCAATCCGGGATCGCCGCGCTGGCCGTTCATGGCCGCACGCGTGCCGATCTCTACACAGGTGACGCGGAATACGAGACCGTCGCAGTGATCAAGCAGGCCGTCTCGATACCGGTGTTTGCCAATGGCGACATCGATACACCAGAAAAAGCCCGCCAGGTGCTCGACACGACGGGTGCGGACGGACTGCTCATTGGCCGGGCCGCGCAAGGTAAGCCGTGGATCTTTCGTGAGATAAACCATTACCTCGCGACAGGCGAGCTAATGGCACCTCCGACGCTGGGAGAGATCGAGGGTATTCTGCTGCAGCATCTCGAGGCACTGCATGCGTTCTACGGCGATGTGATGGGTGTACGTATCGCCCGTAAGCACGTCAGTTGGTACCTGGCAACACTACCCGGCGCGCAGGAATACCGCGGCCGGTTCAACGGTTTGGAAGACAGGGATGCGCAATGCGCCAGCGTTCGGGGATTTTTCGCCGAACGCCGTACACGCCCTGATTCGGGGGAAGGAAAAGGGGTGGCTGCATGACGCTGTTGAACGAAACCTTGTTAACTGGAACAACATCCGTGAGCGACAACGTGAACCTCAAGCAACACCTTAATACGCCGAGCGAAGCAGGTCAGACCTTGCGAGGCAGTGTGGAGAAGGCGTTGCATAACTATTTCGCGCACCTAGAAGGCGCGGACGTGACGGACGTTTACAACCTGGTGCTTTCCGAGGTGGAAGCCCCACTGCTGGAAACCGTGATGAATTACGTCAAGGGCAACCAGACCAAGGCCTCGGAGCTGTTGGGCCTGAACCGTGGCACCCTGCGTAAGAAACTCAAGCAGTACGACCTTCTCTGATTAGCGGTGAGCTCCGATGGAACGGTGCAAGCCGTCTTCCTAAGAGCTATCCGCTTGCAGCCTGTAGCTCTTAGGAAATGTCCATGACCGACCAAAGCACCCGCCTTCCCGTCCGCCGCGCGCTGATCAGCGTGTCCGACAAGACCGGCGTCGTTGATTTTGCCCGCGCACTCGTCACTCTGGGCGTCGAGATCCTGTCCACCGGCGGCACCTTTAAGCTGCTGCGCGACAACGACATCGCCGCCGTCGAAGTAGCCGACTACACCGGCTTTCCGGAGATGATGGACGGTCGGGTCAAGACGCTGCATCCAAAGATTCACGGGGGCATCCTTGGCCGCCGTGATATGGATAGCGCAGTCATGGCCGAGCATGGCATCAACCCGATCGACCTGGTCGCAGTCAACCTGTATCCCTTCGCCGCTACCGTCGCTAAGCCTGGCTGTACGCTGCCGGACGCCATCGAGAACATCGACATCGGTGGTCCGACCATGGTCCGCAGCGCCGCAAAGAACCATAAGGATGTTGCCATCGTCGTCAACGCCGACGATTACGCTCAGGTCATCGACAACCTGAAAAACGGCGGCCTGACCTATGCGCAGCGTTTCGACCTGGCGCTCAAGGCCTTCGAACACACGGCCTCCTATGACGGCATGATCGCGAATTACCTGGGGACCGTCGACCAGAGCGCTGAGACGCTGTCGACCGAAGGACGCAGCCTGCTTCCGCGGACGTTCACCACCCAGTTCGTCAAGGCGCAGGACATGCGCTACGGTGAGAACCCACATCAGATTGCGGCCTTCTACGTCGAGACCGCTGACGAAGCCTGCGTTGCCACTGCCCGCCAGCTGCAGGGCAAGGAATTGTCGTTCAACAACGTCGCCGATACCGACGCGGCGCTTGAGTGCGTGAAGAGCTTCGTCAAGCCAGCCTGCGTAATCGTCAAACACGCGAACCCGTGCGGCGTCGCCGTCGTTCCGGATGCTGAGGGCGGCATCCGTCAAGCCTATGAACTGGCTTATGCGACCGACAGCGAGTCGGCATTCGGCGGCATCATCGCCTTCAACCGGGAGCTGGATGGCGAAACGGCAAAAGCCATCGTCGAACGGCAGTTCGTCGAGGTGATCATTGCACCGAGCATATCGGCCGAAGCCCGCCAAGTGGTCGCAAGCAAAGCCAACGTACGCCTGCTCGAATGCGGCCAGTGGCCGGCCGAGCGTGCACCGGGCTGGGACTTCAAGCGCGTCAACGGTGGTCTTTTGGTACAGAGCCGCGACGTTGGCATGATCAGCGAAGCCGACCTGAAGGTCGTCACTCAGCGCGCCCCGACCGAACAGGAAATCCACGACCTGATTTTCGCCTGGAAAGTGGCCAAGTTCGTCAAGTCCAATGCCATCGTCTACGCCAAGAATCGGCAGACAGTCGGTGTCGGCGCCGGACAAATGAGCCGGGTGAACTCCGCACGGATCGCAGCGATCAAGGCCGAGCATGCCGGCCTGCCGGTGCCCGGTGCGGTGATGGCCAGCGATGCGTTTTTCCCGTTCCGGGATGGCATCGATAACGCCGCCAAAGCCGGTATTACCGCGGTAATCCAGCCAGGTGGTTCGATGCGCGACGCCGAGGTGATTGCGGCTGCAGACGAAGCCGGCATCGCCATGGTGTTCACCGGCATGCGCCATTTCAGGCACTAAAAGCTCGAAGTTTGAAGCTGGAAGACTGAAGCCTACTGCTTCCTGCTTCCTGCTTCGGCTTCCTGCTCTCAGACGAGAGACTCGAGTATGAACGTTTTAATCATCGGCAGCGGCGGCCGCGAGCACGCCCTGGCCTGGAAGGTCGCGCAGGATCCACGCGTAGAGAAAGTTTTCGTCGCGCCTGGCAATGCTGGTACGGCAACTGAAGCGAAGTGTGAAAACGTCGCGATCGACGTACTCGCCATCGAACAACTGGCAGACTTCGCCGAGCAGAACGTGCAGCTCACCATCGTTGGTCCCGAGGCGCCACTGGTCAAAGGTGTCGTCGATCTATTCCGTTCGCGCGGGCTCGACTGCTTCGGCCCGACCGCTGCTGCAGCACAACTGGAAGGGTCCAAGGCGTTCACCAAAGACTTCCTTGCCCGTCACAACATTCCTACCGCCGACTACCAGAATTTCACCGAAGTCCAACCGGCACTTGCCTATCTGCAAGAAAAAGGCGCGCCGATTGTGATCAAGGCCGATGGCCTGGCGGCCGGTAAAGGCGTGATCGTCGCCATGACCCTGGCCGAAGCGGAAGAAGCCGTGCGCGACATGCTCTCCGGCAACGCGTTCGGTGATGCTGGCGCACGGGTAGTGATCGAAGAATTTCTCGACGGCGAGGAAGCCAGCTTCATCGTCATGGTCGATGGCACCAATGTGTTGCCAATGGCCACCAGCCAGGACCATAAGCGTGTCGGCGATGGCGACACCGGCCCAAACACGGGTGGCATGGGCGCTTATTCTCCGGCGCCGGTGGTAACCGCTGACGTCCATCAACGTGTGATGGACGAGGTGATCTGGCCGACCGTTAAAGGCATGGCTGCCGAGGGCAACGTCTATACCGGCTTCCTCTACGCCGGCTTGATGATCGACCGCAACGGCGCGCCCAAAGTCATCGAATTCAATTGCCGCTTTGGCGATCCGGAAACCCAGCCGATCATGCTGCGCCTGCAGTCGAGCCTGGTGCTGCTGGTCGAAGCAGCTTTGGCCAAGGCGCTGAACAAGATCGAAGCGCAGTGGGATGCGCGGCCGAGCCTGGGCGTAGTACTGGCTGCGGGAGGCTATCCCGGTGACTACAGTAAAGGCGCGGCGATCCGCGGCCTGGACGCTGCTGCTCAACTGGAGGGAAAGGTGTTCCATGCCGGGACCGTATTGGTGGACGGAGCGGTGACTACCGCTGGCGGTCGCGTGCTCTGCGCTACAGCCCTTGGCGATACGGTCTCCGCAGCTCAGCAAAATGCTTATGCACTGGCCGCTCGCATTGAGTGGGACGGGCATTTTTACCGCCATGACATCGGTTATCGTGCAATTGCACGTGAGCAGGGCGGAAGCTAAGCGCGAAATTCGCGGCAATGTGCGCGACGGCAGCTCCTATCGGTCGTTGCGCGCATCACTGAGCGCCAGTACGGTGGTTATAATCCACCGTCACACACATGAAGGGACTTCAATCGTGCGTCGACTCTGGGTCGCCATTGCTTTTACCTTCAGTCTGTTGTTGGCTGCGCTGGTCGCATGGCCTGCATTCGCCGCCATTAGCGAACCGGCTCCCCTTCCCGTATCGCCCGAGGCCCTACCGGCGACAGAGCCCAACTGGCGTTTGCTCATTGACCAATCCGGCCTTCTCACCCTTGACGAGGTTCTGGCTCAGCGCAGCCTGTTCCAGCGGATCGACAAACGTGCCTATGCCGCACCCGCCAGCGAAAACGCCGTCTGGTTGCAGGTGACCCTTCCGGCATTCGTCGACCCGAACTGGTTGTGGATCTTCGCGCCACGCGTGCAATACCTCGATTTTTACTTGCTCCGTGATGGCCAACTGGAACGCCATATTCAAACAGGCGAGCTCAGGCCTCTCGAGTCGCGCCCCCTGCCTACTCGCGCATATCTGTTTTCGCTTCCCAATGACGACACGCCACGCGAGGCCTACATCCGCCTGCAATCGTCCCACCCGATCATGGCCTGGTTCAGCACCGTGGATGAGATAGGGCTTGTCGGGCTGGCGCAACCGGCTTACCTATTTGGTGCATTGTTTGGTGCCCTGGCCCTGCTGACTATCTACAACCTACTGCGCTTTGCCTACACCTTGAGCTACAGCCATGTATGGCTTGCCTTGCTACACAGCGCCCTCCTGACCTCTGCGATCGCGAATCTGGGTCTGCTTGCAGTCTGGTCGCCGAAGCTGATCTATAGCCAGCCGCTGATCGCCGATATGGCCGCATTGCTGACCTGTATTTCCTTGCTAGCCTTCACATACGGCTTCTTCCATAACCGCAAGGTTCCCTGGATAACCGGGGTGCTAGCGCTGGAAGCAGGCCTCGTCAGCGCACTCGGAGCAACCATACTGTTCACCGGCCATCTCTGGTTCAGCTGGTTGATATATGCGCTGGTGCTCGGCACCGCCGCCACCGTCACCGTCGTGGCAATCCATCATTGGCGGCAGCGCTACGAACCCGCCCGATTACTGGTTGCTGGCATGCTGTTGTTCGATGGCGGTTTCGTCCTCGTCCTGCCCGTTCTACTGGGCTTCAATCAATTCGACCCGGATTGGCTGACCGGGATCATGTTCAGCGTGGCGACCTGCTCTGGGTTGATCCTCAGCTTCGCGCTGCTCGAGCGGCAGCGACAAATTCAGTCGGACAACCGCAATCAACATACAGCCGAAGCCGTTAATAGCGCGGAATTGCGGACCAAAGCGGACTTCCTGGCAAAGATCAGCCATGAGATTCGTACTCCGATGAACGGTGTGCTTGGCATGAGTGAACTGCTACTCAGCACCTCGCTATCAGCCAAACAACGTGACTACGTCCAGACCATTCACAGCTCCGGTAACGAGTTGCTCAATTTGATCAACGAGATACTGGACATTTCCAAGCTGGAGTCCGGACAGATCGAACTGGACGACGTGCAGTTTGATCTCAACGCCCTGATCGAAGATTGCCTCAGTATTTTCCGCGCCAAGGCCGAACAGCAGCGAGTCGAGCTGATCAGCTTTGTCCAGCCTCAGATGCCGCATGTGGTGGCTGGCGACCCGACTCGCTTGCGCCAGGCATTGTTGAATCTGCTAGAGAACGCCTTCAAGCAAACAGAAGAAGGCGAGGTGTTACTGACCGCAGCGGTGGACGACCGCGAGGGCCAGCCCCGCCTGCGCATCACCGTGCAGGACAGTGGAAGACCGCTGGAAACAGAGGAACGTGATGCTCTGCTCAACGCTGCGTTGGATAGCCGCGACTTTCTCGCCGCGACGCGCCATGGTGGCCGCCTCGGCTTGATCATTGCCCGACAGCTGATACACCTGATGGATGGCGAGTTCGGCATTCAGACCGGCGGCATCGCCGGTAACACGCTGTGGATGAGTTTGCCACTGTCGGCCGAGATCGCCGAACCCGCCAGCGATCTGGATAATCAGCTCAAAGGCGCCCGGCTGCTGGTGGTGGATGACAACGATACCTGCCGAAAAGTGCTCGGCCAGCAGTGCAGCAGCTGGGGCATGGAGGTTAGTGCGGTTGCCTCAGGCAAAGAGGCGTTGGCGCTGCTGCGAACCAAGGCGCACCTACGCGACTATTTCGACGTGGTTTTGCTTGATCAGGACATGCCCGGTATGACGGGCATGCAGCTGGCCAGTAGAATTAAGGAAGACTTCAGCCTTAACCACGACATCCTGTTGATTATGCTGACCGGCATGAGCAGCGCGCCGAGCAAGATCATTGCACGCAACGCTGGCATCAAACGCATCCTGGCTAAACCCGTCGCTGGCTACACACTGAAAACCACCTTAGCGGACGAGCTTGCGCGCCGCACCAGCGCGATCACGCAGTCCTCGGCGACCCAAGCCAACGCACCGCTTACGGTGCCTGACGATTTCCGCATCTTGGTCGCAGAGGACAACAGCATATCCACCAAAGTCATCCGCGGCATGCTGAGCAAACTCAACCTCAAACCGGATACCGCCAGCAATGGAGCGGAGGCGCTTGCACTGATCAAAACGCACCCCTACGACCTGGTGCTCATGGACTGTGAGATGCCGGTGATGGACGGCTTTGAGGCAACCGCACAGCTACGCGCTTGGGAAACCTCCGAGGCCAGGCCGCGGACACCGGTGGTGGCGCTAACTGCGCATATCCTCAGCGAGCACCGAGAGCGCGCCCGCGAAGCCGGGATGGATGGGCACATGGCCAAACCTGTCGAAATGTCCCAGCTACGCGAGCTGATCGAGCACTGGGCCCGGACCCGAGCAGCCACAGCGGATCGCTAGGCTTTGGTCATGCCTAGCGGGTTAGCGGTTTGGCGGCAGATACCTGACATCACTGATGATCAGCAGGCTTTCAGGTTGGGCAGGCATCCGAGACGCTTTGATGTCAAGGTCTTGGGCCGGCACCGCATAGCTCATGCGTCGGGTCAGCATCCGCAGGGCGTTCACCAGCAAAGCAATCGCCAGTGGTTCCCCTGGACAACGATGGCCCGTCGCAGCGTCGCCGCCGCCTTGAGTAATGAAGTTAAAGGCACCTCCATCCCAGGTCGAAAAACGTTCGGGCCGAAACGCTTCGGGCTCCTCCCAGAGTCTGGCATCGCGATTGGTACCGTAGAGATCCAGCAGGACCCGCGTGCCCTTTGGAAAGAAATAGCCCCTCCACTCAAAATCCTTTCGCACCCGCGCTGCTGTAAACGGGAAGAAGGCATGCAACCGGCGAACTTCCTGAGCGAAAGGCTCTAACGCCGAATCCTCTTGCTGAAGGCGCTGCCGCCACTGGGGGTGCGCCAGCAGTTCCACAGCGGCAAAGATTACAAAGCGTGCTACCGCGACGGTGGGGCGCAACAGATTAAGCATTTCGACCGCCGCCACTCGCTCGTTCAGCAAAGCCCCATCCATATCACGATGCCGGGCGATAACCGCCAGGGGCAGATCCTTATCGACCTTCAACGCCCCAGCTCGCCATTGCCTGATCAGCTCGACCATCCAGGTCTCGGCTTCTTTGCGGGCTCGTCGGGCATGCCAATGACGGGCCCCAATGCCACCCGCGCCGTCAATCATGGCGGCCAACTGGTCACGACGTTGAGTCACTTCGTCTTCGGCGAGCGGCACGCCAGCCCACTCGCATACGGTACGGGTAAGGATCGTCTGTACCTCAGTCATCAGAATCAGGCGATCACGGTGCTGCCACGTCTCGATGGCCGCTTGCCAATAGGCCTCGTTCAAACGCACCAGCTCTACCACGGCCTCGTCGGACAGCAGCGACATGAACATTGCCTTGCGATGCCGGTGGGCTTCGTCATCCAAGCCCTGCACACCACCCTCACCGAACAGCGTCTTCTGCAACATGCGCGGCGCTGCGTGCTGACGCTGGAAAAGCCGCTCGTCATAGAACAGCTTCGCCGCTTCTTTGCCACTCGCGCAGATAGTGTTCTGCATAAGCAGCCGAACCTGGAAAATATCTGTTCCAAGCCTGTGGCAGCGACTGGGGATAAATGAATAGCCTTCGCCAAGTAACGAAAGCGAGCTTTCTGCCTGGGGAACGCGGGGAATATCTGGCATGAGCACACCTTTGTAGTTGCTCCACGATGGACTCCACCGCGGTACAGGGGTGCCCCAGTTAGGTACCTTTCGTCCAACAATGAACAAAACGCCCGGTCCGCTGCCGATAAAAGACCGGCCGAATTATTCAGCGACGCAGCGTTACCCATTGTCCGAACCTTCGCTTCGAGGCATGAGCCGTCGCCAAGGAGCCCACGCAATGATGAAGAGGAGCGATGTCGCCTGGACCCTTGTGGGTATCACGGCGGTAGTGCTGTCCGGTTATCTGCTCTATCAGGAAATACGTGATCTTTCACTGGCCGAACTGACCGACAGCCTCGCCGCGATCAGCGCCCGTAATTGGATGCTGGCCGGACTGGCAACGCTGGGAGCCTACTTTGCATTGGCCTGGTACGACCGAATCGCCATAGCCCACCTGGGTAAGCACATCTCATGGTGGTTCATCACGCTCTGCTCGTTCACTACCTACGCCCTTGCGCACAATGTTGGCGCGTCCGTATTTTCTGGTGCAGTCGTGCGTTACCGTGCATACCGCAGCAAAGGACTGACGCCTCAAGAGATCGGCGTACTGATCGTGTTCTGCTCGTTAACCTTTCTACTGGGTACGCTGTCGGCCAGCGGCATCGTGTTGATCTGCAGACCGGAATTGCTCAACAGACTCGTCGATGCCGAGCCATGGCTGTCGATTGCAATAGGCGTTTCGCTGCTATGCCTTGTCGGGCTTTACGTGATCGGCGCCTGGCGACATTTCCCGCCAATGCAGCTAGGCAAGTGGCGAATCACTTACCCGCGGCTGCCTATTGTCGGGAGGCAGCTGATTGCTGCGCCGCTGGAGCTCGCATGTGCCGCGGCAATCATCTATTTTGCGCTGCCCGAGAAAGGCAATCCCGGCTATCTGGTGGTGCTCGGCGTATTCCTTGCCTCATTCTCGCTGGCGTTGTTGTCACACGCACCCGGTGGACTTGGGGTGCTCGAAGTGACTTTCCTGGCCGCCATGCCGGAGCTGCCTACGGCTGATGTGCTAGCCGCGCTAATCGTATTCAGGGGTTTCTACCTGCTTCTGCCGCTTGCCCTGGCAATCCTGGTAGTCGCGTTGTTTGAAGCGGGACAGTGGTCGCTGCGGCGACGCGCCGGCCCTGCGAGGCGCTGAGCGAGTCACGAAACGACACCATTGCCCTATGGCTATGCGCGCCTTGCCGCGCGATCATTCGCCCTCTTACGAGACGAAATCGAATCACATGACCAATACCCGCACTAACCGACCCAGCGCCGAGCAACCGGCCGCGCACAAGCCGCGCCCTTTAATGGACCTGGCCATCAGCATCGTCATCCCATCGCTGATCCTGATGAAACTCAGCGGCGAAGACCGCCTCGGCGCGGATGGCGCACTTTTGCTGGCGCTGGCCTTCCCGCTCGGCTGGGGGTTGTTCGAGCTGGTGAAATACCGCAAGTTCAATTGGATAGCCCTGCTGGGCCTGGTCAGCGTGCTGCTTACCGGCGGCATCGGCTTGCTGCAGCTCGATCCGAAATGGCTGGCGATCAAGGAAGCGGCAATTCCCGGCATCATTGGTGTCGCCGTACTGGCCTCGACCCGCACACGCTTTCCGTTGATTCGCACCTTGCTCTACAACCCCAAGGTGCTGAACGTCGACAAGGTCCATGAGCAACTTGAGCGCAACGGGCAAACCGCTCACTTCGAGACGCGACTGCTGCGCGCGACCTACTTCCTCAGCGCCACCTTCTTCTTTTCGTCGTTCATGAACTACGTACTAGCCAAATGGATCGTCAATAGCCCCGCCGGTAGCGAGGCATTCAATGCAGAACTCGGCCGTATGACCTTGCTCAGCTATCCGATGATTGCAATCCCGAGCATGGTGATGATGATGGCGATCTTCTACTACCTCTGGAAGACCATCCACGGCCTGACCGGCCTGCGCCTGGAAGACATCGTCGCCAACCATGCGCGTACCGACAAGCAGACCTGACCAACGCAGTCAGGCCGAGAGTAGCAGCATCCACAGCGGCAGGCTGATCACCGCCAAAAGTGTCGAGAGAAACACCGTCGAGCTGACTGCGCGGGTGTCTTCCTGATTGACCACGAAGGCCAGCACGTTGACACCGCTCGGGCACGCGGCCAGCAATACCAACACGCTCAAGGCGTCATGACTGAGGCCCGGCATCCATCTGCCGACATGCCAGACCAGCAATGGAAACAGAGCTAGCTTCACCAGCGTCAGCCCGAGAGCCGTGGCGCTAGGCCGCAACCGATAACGTGACAGACTGATGCCCAGCACCATCAGCGCACAAGGCAACGCAGCCTGGGCGAGCCAATCAGCGACACGCCAGATCGGCAGCGGCAGGTCCCAGCCGGATATGTTCAACAACGCACCGAGCAACAGGCCAACAATGAGCGGGTTGGCCAAATTCTTCAGCAACGCCACGGCATTGACCTTTTGCCCCGAGCCGAACGCGTTGTAAAAGCTTTGTAGCGAGAACAGGACCAGGCTGTGAAACACCAGAATGGCGAACACGTACACCAGGCTCGCCGGCCCGAGCAACGTGGTCACCAGAGGGATCCCGACCAACACGTTATTCGAGTAGGCCGCGGTCAAGCCTAGGGGCGACGCTCGCCCGAGCAGGCGGTGAGCAATCAGCGCCACCACCACGAAAACGGTGAGTACCGGCCCGAAATAGGCCAATAACAGTGTCACTGACATCCCGTCGCTAAGCTGCGCACGGGCAATGCCGGTGAACAAGACTGCCGGCATGAACAATTTGAAGGTGATATTGGCGAGCCCAGCTGCCGCCTCCCCCGCCAGCCAGCCACGCCAGCCCAACAGGTAGCCGAGCATGATCAAGCCGAAGATCGGCAATATTGCCTGAAACACCACCACGCGGCTTCTCCAGCAATCGTTGCGACTTCATGTCGCCCCGCAAAAGACCGCGCAGAATACCCGAGTCTCGCGTCAGATCGCCACATCACGCCTAGGCCGATGCGCCCAGCGTAGATATCGCCGCGCTGGGGGCTCAGGCCTGGGTGTGCTGCGCGGCACCCGCGGCTGCAACAGCTGCGGCCTCGGCGAGCGCATCGAGCACAATGGAAAGGTCGTCATGCCAGTCGTGAGTTTCGATGCCAAAGGTCGTCTCGAACTTCGAGCAATCGAGTACCGACCAAGCCGGTCGGCGCGCGGGGGTGGGGTATTGAGCGGTGCTAATAGGCGATACCTTGGGGCGGGTAGCAAGCATGCCCTTGGCTTCCGCCTGACGGAAAACTTCCACGGCGAAATCGAACCAGGTACACGGGGAGCGCCCACTGTAATGGTAGAGGCCCCACGCCAAAACGCCGTTATGGGCATAACGCTGCGCCAGTTCCAGCAACGCATCGGCAATGCTACCAGCCTGAGTGGGGCAGCCATACTGATCGGCAACCACCGATAGGGCGTCGCGCTGGCAGCCAAGGCGTAGCATGGTTTTCACGAAATTGTGGCCATGCACCCCATAGACCCAGCTGGTTCGCAAAATAAGATGCTCGTCCAGCACGGCTTGAATGGCCGCTTCGCCCGCCAGTTTGCTAGCACCATAAACACCTGTTGGCGCGACTTCATCTGCCTCTCTATAAGGCGCTTGAGCATTTCCGGAAAACACATAATCAGTGGAGATGTGCAGCAGGGGAATGGAGGCTTGACGAGCCGCTTGCGCCAGCCGTTCTGCACCGTCGCGGTTTACGCTATAGGCCCTCTCACTGTGCGTCTCGGCGTTGTCGACATGCGTGTAAGCGGCCGCATTGATGATAAGCCCCGGCTTGAGCCGGCTAACCAGATCAGCCACCTGCCCCACGTCCGTGATGTCAAGATTGTCGCGAGTCATGCCGAGCGCTTCGAGACCGTACCCACTGGCACGGTTTATCAATTCGTGACCGACCTGGCCACCGGCTCCGCATACTAGGATTCGCATCTGGTTAGCGCCTCGTTCAAGGCCTGCCGTAAAACGGCAGGCATGGATTCGTAACAAACTCGATACACGCATCAGTCTGCAGCTACCGAGATAGCGCGGCCCGCGCTTGGTTCAGGCCAGCATAAATGCGTTTTGTTCCGCCCGATCGAGGCGTAGCAAGAATTATTGTGCTCGCGCTGACCTAACGCGTCGCCTCGGGCCGTGAGCAGGATGTCCGATCCATGCCGTCGGCGGGCCGGTTGCGCCAGCCGGCAATGCTAACACGAGTGAAACTCGAGGCCGGCAACGGGGACCAAACAGAATAGGCGGCGCGGCAAATCGCCAGACGCCACTGCCAGTAGGTTCAAATCGCTATCCCACCAGGAGGACGCCGTCATGCCTAGAGGCGAGAAATCCAAATACACCGATACACAACAACGTAAAGCCGAACATATCGAAGACAGCTACGAAGAGCGCGGCGTACCAGCTAAAGAAGCAGAAGCGCGAGCTTGGGCCACTGTCAACAAACAATCCGGTGGGGGCGAACGCAAAGGCGGTTCTGGGCAAGCGAAAAGCGAGACAGCCAAGCGAGCCGACCGCAAGGATTCAGCACATCGAGCGGCAGAGGCTCGCTCCGGCGACTCACCCAATAAGAGCTCGGCACGTAGCGACCGTTCAGGTAGCACATCCCTTACTGATCTCACCCGCGACGAACTGATGCATAAAGCGCAGGAGCGTGATGTGCACGGTCGTTCGAAGATGCGCAAGGACGAGCTGATAAAGGCGCTCAGTTGATGAGATATGGAATGCAGGAACCCGACCCTCGGGACGACGGGACACCAAGCCCGATCCCCGAGCCTGAACGCAAAGAACCCGGTGAGCCAATTCCTATTGAAGAGCCGGGGCAAGCCGGAACGCCCCAGTGACGGACGCGGCTAAACTTTCCGCATCCCTGCCTATCACAGCTTAGGGCCCAGCGAGACGCCAGCAGGCGCGACGGCCACCCGCTGCGCATATCGCGCGCCACAGAACCAGGAGACCGTGATGAGTTATGTGCAATTGAGCGATAAACAGACTTTGCGCGAGCGCGCGCGCCAGCATGTTGAAAACGGCGCGGTGACCGAAAGCTACTCGGCCGACCGCGGTACGGTGATCAACCTGCTCAATGAGGCGCTGGCGACCGAGCTGGTCTGCTACCTGCGCTACAAGCGCCACTACTATATGGCCACAGGCTTGAAATCGAGCGTCGCCGCTGAGGGGTTTCTCGAACACGCCAATGAAGAACAAGAGCATGCCGACCGTCTGGCCGAACGCATCGTTCAGCTTGGTGGTGCCCCGGACTTCAACCCGGACAGTCTCACTGAGCGCGCCCATGCGCAATATGCTGAGGGAAACGGCCTGCGTGACATGGTGTTCGAGAACCTAGTGGCGGAGCGCATCGCGATCGACAGCTACCGCGAGATCGTCCAATACATCGGAGATAAAGACCCCACTACGCGACGCATCTTCGAGGACATCCTCGCTCAGGAAGAAGAGCACGCCGACGACATGGCCGGTCTACTAGATGGCATGAACTGACCGAATCGTACGCACCTGTCGCTGCCCCCCAAAAAAAAGGCCACCCAAAAGGTGGCCTCAAAAAAAGGAAAGAGAGTACAGCTCAGCCGGCAGCCGCCGGACGCATGTAGGAGATCGGTGCGGTCTGGGACTCTTCGAACGTCACCACTTCCCACGCATCCTTTTGTTCCATCAGAGTGCGCAGCAAAAGGTTGTTCAAGGCATGTCCGGATTTAAAGCCGCGGAATTCGCCGATCAGGCTAGTGCCCAGTAAGTAAAGATCACCAATTGCATCGAGAATCTTGTGTTTCACGAACTCGTCCTCATACCGCAGGCCGTCTTCGTTAAGCACATGGTCTTCATCGACCACGATGGCGTTTTCGACGCTTCCACCCAGGGCCAGGTTGTGCGAGCGAAGGAACTCAATGTCGCGCATGAAACCGAACGTGCGCGCGCGACTGACCTCCTTGACAAAGGACGTGCTGGAGAAATCCACGCTGGCAGTCTGGGTTCGGCCTCGGAAAACCGGATGGTCGAAATCGATCTCGAAACTCACCTTGAAGCCTTCGAATGGCAGGAATGTGGCGCGCTTGTCGCCATCCTCCACCGAAACCTCGCGGATGATGCGGATGAACTTCTTAGGCGCGTCCTGCTCCTGCAGTCCGGCCGATTGAATCAGGAATACAAAGGGCCCAGCGCTACCGTCCATGATCGGCACTTCCGAAGCGGAAAGCTCAACATAGGCATTGTCGATGCCCAGCCCAGCCATCGCTGAAAGCAAATGCTCCACCGTATCGACTTTGACTTCACCGCTGACCAGCGTAGTCGACATGGTCGTCTCGCCAACGTTCTCGGCCCGTGCGGCAATGTGCACAGGCGGGTTGAGATCGGTGCGACAGAACACGATTCCGGTATCCACGGGAGCCGGCTTCAGGGTGAGGTAAACCTTCTCCCCCGAGTGCAGGCCGACGCCAGTGGCGCGAATGATGTTCTTCAAGGTGCGTTGTCTGATCATGGCTCGTTTTCGCTAGTGCGCTGTTGCGAATGGTTTCCAACAAAGGTGGCGATCATAGCAGAACCCAACTTTGCTGAATACCAATCACCCCGATAGTCCTGATATATCCAATCAATCAGCCTGACGACGCAAGAATGCCGGAATGTCCAGGTAGTCCAAGTCCTCCTGAGGATTCATCTTCGCCGCGGTAGCCGCTGCGTGTGCCTGATTACGCATCACTGTCGGGCGGTCCAGGTCACGATAATTCACCGCGGCCTGATCCTGACGCGTGGCTGGGGCGGCCTGGGGCGCGACGGCTGCAGTCTGCAGGGTATTGTCTACAACCTTGACCGGCTTCTCATTGCGCGGTCCGAGACCAGTGGCCACCACCGTCACGTGCAGTTCGTCCAGCATATCGGGGTCGATTACTGCACCCACCTTTACAGTCGCTTCGTCGGAGGCGAACGCCTCGATGATCTCACCCACCGCAGCGTACTCGCCCAGCGAAAGATCCAGACCAGCGGTAATGTTAACCAGAATTCCACGCGCGCCCTGCAGGTTGACGTCTTCCAGCAGTGGGTTGCGGATCGCGGCCTCGGTGGCCTCACGAGCGCGGTTCGGGCCGGTGGCACAACCAGTCCCCATCATGGCCATGCCCATCTCGCCCATGACCGTTTTAACGTCAGCGAAGTCGACGTTCATCAGGCCCGGGCGCTGCATGATGTCGGAGATGCCGCGCACGGCACCGGTCAGCACATCGTCAGCCTTGGCGAAGGCAGAAAGCAGGCTCGCATCCTTGCCGAGGATGGTCAGCAGCTTTTCGTTGGGGATGGTGATCAGCGAGTCGACGCACTCGGACAGCTGGCGAATGCCTTCGTCGGCGACCTGCATGCGACGACGCCCTTCGAACGGGAACGGACGGGTCACGACTGCAACGGTGAGAATGCCCATTTCCTTGGCCACCGAAGCGATGACCGGCGCGGCGCCGGTGCCGGTACCGCCGCCCATGCCGGTGGTGATGAATACCATGTCGGCGCCCTGCAGCACCTCGGCAATGCGCTCGCGGTCATCCATCGCAGCCTGACGACCGATATCAGGATTGGTACCGGCGCCCAGCCCCTTGGTAATGGCCGAACCCAACTGCAATACGGTCCGGGCTTCTATTTTCTTCAGCGCCTGAGCATCGGTGTTGGCGCAGATGAATTCCACACCTTCAACGTTGTTGCGCACCATGTGATTGACGGCGTTGCCGCCGCCTCCGCCTACGCCAATGACCTTGATCACTGCACTTTGCGGGGTATGATCTACGAGTTCGAACATTTCCCTCTCTCCTTCCAGCTTTCTAGTTTTAGGTACAGCCGCACTGCTCAGAAATTGCCTTGGATCCAGCTCTTGAGCCGGTCCACGACAGATGTTTTGGGTTCTTCGGCGAAATTGCCGAGACCGGACATGGATGCGCCGTCGGTCTGCTTGCGCATTCCGTAAAGCAACAGGCCCACACCCGTTGAATAGATGGGATTGCGGACCACGTCCGCGAGTCCTTTGACGCTATGGGGTACGCCTAGGCGCACCGGCATGTGGAAGATTTCTTCTGCGAGTTCGACGGCGCCTTCCATCTTGGCTGTACCGCCGGTGAGAACGATCCCTGCTGGAACCAGATCCTCGTAGCCGCTGCGACGCAGCTCGGCCTGAATCAAGGTGAAGAGTTCGTCATAGCGCGGCTCCACGACTTCGGCCAGAGCCTGACGTGAGAGTTCCCGTGGCGGACGCTCGCCGACGCTCGGTACCTTGATAGTCTCGCCGGGCCCAGCCAGCTTGGCCAGTGCGCAGGCGTAGCGGATCTTAATCTCCTCCGCATACTGAGTCGGAGTGCGCAGCGCCATGGCGATATCATTGGTGACTTGGTCACCTGCGATCGGAATGACAGCGGTGTGCCGGATAGCGCCTTCGGTGAAGATGCAAATATCGGTGGTCCCGCCACCGATATCCACCAGGCAAACGCCCAGCTCTTTTTCGTCATCGGTCAGCACGGCATGGGCCGAGGCGAGCTGTTCCAAGATGATGTCGTCAACCTCTAGACCACAACGGCGCACGCACTTTTCGATGTTCTGCGCTGCATTGACCGCACAGGTGACCACATGGACCTTGGCTTCCAGGCGTACCCCGGACATGCCCAGTGGTTCGCGCACGCCTTCCTGGTTATCGATGACGTAATCCTGCGGCAGCGTGTGCAGAACCCTTTGATCAGCCGGGATCGCCACAGCCTGTGCAGCGTCGAGCACACGTTCGAGGTCTGCGGTGCTGACTTCACGATCACGGATGGCAACGATGCCGTGCGAGTTGAGGCTGCGGATATGGTTGCCAGCCAGGCCGACGAACGCAGAATGGATGCGGCAGCCCGCCATCAACTGAGCTTCTTCAACTGCGCGCTGGATCGACTGAACGGTGGACTCGATATTGACCACCACGCCTTTTTTCAATCCACGCGACGGATGGGTCCCGATCCCGACGATCTCGAGCTCGCCATCCGGCGTCACTTCGCCGACCAGCGCCACCACCTTGGAGGTGCCGATATCGAGACCGACGATCATCTTGCCGCTTTGCACGCTAGACATGTGTTTCATTCCTCAATTCTTCGCTACGACGGATTCGTCCGTCGTGGTCGGGCTCGGCTCCCGCCACGCAACGGCGAGGCCATTGGCGTAGCGAAGGTCGATCCGCGCAATTTTGTCGCTCTCCTGCGCCAGCTCTTGCTGGTAGATGGCAGTAAAGCGCCGCATTTTTTCGATTATCTGATCCCTTCCCAGTAGCAGCTCGACGCCCTGCCCGGTCGTCACAAACCAGCTGCCCCGCGCTCGCAGCTCCAGGCGAGCAATGGAGAAACCGAGGGGCCGCAGCATCTGGCTGAGCACCTGGTACTGCTGCATCACCCGCTGCTGGGCCCGCTTCGGACCATACAACTGCGGTAAGTGTTCATACCGAGCCAAGTTGTCCGGTGCGAAGGCCTGACCGTTGTTGTTCAGCAGCGATTCGTCGCCCCAGCGGGCAATGGGCAATTGCTCGTCAAGACGCACCATGACCTCATCTGGCCAGATTCGGCGCGCTTCGACATGGGCTATCCACGGCATCTGTTCAAGGTCGCGACGCAGAGCATCGAGATCAACCTTAAAGAAACTGGCTTCGACAAACGGCGCCATGCGCGCCTGCACCGCTTCCTGATCGACGTAGGTCAGCTCGCCCCGAACGCTTACCTTGGCGATCGGCCGATCGGCATAGGGCGCGAGATAGTCACCCAGCTGGTAAAGCCCCACAGCCAGCCCCACAAGCAATACCGGCCACAGTGCACGCTTGAGCGAACCCAGGCTCGGCCGCGGCAAGCGCGCCGAAAGCGGTTCGCGCTGCACCAGGCGGCTCGCACCCCGCTGTACCTTGCGCGAGGTGCGGCCGGTGACAGGTTGAGAGTGACGCAGCGTGGTGATCATCGATCAGTTCTCCGTCGCCAGGCTGGCGTCCAGAATTGCAAGTACCAGCTGCTGGAAATCCAGCCCTGCTGCCCGCGCAGCCATCGGCACCAGGCTGTGATCGGTCATGCCGGGTACGGTATTGACTTCCAGTAGCCAGAAAGCCCCCGCGTCATCCTGCATAACATCGACACGCGCCCAGCCCTGGATACCCACTGCTTCGCAGGCGCGAGCGGACAAGTCCTTCAGCTCCTGTTCTTTGGCCGCATCTAGCCCGCAAGGGATCCGGTACTGGGTGTCGTTGGCGACATACTTCGCGTCGTAGTCGTAGAACGTGTGCGGCGTACCCAGACCAATCGGTGGGAGCACCGTGCCGCGCAGAGTGGCGATAGTGAACTCCGGCCCCTGGATCCATTGCTCGACCAGCACCTGCGAGTCGTAAGCACTCGCGCCGCGCCACGCAGCGATAAGTTCAGCAACACCGCCGACCTTCGCCATGCCGATGCTCGAGCCCTCATGCGCCGGTTTGACGATCAGCGGAAAACCCAGACTCTCGGCCGCGGCCCGACAATCGGCCTCGCTGGCCAGCACGGCATGCCGCGGGGTCGGCAGACCTAGGCTCTGCCACACCTGCTTAGTGCGCAGCTTGTCCATGGCCAGGGCCGATGCAAGAATGCCGCTCCCGGTATAAGGAATTCCGGCGCACTCGAGCAGGCCTTGCATGCTGCCATCTTCACCGCCACGCCCATGCAGCACGATAAAGGCGCGATCAATGCGTTCGCTGCTCAGCCGAGCCAACAGATTATCGTCAACGTCGATTCCGAACGCGTCGACACCGGCCGATTGCAGAGCCGCGAGCACTGCCGCTCCAGACTTCAGCGACACCTCGCGCTCGGCACTCTTGCCACCGTAGAGCACGGCGACCCGGCCGAACGCCTGGGGGTCACGGGTCGATTGCAGGGCCGTCATTCGCTCTTCCTCGTGGCGCTTGCAGCACCAGCAAACAGGGGACTATTGATGAGTTGCGGGGCCAACCCGCCTATGTCGCCAGCGCCCTGGCAAAGCAGAATGTCGCCCGGACGCAGCAGCGGTTTGACCAACGGAGCCAAGTCGACACCGCGCTCGATGTAGATCGGGTCGAGTTGGCCGCGCTGGCGGATGCTGTGGCAAAGATGGCGGCTGTCGGCGCCAGGAATAGGTTCCTCGCCGGCTGGATACACCTCCATCACGAGCAACACATTCGCGTCGTTCAACACCTGCACGAAGTCGTCGTAGAGATCACGTGTCCGGCTGAAGCGGTGCGGCTGATAGACCATGACCAAGCGACGCTCGGGCCACCCGCCCCGGACGGCCTGGATCACGGCGGCCACTTCACGCGGGTGATGGCCGTAATCGTCGACGAGCATCACACTGCCGTCTTCGACTGGTAACTCGCCGTAAACCTGGAAACGCCGGCCGACCCCACCAAACTGAGACAAGCCCTGAACGATCGCCTCGTCGTCGATGCCCTCGTCAGTGGCAATCGCGATAGTTGCCAGGGCGTTGAGCACATTATGGTTGCCGGGCATGTTGACCGACACATCGAGCGCGTCGAAGCCATCCCGCAGCACCGTGAAATAGGTGCGCATCCCTTCCTGACGAACATTGATCGCCCTTACGTCAGCATCTTCATGCATGCCGTACGTAGTGATTGGGCGCCCGACCTGTGGAATGATTTCGCGCACTACCGGGTCGTCGACACACAGCACCGCCAGCCCGTAGAACGGCAGGTTGTGCAAGAACTCGACGAACGTCTTCTTTAGCTTGCCGAAGTCACCGCCATAGGTGCTCATGTGGTCGGCGTCGATGTTGGTGACGACAGCGACCATCGGCTGCAAATGCAGGAAGCTGGCGTCGCTTTCATCGGCCTCGGCAATCAGATACCGGCTGGAACCCAGCTGGGCATTGGTGCCAGCTGCAGTCAGGCGGCCGCCGATCACAAAGGTCGGATCCAACCCACCCGCAGCAAACACAGACGCCAGCAAGCTGGTAGTGGTGGTCTTGCCATGGGTACCTGCTACGGCAATGCCATGGCGATAGCGCATCAGCTCGGCGAGCATCTCGGCGCGCGGCACGACCGGTATTCGCTGCTCGAGCGCAAAGGCCACTTCCGGATTGGAAGCGTTGACCGCGCTGGAAACCACCAGTACATCAGCCCCAGCGACGTTCCCAGCCTGATGACCGATGAAAATGTGCGCGCCGAAATTCTGCAGGCGCTCGGTACTGGCCGAGGTTTTGAGATCCGAACCCGAAACGTCGTAACCGAGGTTCAACAGCACTTCGGCGATGCCGCACATGCCAACGCCACCCACTCCGACGAAGTGAATCCGGCGGATGCGGCGCATGCGCCGTACTTCGGCTTTGACCGCAGCTGGGGACTTAGCCATGCGCCACCTCCAGACAGATATCGACGACGGTTCGGGTGGCGTCCGGCCGAGCCAGGCGACGTGCCGTGGCTCCCATGGCCTTGAGTTTTTCCGGCTGCATCATTACCTCGGTCAACTGCGCGGCCAGTGCGGCAGCATCGGTCTTTGCTTGGGGAAGAAGAACGGCGGCGCCTTCCTTCGCCAGATATTCGGCGTTACGGGTCTGGTGGTCGTCGATCGCGTGGGGCAGCGGCACCAGAAACGAAGGCAGCCCGGCAGCTGCCAGCTCGCACACCGTCAGCGCGCCGGAGCGGCAGATCACCAGATCGGCCCAGGCATAAGCCCGCGCCATATCCTTTATGAACGGGGCAACCTCAGCGTCGACACCTGCTGAGACATAGCGCTCCTGAGTAATCTCGGCGTGCTGCTTGCCAGCCTGATGGAAGACCTCAGGACGCAGCTCGCTAGGCAACTGGGCGAGCGCCTCCGGCAACAGCTTGTTCAGCGGTTCAGCACCCAGGCTACCGCCTAGCACCAGCAGCCGTGGGCGGCGGCCAAGCAACGTCTGTCTCGGCGTCTCGAGAAACAACTCATGGCGCACGGGATTACCGGTGGTGCGGCGCTTCGAGCTTGCGCCGAATGTATTCGGAAACGCCTCGCAGACGCGCTGCGCAAAGGGCACCAGGCTGCGATTGGCAGTTCCAGCGACAGCGTTCTGCTCGTGGATCACCAGAGGGACCCCTGCCAACTTAGCGGCCAGCCCGCCCGGGCCCGTCACGTAGCCACCAAGCCCAAGCACACAAACCGGTCGTAGATCACGGATCACGCGCCGCGCCTGACCAAGCGAGCGCAGCAGCTGGAACGGCGCCTTGAGCAAAGACCCCAGTCCCTTACCACGTAATCCGCTTACCTGAATCAGATGCAGCGGCAATCCAGCAGCAGGAACCACTTCGTTTTCGATGCCTCGCGGCGTACCCAGCCAGTGCACGCTATAGCCACGGTTCTGAAACTCGTGAGCGCAGGCCAACGCCGGAAATACATGCCCCCCGGTTCCGCCCGCCATGATCAAAACATTACCGCCCATACGCGGCCCCCTTGCTCTGGGGTGCAGGCGCCTCAGCAAAATCCTCTTCGCTGAATTCGGCATCTTCACTGCCCAGCACCGTACGGCTTTCCCACTCGATGCGCAGCAGCAAGGCCATGCTGGCGCAGGTCACCACCAGCGAGCTGCCGCCATAACTCAGGAACGGCAAGGTCAGACCTTTGGTCGGCAACAACCCGATATTCACGCCAACGTTGATCAGGAACTGACCGAGCCAAAGGAACGCAACGCCCCAGGCGATATAAGCAGCGAAGAACTGCCGCGCCCGCTCGGCCGCAAGCCCGATGTACAAGGCGCGAACACCAACGAAAGCGAACAGCAGGATGGTCAGCAGCGCGCCCACCATGCCCAGCTCTTCGGCGAGCACGGAAAAAACGAAATCGGTATGCGCCTCAGGCAGATAGAATTGCTTTTGCACGCTGTTGCCGAGACCAACACCCAGCCATTCACCACGCCCAAATGCGATCAAGGCCTGCGTCAGCTGGTAGCCCGCACCGTACTGATCAGCCCAGGGATCGGTGAAGGTGATCAGCCGCTGCAGTCGGTACTCCTGCGTCTGTACCAGAACGAACACCGCGCCGACAGCGAGCAGAACCAGCAGGCTGAATCGAACCAGGCCGACGCCCCCGAGGAACAGCATGGCGACCGCCGCTCCCATCATCACCACGGTTGCACCAAAGTCCGGCTCAAGCAGGAGCAGCATGGCCATGGGAAGCAAAACCAGAAACGGCTTGAGGAAGCCCCATAGGCTTTCCCGCACCTCTTGTTGGCGGCGCACCAGATAACCGGCGAGGTAAACCACGACGAACAGCTTGGCCAATTCCGACGGCTGTACGTTGAAGGCGCCGAAGCCGATCCAGCGCATGGAACCGTTCACCTCGCGACCGATGCCTGGAATCAACACCAGGATCAACAGCACGAATGCACCGATCAGCAGCATCCAGTCCAGCCGCTGCCAGACTGAGAGGGGCACCAACAGGACCAAGGCTGCGGCGCCAAGTCCGAGCAGGACGTACACCAGGTGGCGGATCATGTAATACATGGGATTGCCGGCGTTCACCGCCGCGACTTCGGAGGACGCGGAAGTGATCATGACCAAGCCAAGGCCCAACAACGCCAGGCAGCCTGCGAGCATAGGGAAGTCGAGGTCCAGACCGCGACGGCTGAACAGGGGCGAAGGCGCACTACGCAAGAATGCGAGCATCAGCTGAGCGCCCCCACCGCGGCGGCGAACTGACGTCCGCGATCTTCAAAATTCTCGAACATGTCGAGGCTGGCACAGGCTGGCGACAGTAGGACCGCATCGCCGGGCTGGGCCAGCTTGGCGGCAAGCTCTACGGCGTCTTGGAGTGTCTGGACGCGGTGGATCGGTGCAGCCCCGTCAAGCGCAGCCGCGAGCTGCTGAGCATCGCGCCCCAGCAAAACAACCGCGCGGCATTGATGCGAGACGGGACTGTGCAAGGCCGAGAAATCGGCACCCTTGCCATCGCCACCGGCGATGAGCACCAACTCACCCGTGATGTCGCTACCCAGCCCATCAATTGCGGCCAGAGCAGCTCCGACATTAGTCGCCTTCGAATCGTCGTAGTAGGTAACGCCTTTGCGTTCTCCGACCCACTGGCAGCGATGGGCCAGCCCACTAAAGTTTCGCAGGGTTGTGAGCATCGGCCCGAACGGGAGGCCGACAGCGTGACCGAGAGCCAAGGCCGCCAGCGCATTGGACTGGTTATGCGCCCCACGCACCTTTAATTGGTTGGCCGGCATCAGCGCATCGAACTGGAAGGCGAGATACTTCTCGCCATTTTCCTCGAACAACCCGAAGCCCTTGAAATCAGGCTTGCCGAGGCCGAAGGACCAGGTGGGTAGGTCATCTGCAATCAGCGGCCGACTGAGGCGATCATCACGGTTGATCACAACCTGACGTGCACCACGGAATATACGATGCTTGGCCTGGTGGTAGGCCGGCAGCCCGTCGTAACGATCCATGTGGTCTTCGCTGATATTCAGACAGGTTGCGACCTCGGCATTCAGCTGGTCTGTGGTTTCCAACTGGAAGCTCGACAGTTCCAACACGTAGAGCTCGACATCGTCATTGAGCAGATCCAGCGCTGGCGTACCCAGGTTCCCTCCCACGGCCACCTTGCGACCGGCCGCAACAGCCATTTCGCCGACCAAGCTGGTCACCGTGCTTTTCGCGTTCGATCCGGTGATAGCCACGATTGGCGCCTTGGCTTCGCGCGCGAACAGTTCGATGTCACCGGACAGCTTCACTCCGTTGGCCGCGGCGGCCTGCAATGCCGGCGTGCTGATCGGCAGGCCCGGACTTACCAACAGCTCGCTGGCGCGGCTGAGGAACTGCGGATCGAGCTCGCCACACCGAACCTCGACATTCGGGTACTGCGCTTGCAGAGTGGCCAGCTCCGGTGGGTTCGCACGCGTATCGGCGACGGCAAACGGCACACCGCGGCTGGCCAGATGGCGAACCAAGGACATGCCGCTCTTGCCGAGACCTACGACGATGCGGAACTGATCGGAAGCGATGAGCACTCTTTATTACCTCAATTTCAGCGTGGCGAGACCGACCAGCACCAGGATCACCGTGATGATCCAGAAGCGCACGATCACTCGGGGCTCTGGCCAGCCCTTGAGCTCGAAATGGTGATGAATCGGCGCCATGCGGAACACGCGCTTACCGGTCAGCTTGAACGAGGCGACCTGGATCATCACCGACAGGGTTTCCATCACAAAGACCCCGCCCATGATGAACAGCACCACCTCCTGCCGGACGATCACGGCAATGGTGCCCAAGGCCGCGCCAAGCGCGAGGGCGCCGACATCTCCCATAAACACCTGCGCTGGATAGGTGTTGAACCAGAGAAAGCCGAGCCCGGCGCCGATCAGCGCACCACAAAACACGATCAGCTCACCGGCTCCTGGGATGTATGGAATGAGTAGGTAATCGGCGAAATTCACGTTGCCCGACAGGTAGCAGAAGATGCCCAGACCACCACCAACCATCACAGTCGGCATGATCGCCAGGCCGTCCAGCCCATCGGTGAGATTTACCGCATTGCTTGAGCCGACGATGACGAAATAAGTCAGCACGATGAAGCCGATCCCCAGCGGGATCTCGATGTCCTTCAGCAGCGGCAATATCAAGGTGGTTTCGACCGGGGTCTGTGCGGTCATATAAAGGAAGATCGCAGCGCCGACACCGAAGACAGACTGCCAGAAGTACTTCCAGCGACTCGGGAGGCCGCGAGAATTCTTCTCGATCACCTTGCGGTAGTCGTCAACCCAACCTATCGCGCCAAACAGCAAGGTCACAGCCAGCACTACCCAAACATAGCGATTAGACAGATCGGCCCAGAGCAATGTGCTAATGGCGATCGCGCTGAGGATCAGTGCCCCGCCCATGGTTGGCGTGCCGGATTTCGACAGGTGCGTTTGTGGCCCATCAGTGCGTACCGCCTGGCCAATTTGGCGCAGCTGAAGCGTACGGATCAGCCAGGGTCCCAACCACAGCGACAGGACCAGCGCGGTCAGTACGCCAAGAATTCCACGCAGGGATAGGTATTGAAAGACCGCGAAGCCCGTGTGGAACTGTTGCAGGTACTCGGCGAGTAGCAGCAGCATTAATGTTTCTCCATGCCGGACGCGGAAAGCGCTGCGACGACTTTGTCCATCGCAGCGCTCCGTGATCCCTTGATCAAAATGGTGGTCGCATTGCCTTGCTCCAGTCGCAAAGACTCGATCAGGCTCTGCTGATCGGCAAAATGGCGTGCGCCATGGCCGAAGGCATCGACGGCGTGCTTCATTAGCGGCCCGACCGCAAACAAGGTGTCCACTTTACCTACGGCATAACTGCCGACGTCTCGGTGCCCCTGCTCGGCCCACGAGCCCAGCTCGCCCATGTCACCCAGTACCAGCACTGTGCGTCCGGCAAAGCCCGCCAGCACGTCAATAGCTGCGCAGACCGAGGCCGGATTGGCGTTGTAGGTGTCGTCTATGAGGCGAACGCCATTACTCAGCATTTGCGCGACGCCTCGCCCCTTCACCGGCTGCAGGCTCTCGAGCCCGGCGACGATATGTTCCCGCGAAACGCCCAACGCGCTGGCGGCGGCTGCGGCGGCCAGGGCATTGGCTACGCTGTGGCGTCCGAGCAAGTTCAGCTGGACGCGCGCCGACCCGGCCGGTCCAGTCAGGACGAAATTGGGACAGCCGCGAAGGTCGTAGGCAATCGAAGCGGGGTGGATGTCGGCCAGCGGACTCGTTAACGCAAAGCTCACGACGTGTTTGCCTGCTACTCGGCGCTCCCAAACTGAATAGGCGCGGTCGTCTCGATTGAGCACGGCAACGCCCTTTGGGCCGAGGCCATCGAGAATCTCGCCCTTGGCCTCGACGATTTTCTCCGGACCACCAAATTCGCCAACATGAGCCGTGCCCGCGTTGGTAATCAAGCTGACATCTGGCCGAGTCAGGCTGACGGTATAGGCAATTTCGCCGACACGTGAAGCGCCTAGCTCAATCACCGCAGCCTTGTGCTGTGCGCCCAACTCCAGCAGCGTGAGCGGTGCGCCCAGATCGTTGTTTAGATTGCCGCGGGTGGCGAGAACCGCATCGTCGCCATAGGCAGCGCGCAGGATGCTGGCAAGCAGCTCCTTGACGCTGGTCTTGCCACTGGAGCCGGTAATGGCCGCGACCGGACCGTTGAACGCGTTGCGGTTCAATGCACCCAGCTGGCCTAGAGCGATACGGCTATCAGCAACAACAAGCTGAGGCAACGAAACCTCTGGCACATGGCGCTCAACCAGCGCAGCGACGGCGCCCTTGGCCGCAACTTCTGCAAGGTAGGTATGGCCGTCGAAGCGAGGCCCGGTGAGCGCGACGAAAAGCTGCCCAGGCTCGATTGCGCGGCTGTCGGTGCTGACAGAGCTAAACGCTGCATCGGCATTGATCAACTTGGCTGACAACGGCTCGACCAGAGCACTAAGACGCTTGGCTTCAAGCATGAGAACCCCTCCAGCCAGCCAGGGCCGTCAAGGCCTGTTCGAGATCGGAGAATGGCAGGCGCTCGCCTTTTATTTCCTGGTAGTCCTCATGCCCCTTGCCGGCCAGCAGCACCACATCGTCAATGCTGGCGCTCTCAATACAGCGAGCAATGGCCGCAGCGCGCCCTGGCACAAATAGCGCTTGTTCGGGTGCGCTGAAACCTGCACGAATCTCATCGAGGATCTGCTGCGGATCCTCATTACGCGGGTTGTCATCGGTGACTGTAACGCGGTCTGCCAAACGCTCGGCAACCTGAGCCATCAACGTGCGCTTGCCACGGTCACGGTCGCCACCGCAGCCGAACAGACACAGCAACTGGCCGCTGGCATGCGGGCGTAGAGCGACAAGTACCTTTTCAAGCGCATCCGGCGTATGGGCGTAATCGACCACCACCAACGGACAATCGCCACCACCTAGCCGCTGCATGCGGCCGGCAGGGCCGTCAATTTCACGCAGCACTGCTAAAACTTCGTCGAGGGCGTAATTCATGCCCAGCAAGGCGCCTACCGCCGCAAGCACATTGCTGACATTGAACCGACCCAGTAGCGGGCTACGCAGCGAGCGCTCCCCTTGCGGGGTCACCAGACGCGCGTGGATTCCGCTGTCGTCCAGCCGCGCCTCTGGGCAATAGAGGTAAGCCGAAGCATCCTCCAGGCTATAAGTGATCAAGCGCGATTCCGGGTGCTCTTGCGCGAGCGATCGGCCCAGCGCGTCGTCCAGATTGATCACCCGACAGCCGAGCCCCGGCATATTGAACAGCCGCGCCTTGACCTCGCCGTAGGCTTCCATGGAACCGTGATAGTCGAGGTGGTCTCGGGAAAGATTGGTAAACACCGCCACATCGAACGCGAGCGCGGCAACCCGGCCCTGCGCCAGGCCATGCGAGGACACCTCCATGGCAACGGCGCGCGCGCCCTGCTTCCGCAGGCTCGCCAGATTGGCCTGTACACCGATGGCATCAGGCGTGGTGTGCTGACCAAGGACCAACTCTCCGTGAAAGCCGGTCCCGAGGGTGCCGATGATCCCGCAACGCTCACCCAAACGATCCAGAGCCTGGGCAATCAAGTAGGTCACGCTGGTCTTGCCATTGGTCCCGGTAACGCCGACCAGGTGCAGACTGCGGCTTGGCTCGCCGTAGAACCGCCCTGCGATAGCCGATAGCTGCCCTGCCAGGTTGCGAACCGGCACCAACTCGGCGCTTGCCGCAGTCATTTTCGCAGCACCTTCGGCTTCGTAGGCGATAGCGGCTGCGCCGTGGGCAATCGCATCGGCAATGTGCACGCGGCCGTCTTGCTGGTAACCGGGCACAGCAAGAAATAAATCGCCCGGACGGACCTTGCGGCTGTCCAGCGTCAGCTCTCGAATGAGGGTATCGCTGGCAGCTTGAGGCAGTAACTGATTCAGCGGCATCGGCATCAGATACGCCCTCCCTTGCTGTTGTCAGCGTCGGCGGTTTTGACGTCTTCGGGCGGTAAGTTGTCAGGAGCAACATTCATCAGGCGCAGCGCGCCGGACATCACGCGACTGAACACCGGAGCCGAAACCAGTCCACCGTAATAGCCGCTCTTGCTGGGCTCATCGATGACCACTGCGATGGCAATACGCGGATCACTCATGGGCCCGAAACCCGCAAACATCGAACGGTAGGCATTTTCCTGATAACCCCGACTGTCGGTCGAAGCTTTGCGCGCGGTACCGCTCTTGCCAGCTACGTGATAACCCGGCACCTGGGCGCGGAACACTCCACGCGGGGCCTCGATGACCTCCTGCAGCATGCCTTGGAGGGTTTTCGCGACCTCCGGCGACACCACCTCTACGCCTTCTGGCTTGTGATCGACCCTGGTCAATGACATCGGCACCAAGCGGCCATCGTTGGCTAGCGCGCCATAGGCGTGAGCCAGTTGCACGGCGGTTACCGACAGGCCATAACCATATGAAAGCGTGGCAGTTTCGGCCTGGCGCCACTCACGATGTGTTGGAAGATTACCGACTCGCTCGCCAGGGAAGCCCAAACCGGTGTCCTGTCCAAAACCGATCTTACGCATGACCTCATGAATCGCAGCGCCGCCGATATCAAAAGCAACCTTGCTCATACCGACGTTGGAAGAATTGATGAGGATGCCCGTCAGGCTAAGCTCACGGCCTTCTGTTCTGGAGACGTCGCGGATTGTGTAGCGACCAATGCGCAGCGAACCTGGCCATACCTCAACCAGGTCGCTTGGCTTCCACCGGCCCGTTTCAAGGGCCGCGCTCATAGAGATGGGTTTCATCGTCGAACCCGGTTCAAACAGGTCCGTCAATGCCCGGTTACGCATCGCCGCTGGCTGCAGATTCCGGCGATTGTTCGGGTTATAGGTCGGCTGATTGACCATGGCCAGCACTTCGCCCGTTTTCACGTCGAGCACGACCAAGCTGCCGGCCTTTGCGCCGAACTCCAGCAAAGCGTTACGCAGCTCGCGATGCGCCAGATACTGCAGGCGCAGGTCAAGAGACAGCGCAAGCGCCTTGCCGGCCTTGGCATTCTTGACGACCTGAACATCTTTGATCAGACGGCCACGACGGTCCTTGAGCACCTGTCGCTTGCCCGGAACACCGGCCAGCCACTCGTTATAGGCCAGCTCCATGCCTTCACGACCGTGGTCATCGATATCGGTAAAACCCACCACGTGCGCGGCCACTTCGCCAGCGGGGTAGAAACGGCGAAACTCTTCTTGCGCGTAGACGCCCGGTATCTCCAGATCTAGAACTCGCTGCCCCTGTTCAGGGGTCAGGCCGCGTACCAGGTACATGAACTCTCGCTCGGCCTGATCCTTGAGGCGCTGATGCAGCCCAGCAGTGTCCTGCCCCAGCGCTTCAGCCAGTTCGGGCCAGCGGGCCTGTGCACTTTGCATTTCGCGTGGGTTCGCCCAAAGCGTGGTAACCGGGGTACTCACCGCCAGGGGCTCGCCATGACGATCAGTCATGAGGCCACGGTGTGCGGGAATTGGAATATGCCGCACGCTGCGCGCATCTCCCTGCCCTTTTAGAAACCCCTGATCCAGCACCTGCAAGTCGACAATTCGCCAAGCAATGGCCCCTACCATCAGTGCCAGCAGAGCGAGCACGATGCGAAAACGCCATGGATAGAGCGCGCCCTGGAGTTTCATGGCGCCACCAGCCTGACAGCGCCCGCTTCAGGAATGTGCATCTTCAACTGCTCGGAAGCCAAGGTCTCGATGCGGCTGTGAGCAGTCCAAGTGCTCTGCTCAAGTATCAGGCGGCCCCATTCAGCCTGCGCCTTGTCACGCACACTGAGTTCGCCGTACAGCTCATTGAGCAACTGGCGGTTCCAGTGCGCGCTATAGGCGACAGCAATCGCCGACATCAGCACGACAATAAACAACACCAGCATCAGCAGGCTGCCGTTGGGCATGGCGCGGCGCAGCTGATTCACCGCAACTTCTCCGCGACACGCATCACTGCACTGCGCGAACGGGGGTTTGCTTTGACCTCTTCAGCGGACGCGTACTGCGGTTTGCCCAGCAGCTTCAGACGCGGCACGAATTTTTCAGGGATGATCGGGAGGTCGCGCGGCAAGGTATCGGCCTCGCCTTTCGCATGCCGGCGCATGAACTGTTTGACGATGCGGTCTTCCAGCGAGTGAAAGCTGATGACCACCAGCCGGCCGCCGACGTCCAGCGCTTCAAGAGCGGCTTCAAGCCCAGCTTCCAGGTCGCCAAGCTCGTTATTGATAAAAATGCGCAGCCCCTGAAAGGCGCGTGTCGCTGGGTTCTTGCCTTTCTCCCAAGCGGGATTGGCCACCGTCAACACTTGGGCGAGATCCGCCGTACGTTCGAAAGGCTGCACAGCCCGACGCTGTACCACGGCACGGGCCATGCGTTTGGCAAAGCGCTCCTCACCGTACTCCCTGAGCACTCGGACGATATCGTCTTCGTCGGCCGTTGCGATCCACTGGGCAGCGCTGATCCCTCGACTTGGGTCCATGCGCATGTCCAATGGGCCATCATGCAGAAAGCTGAAACCGCGCTCGGGGTCGTCCAGCTGCGGCGAAGACACGCCAAGATCTAGCAGCACACCGCTCAATGTGCCAGTCCAGCCGCGCTGCGCGAGCTCTGCGCCAAGCTCGGCAAAACTTCTCTGCACAACGACAAAGCGGCCATCCTCGGCCGCCAGTGCTTGCCCCGTAGCGATTGCTAGCGGGTCTTTATCGAATCCTAGCAAACAGCCATCAGGCCCAAGCTGCCGCAACAGCAGACGGCTATGCCCGCCGCGCCCAAAGGTCCCGTCCAGATAGCGGCCATCCGGGCGCACGGCGAGTGCCGTGACGGCCTCGTCGAGCAAAACGGTCACATGGTTATAGCTGCTGGTCTGGCTCACAGGATTAGATCACGCAATTCTTCCGGCAAAGCACCGGGTTGTTTGATGGCCGCCAGGTCCGCATCTGCTTGCGCGTTCCAGTCGTCCTCGTTCCACAGGCTGAACTTGTTCAGCTGACCGACCAGCATGGCCCGCTTGTCCAGACCGGCGTATTCGCGCAAACGCGGTGGCACCAGGACGCGACCATTGCCATCCATCTCAAGATCGACCGCATTACCAATGAGCAAGCGCTGCAGCCGGCGACTTTCTTCTCTGAGAGAGGGCAGCTCGCGCAACTTGGCTTCGATCTGCTCCCATTCCGGCAATGGGTAAATTCCGAGACAACGGTCGACGGCATCAATGGTGATGATCAGCTGCCCCTCGCAACGCGAAACGAGCTCGTCACGATACCGGCTGGGCATGGCTAGCCGGCCTTTGGCATCGAGACTGATGGCGTTTGCTCCGCGAAACACGGTTGCGCTTCCCCTGATTTAGCTTTCCATGCCCATAAATACCCACTTCGTTCCACTTTCTACCACTTGTGCGCACTATAGAAATGCAGCAGCCCCACCGTCAAGGTACGCCTGACGGGAAAAACCCTTATGTGACGGGAATTTAGCAACCGAAACGGAGATAAACGGTAAACCGGAAGGGATAGCTGATAGAGATATTCAGCAAACGCAGAAGCCTGCACTTCGAAGTTAAAGTACTTTGTGAAGAGCAAGAATTTTTTGGACTAAGACAGGCGGGATATTTCAAGAAAAGTCGGAGAGTCGATCTGTAAGCCGGGTTCTGTCGAGGACAGTCATTCCTCTAC
>ERZ1673962.324-NODE-324-length-36620-cov-10.178914_pt1 | contig 36620 bp, 33 predicted proteins | sample MGYA00580188_ERZ1673962 | MGnify/ENA primary metagenome ERZ1673962 (study PRJEB41334, sample SAMN05608104) | rock metagenome | biome: terrestrial subsurface; feature: shale formation; material: shale | place: USA: Pennsylvania ... | reverse complement strand
TCTAGCCGCTTGAAAACGAAGGGAAAACCATGACCAAGTCGGAGTTGATCGAACGTATCGTCACCCAACAAGGCCTTCTTTCGTCCAAGGATGTTGAGCTGGCCATCAAGACCATGCTCGAACAGATGGCCCAGGCACTGGCGACCGGTGACCGCATCGAAATCCGCGGCTTCGGCAGTTTTTCCCTCCACTACCGCGCCCCCCGCGTCGGCCGAAACCCCAAAACAGGCCAGTCCGTCCCGCTCGATGGCAAATTCGTTCCGCATTTCAAGCCGGGGAAAGAGCTACGCGATCGGGTCAATGAAGACGAGTAACCTGCTATCTAGGCTCATCCTCATGCTGGCGGTGCCGAACGATCAAAAGTTGTTAAATACCATCAGCTCGCGTGAACTTGTGGCCTGCTATATGGACTAATCCCGGTTCGCTTATTTGCAATGAAGCGCATTCATAACAAGGAACTGGGGAAGACCGTGCAGCAGCAAACCTCTACACCCGAAGAAATAGATCTAGTCGAGCTGTTTCGTGCGCTTTGGCGGCAGAAAATGCTCATCATCGGTGTGACGCTGATCGTCACGCTTATTGCCGCAGCCTATGCCTTTCTTGCAACGCCCTATTACGAAACCAAAACCTATTTACGGCCCGTCCCGGGCAGCAGCCTCGATCAGCTCAACGAAACCGGTATCTATAAGCTGAGCCCCGAAGAAGCGCTTGGCCGGGTGGCGAGTGGGCTGTCCTCTTATGACAACCGGCTAGAGTTCTTCCTTGGTAACCAAGAGCTTTTTCAAAACATCCCCAAGCAGGGGGATTCACTCGAACAGACGTTCGCGGAGTTCAACGAAAAAGCATTTGAAATGCTTTTCCCGGACCCAAAGCGCACTGATAACCGCAGTGCATTCGTCGGCCTCAAGCTCACCTACCCCAAAGGAATGGAAGGAGCCACGATCGTTAATGGTTTCGTTGCCTATGTACTGGAGCTTGAGCGTCGCGAAATTGCGGATGATCTTGATAGCCTGATCGGCAACCGGCTGGCCAGTCTAGAAGCGAACATGGAGGCGCAACGCGCGAACTACAGCGCGTCCAAGGAAGCAAAGATCGCAACGCTACTTGAGGAAAGCGCACTTAAACGTGCGCAGCTAAAGGATGAGCTCGCAGCGTTGCGTGAAGAGTTGAAAACGCGCCGAACCAACCGAATTCAAGAGTTGAGCGAGGCCATTTCCATCGCCGAGTCGCTGGGGATTCGCACGCCCACCACTCCATCGGCTATGGCCGAGGCGCCTCGTGGTGGGGCGCAGGTGATTCGGACTGAAGTGACCAATCAGGAAATGCCGTTGTATTTCATGGGTACCGAAGCTTTGATGGCCGAAAGGGACGCGCTGGCCAATCGCAAATCTGACGACTTCATCGAGCCTCGCATTTCTGAAATCCAGTCAGAACTGGCGATGCTGGAAAACAATCGAGAGGTGGAAATCCTGCAAGAGCGTGAGAGCGAAGATCTCTACCTCACCGACTTGGCAGAGCTGCGAGAAGAAGCTGCTCGTTTGAAGGCTATCAAGCTCGATACCGAGCGACTGCGCTTGGTACGACTGGACCAGCCGGCGCTGCAGCCCAACAACGCAGTCAAGCCCAAGAAGGCGATGATCCTCGCTCTTGGGTTGGTACTGGGAGGAATGCTCGGCGTATTTATCGCGCTGATTCGCAGTCTGGTAAATCGCAGCTCCAATACCTAGCCTACATATAAATAAGGCATAGCCGATACGGGGCGCATGCTCACATAGCCTGCGCCCCGCGGCGGATCGGCTTTATCTAGCTGCTGAACCAAACGCTCCGCCCGGAGCGGCCCTCTCTCTAAAATCCAGCACAAACCAGGTGCGCTTCTTCAGCAGGCGCGCCGCCCTAGCGAATTGTCCCTTACCGTCCGCTGCCAAGTCTTTCGAAGCGCGCCTCCGTCTACCGGCAGCCACCAATCACAACAATTCCACTCTCATCAGCCAGATTGAGCAAGCGAAACCGTCAGTCGGGTGTGGCATCTCGCAGCACGTCTAGCGCGCTCGCTGCGCTTGTTTTTTGTGAGCTAGGTGGCAAAATGGCGGCCCGCAAATACCGGCGGAACTTTTTGCTTCTTATGTAGTATCGATCCCAGTGCTGCATTCCGCTGTGCTGCAAATACGAGATGGATTTCGACGTGAACGCTATAGCCTCTCCCGAAGCTCTCACCCCGGTGAGCCCTAATGAAATTGATCTGTTACAACTATTCAGCGCGCTATGGAAGCAAAAAACGCTGATAGTGGCGGTCACTGTTTTGGCCGGCGCTATCGGCATTGCCTACGCTTTGCTCGCAACGCCTTATTACACCGTTCAAAGTGTGCTGCGTCCTGCTGCGATCAAAGATCTCGACGAGCTCAATCACCTGGGCATCTATAAGTTGTCGCCCAAGCAAGCGTTGGCACAGGTGGGGACAGCGCTCGATTCCTACGAGAATCGCTTGAGCTTCTTCCGTGACAATCAACAGCTCTTCGCCGAGCTTGCCCAGCCTGGCCGTAGCCTGGAGCAAACCTTTGAAGCCTTTAATGGCGAAGCCTTCAAGCTCGTGCAGCCCGACCCAAAAAAGGCAGAAGGCACAACCCCTTTCGTTGGTATCCAGCTGACCTATCCGGAAGGCATCAACGGCGTGCAAGTGGTAAATGGCTTCGTTCACTACTCGCTCGATAGCGTACGCAAGCAGATCGCCGCCGACCTCGAGACCCTGATCGGCAATCGCCTGAGCCAGCTGGAAAAGAACATGGCCGCCGCGCGGGCCAACTACGAGGCGAGCAAAGAGATCAAGATTGCGAAACTCAAGGAGGCTGACGAGCTGAAGCGCGCCCAGTTGGGCGATGAGCTTTCAGCGCTGCGTCAGCAATTGAAGACTCGCCGTAACAACCGCATTTACCAGCTCAACGAAGCGATCCGTATCGCTACTTCGCTGGGTATCACCAAACCCACTACGCCATCGTCGCTTGGCGCCGCCGAGATCACCAGTCAGGGCAGTGTCATTCGTACCGAGGTAAACAACCAGCAGATCCCGCTGTACTTCATGGGCAGCGATGCGTTGGAGGCCGAGCGCAAAGCACTCCTGGCTCGCCGTTCCGACGATTTCACCGAGCCGCGAATCGCGCAGATTGCCCGGGAGCTCAAGCTGCTGGAGCACAACCGCCAGATCGAAACGCTGAACAGCCGCGAAAACGAAGATCTTTTCCTGAAAGATCTCGCCGCCTGGCGCGAAGAGGCTGCACGTCTACGTGCCCTGCAGTTAGATACCGAGTTGCTCATGCTGGTCTCCATCGATCAGGCCGCCGTTGAGCCGAGCAAACCGATCAAACCGAAGAAAGCCCTCATCGTTGCACTCGCGCTGGTGCTGGGCGGCATGCTCGGGTTGTTCATCGCCCTGGTGCGAAACCTCCGTCGCCCCGTTACTGTGATCTGACCATCCATCCGTCGGCTTGCGGCTGGCAACTCAGCCGCTCCCAAACTCGGTAGAATCCCCGTTTTATTTTTCAGCGGGCTCGTGGCTAGTCTGTCACGGGCGTCTTGGTGACGTTGTTAAAGGAATAACTATGCCCTATCCACACATAGAACATCACGGCGCCAAGGACGGCGTTACCGGCTCCTGTCATCAGCTGCGCATGAATGCCAGCACCAGCCTGCTGATCGACTGTGGCCTGTTCCAGGGCAACGACGCTTCTATTCCGGATGACCCTGGCGCGGATCGCCTCTCCATAGAGTTTCCGCTGGACACTATAAAAGCGCTGGTGGCCACCCACGTGCATATCGACCGCGTCGGGCGCATCCCCTACCTGCTGGCCGCAGGCTTCGATGGCCCCATCCTATGTAGCGAGCCTTCCGCCAAACTCCTGCCGATCGTGCTGGAAGATGCCTTCAAGTTAGGCTTCAGCCGTGACCGGGCAAAGATCGAGCAATACATCCAACTCGTAGAGCAGCGGATCATCGCGCTGCCTTATAAACAGTGGTTCACCCTCACGGATACTGACGAGCTGCTGGCCCGCATACGGCTGCAGCGAGCTGGGCATATTCTCGGATCGGCCTACGTCGAAATCGACCTGACCTACCCGCAAACAGGGCAGAGCAAGCGTGTGGTCTTTTCCGGTGACCTCGGTGCGCCGCACGCACCTTTCCTGATGCCGCCCGAGCCCCCAGAGCGCGCCGATATCCTGGTGCTGGAAAGCACCTACGGCGACCGCCTCCATGAAGACCGCAGTAATCGCCGGCAGCGACTCGAAGCCGTCATCGAGCAAGCCCTCGAAGACCACGGCACCGTCCTCATCCCCGCCTTCAGCATTGGCCGCACCCAGGAACTGCTCTACGAACTCGAAGGAATCATGCATAACCAGCAGAGGGCCGGTGACCCTGTAGGAGCCAGCTTGCTGGCGATCAATTCTAAACCGCGAACCGACCCGACCAACTGGCCCGAACTCCCCATCATCCTCGACTCGCCCCTCGCAAGCCGCTTCACCGAGGCCTACCGAAGTCTAAAATCCTTCTGGAACGAAGAGGCCCGCGAACGCATCCAATCCGGACGCCGCCCGTTGGCCTTCGAAAAGCTCATTACAATAGACAGCCACAGCGATCACCAGCGCGTCGTCAAACACCTTGCCCAGACTGCACGCCCAGCCATTGTTATCGCCGGCGGGGCATGTGCAGCGGCGGTCGCATCGTCAACTACCTCAAAGCCATGCTAGGCGATAAAAGACACAACGTCCTGTTCGTCGGCTATCAGGCCAAAGGCACACCAGGACACCAGATTCAGGCTTACGGACCTAAGGGCGGCTATGTGGATCTGGGTGGCGAGCGTTGCGATATCCGGGCAGGCATCACCAGTATTGGCGGCTACTCCGCCCATGCGGATCAGAAAGGATTGGTAGGGTTTGTAACCGGGATGCGGGATTGGCCGACTGAGATACGGGTGGTGCATGGGAGGAGGGAGCGAAGCGAGCGTTGTCCGCTCAGCTCCGCAACCAATTCATCCAATTCAGTAAACCTTACGCAAGACTGTGTCGGGCATGATCTTAGTTTTTAAACGGCTGCTCTCATTATCTACTATTTTTCAATGATTTATTAAGTTGGGTGAATGCTTCTTTGATAATTATAGAGTCACCAATAAAAATTAGTTTAAGAGCTGAAGTTTTTTCTTCAATAGGAAAGAGGTGCCATGATGCGCCTATCTAATTCTAAGTTTATGGGTCTATCACAAAGTCAAGAAATTGTACGCTACGTTAGAAACAGCGCGTGGATGTTAGTTGAGTACGTTTTAAAGATTGTCTCTGCAATATTTGTTGGTATTTATGTTGCTCGTTACCTCGGCCCCGAAAAATTTGGGGTATTAAGCTACGCGTTGGCTATTGCAAGTATATTTATGGCGATTGGTCGATTGGGCATGGAGTCCGTTCTGGTGCGTGATTTAGCCCAGCATCCGTCTGTCAGATTAGCTTACATGGGAACCGCATTTCGTCTAATGTTAACAGCAGCGATTGTAGGTTTTCTGATTATGAGCGCTCTGGTTTTCTTTTTGGAACCAGATCAAAGTTCGCGATTCTACATTTTAATTATATCTGCGGGTGTGCTATTCCAGACTCTCGCAGTGATAGATTATGCCTTTCAGGCTCAAGTTAGGGCTAAGTACTCCAGTATAGCAAAATCAGTAGCGCTGACTCTTACATCCATTATAAAGCTGATTATGGTGTGGCATGGCGCGGAGCTAATTCATTTTGCAATTGTCTATGCTCTGGATCATGCTGCTATTGGCCTGTTGCTCGTGTTTATCAATTTTAAAAAAGGGGATATGCGTTTCGTTGGCAGATTTGAAGCAGAGCTAGTTAAGCCTTTATTGAGAAGCGCTTGGCCGATGGTTTTGTCAGCTGTTTCGGCGATATTATATATGCGTATTGATCAGTTGATGATTAAAAATATGTTGGACCTCCATCAGCTAGGTCTTTATGCAGCTGCGGTAAAGATCTATGAAGGATGGATTGTAATTCCCTATGTAATTAGTATTTCGCTATTGCCGGCCATAGTTAGGCTTAAATCAAGATCAATAGCCAGATATGAAAGATACATGGCGATGCTCTTCTCGCTAATGTTTTGGGGTAGCGCCGGCGTTGCTTTAATTGCCATTTTTCTAGGGGATAGAATTTTTTTATTAACATTTGGTTCGGAGTATTTAGGTGGCGGCGATGTTCTAGGCATCGTTATGTGGGCGGCGGCATTTGCTTCTCTTGGCTCAATAACGGCTCGATATCTTACAGTCGAAGGGATGGAGAGAAAAATAGCCGTTAGAACATTTTTCGGATTGGTTATAAATGTTCTGCTAAATCTTTTGCTAATCCCTGTCTACGGTATAAAAGGCGCAGCAACGGCAACGCTGGTTACAATGTTTTTTTCAAATTTTGCCATCAATTATGCGGATCGAGACCTCAAACAGTTGGTTGGGATCTGTAACAAGTCAATGACCCTTAGGTGGTTAGCTCATGAAAAATAATTTGATTTTTCTCGATTGTACTCTTAGGGACGGCGGGTACTACAATGCTTGGGATTTTTCCGAGGAGCTTATTCAACAATATCTAGAAGCGATGCAGGGAGCAAATGTAGATATAGTTGAGCTAGGGTTCAGGTCTGTTAACAATATTTCCTTTAAGGGAGCCTGTGCCTATACCACCGATGCCTTTCTGAGCACGCTGCGCATTCCAGAAGACTTGAAAGTATCGGTCATGGTAAATGCTAGTGAATTGGTCGTCGGGGGTGTTCTCCAGAGCCATGTGCTGCATCGCCTTTTTCCCAACCCAGCGGAAAAGTCTCCGGTGGATTGGGTGCGCATTGCCTGTCATGTACATGAGTTTAACGTAGCTTTGCCCGCAGCTAATTGGTTAAAGGACCAGGGGTATCAGGTGGGTTTTAACTTGATGCAGGTAGCTGATCGTTCTAATGTGGATATAATTGCTTTGGCGCATGACGCGTCGGCTTACCCGTTAGACGTTCTCTATTTCGCGGATTCTATGGGTAGCATGAAACCAGTGCAAACCCAGGAAGTTGTGAGCTGGCTGCGTAGTGGATGGAGTGGTGAGCTTGGAATTCATACACATGATAACCTTGGCTTAGCATTATCTAATACTTTATGTGCAATATATGCTGGTTGTAATTGGGTCGATTCCACGGTTACAGGAATGGGCAGAGGGCCGGGTAACGCCAAAACTGAAGAGTTGGCTATCGAGGTGGCCGAGCTGCGGGGTAAACCTGTAAATTTAGTGCCGCTTATGGCGTTAATTCGCCGTCATTTCAGCCCAATGCAAAAGGTATATGGGTGGGGTACTAACCCATATTATTACTTGGCAGGCAAATACGGAATTCACCCAACTTATGTCCAGGAAATGCTTAGTGACTCCCGTTATGTGGAGGAGGATTTGTTGGCTGTAATTGATCATTTGCGTGTTGAGGGCGGTAAGAAATTCAGCCTTAACACGCTAGAGGCCGCACGCCATTTCTACAAGGGTGAGCCGCAGGGCCAATGGAAACCAAAAACCCTTTTTTGCGGCCGCGAAGTGTTACTGCTTGGAACAGGTCCTGGCGTTCAGACTCACAAATCTGCATTAGAGGCGTATATTCGAATCCGCAAACCTATAGTGATGGCACTAAACACACAAAGCTCAATTGCCGCTGAACTAATAGGTTTTAGAGTGGCTTGTCATCCAGTTAGATTGCTAGCTGACTGTGAAGCACATACTAAGCTATCCCAACCACTTATTACTCCTTACTCTATGTTGCCTGATGACGTCAAAGCTTCGTTGGCTAGCAAGGAGATATTAGACTTTGGCTTAAATGTTCAGCCGAGAAGTTTCTCGTTCGCAGAAACTTGGTGTACCGCTCCAACATCGTTGGTTATGGCATATGCTTTTGCTATAGCTGCTTGTGGGCAAGCTGAAAAAGTATTGATGGCTGGCTTTGATGGGTATGCAGGCGAGGATGCGCGGAATGAAGAAATGAATCAAGTCGTCAAGCTATATCGTCAGGCCTCGGGGGCGGCGCCTCTGATTGCTATTACTCCGACTCGTTATGATGTTGAGCGGCAAAGTATATATGGATTATTGCCATGAGTGAGTTGATAAGCTGTTTTTTGCCCTGCCGTAAAGGCAGTGAGCGGGTACCACGTAAAAATATTAAGCCGTTTGCGAACTTTGCTAACGGATTAATTCAGGTAAAGCTAAAGCAATTGCTAGCTTGCAGGCTGGTCGATAATATATTTGTTTCTAGCGATGATGACGAGATTCTCGCTTACGCTGCTGGTTTGAATGAGGCGCGCATTGTTCTGCATGAGCGAGATGGGTTTCTCGCCTCTAGCCAAACGAGTACTGATGCCCTCGTCGGCCATGCTCATTCTCTTATATCAGAAGGGCATATTCTGTGGACACATGTTACATCGCCATTTATCAGCGAAAACATCTACGAAGAGATTATTCGATGTTATCAAAAAAATCTCGATGAAAATTATGATTCGCTAATGACTACAACAGAATTACATGGCTTCTTATGGCAGGGCGGCAAGCCTTTAAACTACGACAGGATGCTAGAGAAGTGGCCTCGTACACAAACTTTGGAGCCCGTACACGAAGTTAATAGCGGTGTTTTTTTGGCCTCTGCAGAAATATATCGAAGTGACAATGATCGTATCGGATCGAGACCTTATCTGTACAAGCTTAACAAACTGATCAGTAGCGATATTGACTGGCCTGAAGATTTTGCACTGGCGGAATGTATGGTTGAGAAAGGATTAGTAAGAATATAATGAAATATTTAGAGGATTATTCAACTTTAATATTTGATTGCGACGGAGTGATCCTAGACTCCAATCATATCAAAACAGCAGCCTTCTACAACTCTGCACTTCCATACGGCGAGGCAGCTGCCCAAGCGCTAGTGGAACACCACGTTAACAACGGTGGAGTTTCTCGCTACGAAAAGTTTTCTTACTTCTTCAAGAAGCTTATACCGGCCTACTCGCCTGCAGCTAAAGGGCCTGATTTGGACGCACTGCTCGCTGACTACGCTAAACGCGTCCGGGAGGGGTTGCTAACTTGCAAGGTTGCGGACGGGCTAATGGATCTACGTCAAAAAACTCAAGGAGCTTGTTGGATGATAGTTTCCGGCGGAGACCAGTCCGAACTGCGTGAAATTTTCAAATTACGTGGCCTTTCGGACATGTTCGACGGCGGTATATTTGGAAGCCCGGATACGAAAGATAAAATTTTGGCTAGAGAGCTTGTAGGTATTACCTCTAAGCCGGCCCTATTTTTGGGTGATAGTAAATATGATTATCAAGCTGCGATAAGCCAAAAGATTGATTTCATATTTCTATGGGGCATGACTGAAGTGATTGAGCATGAGTCTTGGTGCCATGCTGAAGGCATTCCGGCGGTGAAAGACTTATGCAAATTAGCAGAATTCGGTGCGGACAAGTAATTTCGGACCTTTAGAGGCGCTTGATGTCAAATTTTATTTTAGGCGTTAAGAGTTATCTGTCGACTCCATACGCGCTGACAAAGCTAGCTTATTACAAGCTGATGACGATCGTTATGCGTCGTAAGTGGGGCTGGATTGATGATTCGGTATACGATAATAAAAAAGTTATAGTTGTGGGCCCTGCTAGCTCTTCGCTTTCGTATATGTCAGGAACTGAAATTGACGATTTTGATATTATTGTCAGGATTAATAAGTCGCCGATTACTATAAAAAATAACGAGCGTTTAATTGGCTCTAGAACTGATATCTTGTATCACTGCTGTGATGAGAACTCCATTACTGGAGGTGGGCCTCTAAATATAGAATTGATCAAGGCGCAGCAAACCAAGTTCGTTGTGTATACATATGCTGATAAAAATGTGGCTTATAATTTTTATAAATCTGTACTGCGGCATCCGAAGATAAAGTTTGTTAAAGTAAATGCGGATTTTTATAAGTCACTGAGAAGTCGTTATAAGTCTAAGATGCCTACTACTGGATTGCAGGCGCTTAATCACGTATTGAATTCTAACTTTAAAGAGCTTCATATAACGGGTTTTACATTTTTTAAAACTCCATATGCTAATGGGTACAGAGACGAGTATCAGAGTGCAGAACAAGCTACCCGTCTTGCTACCAGCCGGGGTAATCATGACCCCAAGGATGAGCTCAGGCTTTTTAAAGAGATATATTGCTGTGTGAAGCCATGTAGAAACATTAAGTTGGATTCCGAGCTTTCTAGCCTGCTTGGCTATGATGTATAACTTTATTTGGCGATGCGGCACGCCCTTCGGATAAACTAGTTAAGTTATGGTTATAGAGGCAAAAGTGTCTTATATTCCACAAATATTTGCTTCGTCGAAAGAAGGTTCCCAAGCGCCTTTGGCAATATTTATTTATTCTCTATCGGTGGTGTTAGTTTTATTGTGGCGACCTAATCTCGATGTCGGATTTCTATTGACGCCTACATATCTGATAGTAATGCTAGCGATCCCGCTGCTTTTAATTAAAAAGAACATTGCTTTATTTAGTTTTGATGTTGCTCTGTTGGTGTTTTATTTCTTATCTTTACTGACATCGAGCTATGCGCCTGATCCTGGCACTTCTGTCCGTTTTTTCCTAGGAGTAATGGTTTTCCTCGGGATGTATTTTTGCTTTAAGTTGTCTATCTTCGATATCCAGATAGACTCCGTACTGTCTGCGTTTGGGAAAGTAGCAAAGTACTATTTTTTATTTTCCTTGCTTTTTTATTTCGCTGGGTTTCTTCAATACGGGAGTTGGCAGGAGCATCAATTATATTATGGGCTTATGGTTGAGCGCACTCTTCCGAGATTAGTGGCGTTTGGGTTTGATCCTAATATATCTGCAATGACATTAATTCCATTTATTTTTTATTTTATGTTAGGAAGTAGGTCTTACTTGTGGTTGTCTTTGGGGTTGTTTTTGCTTTTCGCGACCATGTCACGTGGGGCGATTCTCTCGATGCTGATCGGGTTAATCTCTCTTGCGATGTTTAAGCCTACCAAAGCATCCATCGGAGCGTTAGGTGTGACGTTGCTATCGGTAGTAGTGGGGGGGGGCTTCTGATACTGTCCGACGTGTTACCCATGAGCTACTTAGAGCAGCGGATGACGGGTTTTATTTCCGGATCTGGTCGCACTGAAATATGGTCAAACGCTTTGGAGATGTTTTCGTTACGGCCTATGCTCGGTTGGGGAGGGTTCTCATTTCGGGATGTTAACCAGCTTTATTTTGATGATCCACGTTTTGCTCACAATACATATATTGAAGTTTTGGTTGAAAGTGGAATTATTGGCTTTCTTGTTTTCGCTAGTTGTGTTGTATTAATGCTAAGGCGCGCCATTAAGATGAGCTCAGATGCTCGCCTTTTGTTTGTTTTGCCTGCAATGTTCTCTTTTTCGGTCTCAATGTGTTTTCTGTCGGTATATATAAATCAAATTTTTGTTTTTTATTTGACTTTGCTCAATTTTAATTGGGAAAAAAGGAGCGTGACCTATGGCTAGGGTAACGGTGTTAATCTCTACAATGGGGGCGCGTATAAATAATATCACCCTGCCCTGCTTTAGTTCAGATGTACTCTATGTGGTAGTCCATCAGCAACCTCTGGCGCCATTTTCTTTTGGGCGAGACGATGTGCTCTATATCGTTTCTTCTGAAAGTGGATTATCGAAGAGTAGGAATCTTGCCCTCCAACATTGCTCCACTAAATACGGATTCATCTGTGATGATGATGTGATGATAGATGTAAAGGAATTAACGAAGGCTGTTGATGTTGCTGAGTCTAAAGGTTCGGATATCTTGGCTTGCCGATTTTTATACTCGGATGGCAGCATGAATTCATATCCTGCTGATGGGTTCCTTCACGGCGTTAAAAGCGTTGCTTCAATATGCTCTATTGAGATCCTAGTTAATATAGTTTCTTTGCGTAGAAAGTCTATTTGTTTTGACGAAACGTTTGGGCTCGGTACACCGCTCCCATCGGGGGAAGAGTTTATATTTCTGACCGATGCTCTTAAATCCGGACTTGAAGTGCGACATTCTTCATGCGTAGTCTGTACCCATCCGCCAATTTCTTCTGGCATGGATTTCTTCAGCACCAAGGAGAAGATTTTAGCCAAGCGTCATATGCTGATGCGTGTTTTTGGGCCGTGGGGCCCCCTGCTAATGTTGGTTTTTTTTGCAAAGAAATCGAAGGTGCTTGTTGCCCATAAGAGGTTGATTTTCTTTGCAAGAACTTTTTTTTCAATAAAAGGGTAAAGTCATGCATGGCATCGCATTCTCCGTGATCATGCCTGTGTATAACGCAGCAGATACGCTTTGTGAGTCAATTGAAAGCGTACTTAATCAAACATTTGATAATTTTGAGTTGATTGTTATAGACGATTGCTCCACTGATGGTTGTCGAGCATTAATAAATAAATACGCTGGTCAAGATTTCCGTATAAGGCCGATTTTCTCTGAAGTTAATAATGGAGTATCGATTTCAAGAAATTTGGGTATTGAATCCACTAAAGGGCGGTATATTGCTTTTTTGGATTCCGACGATTTATGGCTTCCGGATAAGTTGGAGGCACAGTACCGAATATTTAATGATGGAGCGTGCGTTGTTTATTCGTCTTACATTCGGTTTTTTCCAAACGGTACTGAGCGGATAGTTAAAGTTCCTCCGCAATCAACATACAAGAGTCTATTGCGTGGTAACTGCATTGGAAATCTAACTGGCGCTTATGATTCTTACGCTTTAGGGAAGTTTTATCAGAAGCCGATAGGTCATGAGGATTTCTTAATGTGGCTGCAAATTCTTTCTTCCGGCGCTGTCGCTAAAGGGCTTGAGCGCCCCTTGGCTCGTTACCGGGTCGGGATAAACTCTCTGTCAGGAAACAAGCTCCGTGCAGCAATTTGGACGTGGAACATCTTTAGGGTTGAACTTGGCTTAAGTTTTTGGAAGTCATCTGTTAATTTTTCTTGGTATGCCGTAGCTTCCTTGCTCAAACGAACATGATGTCGCTAGGCTGTACAATCGCTCTAAAAATATGAATCTACGTGGTGTCAGCCAGACGGTTCGCGATAAGGAAGGGCAGGGTGCTGTATGAATATTCTCTTGACCGGCTCTTCCGGATTTGTGGGTAGAGCGTTGCTTGCTGCTATAAATATTAGACAAGATATTAAACTTTCGGTTGCTGTTCGAAAGCTAAGCGCTGTGTGTAATTTGTCGGAGTTTTTGGTAGATGATATTTCTGGAGCTACTAAATGGTCGAATTTGATTATAGCTCAAGATGTGATTATTCACGTTGCAGCGCTTGCTCATGTAGCAAGTGGTGATGCAGCTGCATTTAACAGGGTAAATGCAGCTGGTACCGTTAATCTTGCAAGGCAGGCAGCTGCGGCCGGAGCTACGCGATTCATTTTTATCAGCTCAATTGGGGTAAACGGCAATATGAGCTCTCGTCCGTTCACCCCAGACGATCAGCCCAATCCTGTTGAGCCTTATGCTTTGTCTAAGTGGGAAGCAGAGAAGAGCCTCTGGCAGGTTCAGCAAGAAACCGGAATGGAAGTCGTTATCATCCGACCGCCATTGGTCTACGGCCCTAGTGCGCCAGGCAATTTCGGCAGCTTGGTTCGTTGGGTTGAAAAGGGCGTTCCTGTTCCTTTGGGCGCCATTCACAACAAGCGTTCTTTAGTAGGAATCGACAACTTGGTTGATTTGGTCATCCGTTGCATTGATCATCCCGGTGCTGCGAATCAGGTATTCCTCGCAGGCGATGGTGAAGATCTCTCAACGACCGAGTTGCTGCGTGGCGTAGGCGAGGCGATGGGTAAGCCCGCCCGCCTTCTTCCTGTGCCGGCTGGTTTGCTCCAGCTTGGTGCAACCTTGTTAGGTAGAAAAGCGCTGGCCCAACGACTGTTGGGTTCGTTGCAGGTCGATATCAGCAAGACCTGTGAGCTGCTGGAATGGAGGCCGCCCTATACGATTCAAGAAGGGCTTAGGCGTTGTTTCGAACGTTCCAATTGAATTATTACCGGGTGAACCCGTGATTCGACTTTTTGACTTTGTATTTTCGCTGGTGGGCCTGGTGGTTGGGGGGCCGGTCTTGCTCATGCTGACACTCATCGGCTTGTTCGATACGGGCTCACCGATTTTTCGGCAAGTGCGTGTCGGTCGGCATCAGCAGCCGTTTACGCTGGTCAAGTTCCGGACGATGAAGGTGGACACCGCATCGGTCGCCACGCATCTGGCCAGTAGCGCGTCCATTACTCGCTTCGGCCATTTCCTGCGCAAGACCAAGCTGGACGAGTTGCCCCAGCTATGGAACGTGCTGAAGGGCGATATGAGCCTAGTAGGGCCGCGGCCGGGGCTGTTCAACCAGGAGGAACTGACTGCGGAGCGTGCCAAGCGTGGCGTGTTTGATGTGCGGCCAGGGATTACAGGGCTGGCGCAGGTGAGCGAAATTGATATGTCCACGCCGGCTTTGCTGGCCGAGACCGATCAGAAGATGATTAAGAGCCTGACCCTGGTCGATTACTTCAAGTACATCCTTATGACCGTGGCGGGTAAGGGCGCGGGTGATCGGGTTAGGTGAGGCCTGCCAACTTCAGGCTGTCTGCTTTAAGGTTGGCAGCCTTGCGTCTGCATTCTCCGCGGGGCGCGCCTCCCACGGAACGCAGAGTTCGGTAATTTGAGGTGGTTATGTTGAGGTTGGCTGAAAAGCTTCGTGCGAAACTGGTGCGGTTGCCCAGGCGCTACAAGCGCTTGATTCAAGTTTCGACAGATGTGCTGTTGGTCTGGGCTGCGCTTTGGCTGGCATTCTTCGTACGCCTCGGCAATTTTACGTTTGTCGACCCGCTTGGTGGTCACGCCTGGCTCTTTGGTATTGCACCGCTGATTGCAGTTCCTTTCTTCATCCGCTTCGGTATGTATCGCGCTGTGATGCGCTATTTCGGCAATGACGCCCTGATGGCTATCGTCAAGGCCGTTACGCTTTCCGCTCTACTGTTGGCTTTGGCTGTTTATTGGCGCAGCGATGCACCAAAGGTCATCCCACGCTCGATGGTGTTCAATTACTGGTGGCTCAGCCTTTTCCTGATCGGAGGCTTGCGCTTGATGATGCGCCAGTACTTTATGGGTGACTGGTTTTCCGCTGATTCGCTCACCAAGTTCAAGGGGCGCGACGCCAGCTTGCCGAAGGTCGCGGTTTATGGCGCCGGGGCGGCGGGCAATCAGTTGATCGCAGCGTTGCGGCTGGGGCGGGGGATGCGCCCGGTCGCGTTCATCGATGATGACCCTAACCTCTACAATCGCTCCATCGCGGGGCTGCGGGTCTATTCGCCCAAGCATATTCAGCAGATGATCGACGAGACGGGCGCGGATGAAATTCTAATGGCCATTCCGTCTGCATCGCGTGCACGGCGGCGTGAGGTTCTAGAGAAACTTGAGCCTTTTCCTCTCCACGTTCGCAGTGTGCCGGGCTTTATGGATCTGGCTAGCGGCAAGGTAAAGGTTGAAGACATCCAGGAAGTGGACATCGCCGACCTGCTGGGCCGCGATGCGGTACCGCCGCAACAGGCGCTGTTCGAGCGGTGTATACGTGGCAAGGTGGTCATGGTTACGGGTGCGGGCGGCTCCATTGGCTCGGAGCTGTGCCGGCAGATTTTGTTGAACAAGCCCAAGGTGCTGCTGCTCTTCGAGCACAGTGAGTTCAATCTCTACAGCATTCATATTGAGCTGGAGCGGGTGACCGAACGGGCCTCTTTGCCTGTAAAGCTGGTTCCGATCCTGGGGTCCATCCGCAATCCAGATCGTCTGTTGGATGTGATGCGCACCTGGCAGGTGGAGACGATCTACCACGCGGCGGCCTACAAGCATGTGCCCATGGTGGAGCACAACGTGGCCGAAGGCGTGTTGAACAATGTGCTGGGCACCATGAACACGGCCCAGGCGGCTGTGCAGGCCGGTGTGACGAACTTCGTGCTGATTTCCACCGACAAGGCCGTTCGGCCCACGAATGTGATGGGCAGCACCAAGCGAGTTGCGGAGATGATCCTGCAGGCGCTGAGCCGCGAGACAGCGCCGGTGCTGTTCCATGCTGACGGGGCGGTGCATCACGTCAACAAGACGCGCTTCACCATGGTCAGATTTGGAAATGTACTGGGCTCGTCTGGGTCGGTTATTCCCCGGTTCTATCAGCAGATTCGTAGCGGCGGGCCGGTGACGGTGACTCACCCGAAGATCACGCGCTATTTCATGACCATCCCCGAGGCGGCGCAGCTGGTGATCCAGGCCGGTTCCATGGGGCAGGGCGGCGATGTGTTCGTGCTGGATATGGGCCAGCCGGTGCGCATTGCTGAACTGGCTGAGAAACTGATTCATCTCTCTGGCTTGAGCGTGCGTTCGGAGAAATGCCCGCACGGGGACATCGCTGTTGAGTTCACCGGGCTGCGTCCGGGCGAGAAGCTCTATGAAGAGCTGCTGATTGGCGACAACGTGAGCCCGACCGAGCACCCAATGATCATGCGGGCCGATGAAGAGTACTTCACCTGGGACGTACTGCGGGGCGTACTGGCAAAGCTGCTCAAGGCAGTCGAGCAGGACGATTATCCGCAGGTGCGGGTGCTGCTGCGCGAGGTGGTGAGCGGCTATGTGCCTGAGGGTGAGATTGTGGATTTGATTTATCAGCAGCGCAGAGTAGGGCCGACTGAGTAGTGGTGGGTTGGGTTGTTTGGGTTGGTGTTTGGTGGGCTTTCGGAGGCTGAAAATCAAAAGCTTCGCCCCGGGGCGAGTCTCCTACAGGAGCAGAAGAGTTTTGGCGTACGCTTTTCGTTGTGGGAGGGACGCCCTTGGCGCGAAGTTTTTGTTTGTGCTGGCGGTTCTTGCCGGCTCTCGCCAGGTCAGTCGCCCTGGCGCCCTGCGCAACGTAACGGGAGTTCCCGGTATGCGCGCCAGGCTTGGATCCAGCCGTCTGTGTGAGATGCGTCAGCAATGATCTCGCTTTTGACGCATTCAGGCGCTTCCAGACTCTCGATATAACTGCGCATCAGTGAGGGCGGGATTACTTTGTCGTTGCTGCCGGCCAGGTGTCGCTGTGGAATTCTCGCCAATGCTGCGCGGTGATCTTCCGGATCAAGGGAGCCGGATAGCGGGCTGAGCTGATGCAATTGCACCCAACGCTGAGGGCTGAGGTTGCCTGCCAGGGTCTGGACCTGTGCGATGTCGTCGCGTCGGGCGGCTAGCAGCAAGGCAAGGGTCCCGCCTCCTGAGTAGCCGATCAGTTCGAAGTCGAGGTTGTCGTAGCGCACCTTGATCTGGTCTAGGGCCTGCCCAAGGCTTACAACGACCTCCTCTGAAAAGCGGCGAGTGGTCCACATCGCCGGATTGCAACCCGCTGCCGTTACAAACTGGCATGGCCGCGCCAGGTAAAGGCTCGGGGTCGGGTCGTCAAACGCGAGGCCTGCAATCAGCAGGTTACGCGGCGTGGGGTCCAGGCTCGGTTGCGAGCGTGTCGCCCAAGCGTGGCCGTCCCCTTCGATGTATATACGAATTCGGGACGTGGCGATTGGCTTGAGCGGAGTGCTCATGGCCAAGGGAAATGGGTGGCTGGCAATGATTTCCAGCTTATGGTCATGGTGAGCCGCCAGACTACGCAGAGCCTCCTGCGAAGACTGGCAGCCACCGAGCATGGCGCCTAAAAGCAGCGCCATGCCCTGTTGCCAACCGACGGCTCGCAGGCGCGAGCCGGGGGGGGGCCTTATCATCAGAAGTCGTAACGTGCCTTCGCAGTGAAGGTGTCCGCGTTGAAATCCGATTTACCGACGTAGTCGTAGCTCAGGCCGATTGTGATCTGGCCCAGCCGGTAGTCTGCGCCGATACCCGCTTCGTAGCTGTTGCGGGCTGGTTTGGCACCGCTGGTCACGAATGGGGTCCCGCCGAGAACGAAGGTGGAGGTGCTGCTGGCTTCATCGGCTGCGAAGTCGTGATAGGCCATCAGCCTCGCCTGCGGCTCCAAGGTGCCTCGGCCCAGCGGATACTGCGCCGCTACCCGTACGCCCGCGCCCAGTTCGATCACTTCGTAGCGCTGATCTTCGATCGCCAATGCAAGAGCGGCATCTTTTTCACGGTAGCTATCGATATCGATTCGACTGTATCGGGCGCCCAGGCGCGGTTCCACGACGAGGTTATCGTTAATGAAGTAGCTATAGCCGCCGGTGGCGTTGAGCCCGAGTACCGAGCTGTCGTAGTCGGATTTGGCCTTTTCACCCAGGACGTAGCGTGTACCGTCGTTGCTATTGATGCCGTAAGTCAGGCTTGTGTCTAGGAAGTAGCGTCCCAGCTCGTAACCGCTGTAGAGCGTAACGGCATGACCGTCTACTTCAGTTTCGTTGCCGTTCTCGCTGTTCACGTCAGTGTTGAGGAAGCTGTAAGCCACACCCAGGGTGAGCTGGTCGTTCAGCTTGCCGTCCGCGCCAATGGCAATGCCTCGGCTGTAGGCGTTGTAGCCTGATACGCCATCACGCAAATCCTGGTTAGCATCGCTGTACAGTGCCTGAGCCCAAACACCTGTTTCCTGAAAAGCCTCACCGGAAGACATGCCGCGAACGCTGCTGGTCCGGTTGCCGGTGACGTTACTTACCAGGGTCTGGCCAGACGTCGCGGCCTGAGTTGCACCGCCGTTGGCTTCCGGCGTGGTTTGTTCAATCAGACGTGCCGCCTGCGATTCGGTGATGCCGTTAAAGGCGTTCCGAACCTGGGTTGGCAGTTTGCCGACGACTGCGCTGAACGCAGCGCTGGCAGCTTGGGCATTCCGCGAACCGCCGCCGGAGGCGATGGTCTTCTTGAATTCTTCAGGAGACTTGGTAACCACATCGATGACGCCGACTTGCCCGCCATCGGTTGGCGGTGTACCCGGCTGGGTAGTGCCATCGGTCGGTGGGACGTCCGTGTCGTCGCCGCCGTCGGCAGGAGGGGTGCCTGTGCCGTTATCTACGGGAGTTAGCCCGCCACCGATCTGAGTTTCCGTGATCTTGAGCCCGCTGACTTTGAGTAACAGGTTGCTGCTGGTTACCTCAAGGCCGTTGTCGATGATCTTCTGGGCCTCGACGAGACGGTAGGCCGAGCCGTCTGCTGCGAAGTCTTCGCCTTTGGCCTGAAGAACCAACTTTGATCCTTCACCGAATTCAGCCGTTCTGCTGACGCTAAGCACGGCTTGGTCCTGCTTGGTCGCCTGGCTCAAGCTCAAGCCGATCGAGGAATTCTTTGCCACGACGAGATCGCCATCGAGCGAAGTATGCGTACCCAGCAGCTCCAGATGGCCTGTAGCGGCCTTGTGGCCTTCGGACAGGTCTTCATTCACGCCGACGCGAAGGGTTTCGTCACTGCCTACTTCAATGCGCGAGCCGTCAAACTCAACAGCGTTGGTGACCTGCACGTACCCATCGAGCCCCAAAATGTTGCCCTGGATCTTGCCGCCGCTCCATTCCAGATCGACCTTGCCGCCCTCGGCGTTGATTGCCGCGTCTTTGCCGCTAATCAGGCCGCCCTTTTGGTAGATCTTTAGGTAGTACTCTTGCTCCTGCTGGCGGGCTTCCGACACTTCGAAGCCGCCAATCACTATCGCGGTGGAATCGGCGTTAATGATGCCGGTGTTAACGATGCTGTCTATTACAGCGCCATCGATTTGGATGCCGTCGGCGTCAGTTCCGGTTGCGAGAATCGAACCGTTGTTTTCAATAGCCGATACCGATGCAGCTTTGCTCCAGTTCCATTGCGGCTGCTCGTTCGTCGTGACGTCGATGGCATCTGCGCCCGCGCCACTTACCTGTATTGAGCCGTTATTGATGAAGCGCCCGTCAATTTCGCTGCCCATGAGCAGAACGCCGGTTGCGTTCTCGCCGGTAGCGATGATCTTACCAGCGGCGGTGTTAACCACATCCTTGTGAACTTCCGACTGACCGGAGATTTCAAGCGCTCGCACGTTTTCGCCATCAAGCGGAGCACCGGAAGCGCTAAGGGTGCCCTTGTTGATTAAGCTACCGTGGATGATCGCAGGGTCGACAATCATGCCGGTAACACCGCCGCCGGTTACGGTGATGCTGCCCTTGTTTACGAGGTCGCCGAATACTTCGGTGGGCTGCATGACGTCTTGGTCATCAATTTCACTGAGATCGATACCGTCTGCGAAATCACCGTTGGCGTTAACGGTGGCATTGAGCACCAGATCGCTGTTGAACGTCACACCGTTGAATTCAATGGCATCAGTTTCGCTACTAGCGCTAGTGAAAGATCCTTCAACCGTTACGGGATCGCTGAACGTTACGTCTTCTCTAACTAGAGCGTCGTCGTTTAGCACTAGCGTTTGTGCATAAGTTGGAAAGGCGGCACCAGCCACAGCGATAGCTAGTATCGTTTTGCGGAAATCAACACGGTTCAAGATCAAGTCCTTTTTTCTGTATTAGATCTGCTTGCTCGCTTTTGCCTGCGCACCGCCAGAAAGCAGAGCGCCAGTATAATGGCATTAATGTCCATGTGCTATTACATGGTGATTGTTTGCAGCCTTCCCTTATCGGTTACTGTCTATTCACGGGGAGTGGTTACAGTGTGCAGGGCCGTTGAATATGTGGATTTTTTATGGTGTCGCCTTCCGTAGCGTGGTCGGCGCACCTTCCGTCCTCTATTTAAAGCAGTCACGGCGGATGAAAAAAGCGTCATCCACCCTACGGGGGCGGCGTGTTAGATGATTCCCCGCTCGCGCAGCCCCTGAACCTGTTTGTCACTTAGCCCAAGTCCCGCCAGCACATCCTCAGTATGCTCACCCAGCTGCGGGCCGCCCGTGCCAAGACGGCCAGGGGTGCGGCTGAGCTTGGGGAGCACGCCCGGCACCTTGAGCGGCCCAGCAGACGTCTGGACCTGCTCGATCATTTGCCGGGCCAGATAGTGTGGGTCGTTGACGATATCGGCGGCGGTGTAGGGATAGCCGGCCGGGACGCGCGCTGCCTTCAGCGCCTCGATGACCTCGTCGCGACTGTGTTGAACGGTCCACTCGCCAATCGCCGCGTCGATCAGCTCAGCGTGCAAGGCGCGACCATCGTTGTGGGCGAAGCGTGGGTCGTCGGCCAGGTCCTGGCGGCCCATCAGTGTCATCAGGCGCTTGTAGATGCTGTCGCCATTGCCAGCGATGAGCACATAGGCACCATCGCTGCAGAGGTAGGAGTTGGATGGCGTGATTCCCGGCAGGGCGCTGCCGGCCGGCTCGCGGATATACCCAAAGGCGTCGTATTCGGGCACGAGGCTTTCCATCATGGCGAATACCGATTCGTAGAGCGCCACGTCGATTTCCTGGCCCTTACCGCTGCGGTTGCGTTCCTGCATGGCGAGTAGCACCCCGATCACCCCATAAAGCGACGACAGCGAGTCGCCGATGCTGACGCCCACTCGCACTGGGGGCTGCCCGGGGTAGCCGGTGAGGTGGCGCAGGCCGCCCATGGCTTCGCCAATGACGCCGAAGCCGGGCAGGTCACGATAGGGACCGGTCTGGCCGTAGCCGGAGATGTGCAACATGATCAGGCGCGGGTTGAGCGCCGCCAGCTCGTCCCAGCCAAGGCCCCAGGCTTCTAGCGTGCCTGGGCGGAAGTTCTCCACCACCACATCGGCTTCAGCCACCAGTTGGCGGACGATCTCCTGGCCCTCGGCGGCTTTCAGATCCAGTGTCAGGGACTGTTTGTTGCGCGATTGGACGTGCCACCAGAGTGACGTCCCGTCCTTGAGCTTGCGCCATTTGCGCAGCGGGTCGCCAACACCCGGCGGCTCGATTTTGATGACCTCGGCGCCGAACTCGCCGAGCATCTTACTGGCGAAGGGGCCGGCGATCAGCTGGCCCATTTCTATAACCTTAAGGCCATGAAGGGGCAAGCTGTTGTCATTCTGTTCGTTCATCGCAACACCTTATGCCCGGTCGTTTTGTCTTCGAAGGATGACCGAGCGGCACCCTGGGGGCAATTACGGAATAGCCATGGAAGGCTTCCGAAACGGAGGAGAGACGATTGGCACATCGCGTCGCTTGCAGACCGGTAAACGGGCAAGTCGGTCCGATCTGACTAGGTAGCCGAAGAGGCCAGCCAGGCGCAGTGACTACCCCGCCTGCCGCAACGGCCACTCGCTTAGTTCGCGGAGCTCCGATACCAGCCTTTGAAAGAGGCGCCCGCCGAGCCGAACCAGGCTGCTAGTCAGTTGGTCTCGTTTGGCGCGCCCGGTCGATCGGCAGAAGCGCTACGGCCGGCTGTCTGATCTGAAGTTCCGCCACGCGCTCGATCACTTCGTTTATCGCTTGACGGTCAAGCGGGTTTCCCACCTTGGCATCGGCGTCGTCGCGCAGGGCTCGGATTTCGTCATGAAGCGCTTCCCGCTGCGCGTCGCTTGGGTTGCCATGCAGCGCGTTCTTGAGACACTGCAACAACGTGACTAACACCTGCGGGTCATGGCCACCGTAGATGCGGATCGGCGCGATGATGGTCTGCAGCATGCGGGGCATCTCGAGCTGCGGATAGAAAAGCCGTGGACGACCTCCATCGCAGCAACCGACGTCAAACGGGGGAACGCCGCCAAGCCGTTTTAGCAACACGCCGAGCAGATTGATTGCCCGTATCGCCGTGCCCGGATCGTTGATCGCTGGGCTGATCGCTTTGACCGCTATTTCCGAAATCTGCCGCATGCCGTAAGAGACGTTGGCGCCAGCGAATTCATTGTCGTGAAAGTCGAAGCAGTCGAGCACTTCGTTTGCCTCTGTGTCGCTTAGCCGGGTGCTGAGCTTGATCAGTGGATGCCCTTCGATCAGGAAGAAACCCGGTTCTACCTGAATCATTGCGGTCAGGTTGTGCTTGCGCAACACCTTCCCCAGGCGGCATTCGTTTACCTCGCGCAGGTAACCCGGTCGAGCTGCGGGCAGGCACCACCAGTCGGTGGCGTCGGGAATGTCAGCGACGCCCGCGATGCGTTTTTTGCGCTTCTTTAGATTGGCCGATGCGTCGTTGTAGAGCTGGCTGAGGATCCATTCGACTTGAATTGACTGCGAGACTGAGCGAATGAACACGACGAATAGCGCCATGCAGAACATGCCGAACACCAGTGCCAGCAGTAGCCCGATTGCAGGCACGTTTGCTGGAACTCTGCCGTTCAGCGTGCCGATCATCATCAGGCAATAGACGATGCTGCCCAGATAGATGCCCAGTATCACTTGGTTGCGCAGATCGCTAACCAGGCCGGGCAGCACTCGAGGTGACAGGCGCGCCGCGGCACCGTTGAGCACGACCATCACCATGGAGAAGCTGAAGACGGTGAGGGAAATGATGCCGGTAATGAGCGTGCTTAGAACCTCCCGGCTGTTGTCTGCATCGACCAACCCGGGTGGCAGCCTGTCGCGCAGGGCGGGAGCAAGGGTGGTCGACTCGAACGCGAGGACCAAGACGGCCAGCACCGCATAAACGGCGGGAATCAGGACCGGATAAAAGGCGATGCTGTCGGTTACGCGTTTGACCGCACGAAAGAACATATTAGCTGGCGCAGACATAGCTGAGACCTGGCGTGACGGGCGTTTGGCCCTGGCAGGTATATGACCACGGAGCGGGAGGGAGTACGCCTTGGCCGAAGCGTCTATGCTCTATAGCAGCGATGTGTTCCGCGACGGCTTAACGTCTTTGGAACGCTGTTAGGCCCGTGTAGCTCGAACGTGAAGTCGCTCAGGCGCTTGGTTTGATTCGTATGGTTCGCCTGTGAGGCAGGGTTATTCGAGACGATAACAAGACCGACGAATGAGGTATTCGCCATGAGTGCTGCGTCCCTGTATCCGGTAAGTCCAGAGGTGGCGGCCCAGTCGCTGACCGATGAAGCCACCTACAAAGCCATGTATCAACAGTCTGTGGTCAATCCTGACGGCTTTTGGCGCGAGCAGGCCGAGCGCATCGACTGGATCAAGCCGTTTACCCGAGTCAAACAGACGTCCTTTGACGACCACCATGTCGATATCAAATGGTTTGCCGACGGCACCCTGAATGTTTCGGCCAATTGCCTGGACCGCCATCTCGAAACCCGGGGCGATGAGATCGCGATCATCTGGGAGGGCGACGATCCGGCAGATCACCGTGAAATCACATACCGCGAGCTGCATCACGAGGTGAGCAAGTTTGCCAACGCGTTGCGCGGACAGGACGTGCATCGGGGTGATGTGGTCACCCTCTACATGCCGATGGTTCCGGAGGTCGCCGTGGCGATGCTGGCTTGCGCGCGCATCGGCGCCATCCACTCGGTGGTCTTTGGTGGTTTCTCGCCGGAAGCCCTAGCCGGAAGGATTATCGACGGCAATTCCAAAGTAGTGATCACGGCCGATGAAGGGCTCCGTGGTGGGAAAAAGGTGCCGCTGAAGGCCAACGTGGATGAGGCGTTGACCAACCCGCAGACGCACTGCGTGCAGAAGATCATTGTGGTGCGGCGCACTGGCGGCGACATCCGCTGGCACCCGCATCGCGACATCTGGTACGAGGACTTGATGCGCGTGGCTGGGGATGTTTGTGCGCCGAAGGAAATGGGCGCGGAAGAACCCCTGTTCATCCTGTACACCTCGGGTTCCACCGGTAAGCCGAAGGGCGTGCTGCATACATCCGGTGGTTATTTGCTCTATGCGGCCCTGACCCACGAGCGGGTATTCGATTACCGCCCTGGTGAGGTCTATTGGTGTACCGCCGACGTCGGTTGGATCACTGGGCACAGTTACATCATCTACGGTCCACTGGCCAACGGCGCCACCACCCTGATCTACGAGGGTGTACCCAACTATCCGGATGTCACGCGAATCGCCAGGATCATCGACAAGCATCAGGTGAATATCCTCTACACCGCGCCGACTGCGATTCGTTCGATGATGGCCGAAGGTCCGGCTGCGATGGAGGGGGCTGATGGGTCGAGTCTGCGCTTGCTCGGTACTGTGGGGGAACCGATCAACCCTGAGGCCTGGCATTGGTATTACGAGACGGTCGGCAAATCGCGTTGCCCGATCGTCGATACCTGGTGGCAAACCGAGACGGGCGGCATTCTGATCAGCCCGTTGCCAGGCGCGACCGCACTGAAGCCAGGCTCCGCAACGCGCCCCTTCTTCGGCGTAGTGCCCGGCCTGGTGGACAATCTCGGCAACCTGCTCGAAGGCGCAACGGAGGGCAATCTGGTCATCCTTGATTCCTGGCCTGGGCAGATGCGCAGTATCTATCGAGACCACGATCGCTTCGTCGATACCTACTTCAAGACCTTTCGCGGCATGTATTTCACTGGCGACGGCGCCCGTCGTGATGAGGACGGCTATTACTGGATCACCGGGCGAGTCGACGATGTGTTGAACGTTTCCGGACATCGCATGGGCACTGCAGAAATCGAAAGTGCGATGGTCGCCCACCGCAAAGTGGCCGAGGCGGCGGTGGTTGGCGTGCCGCATCCGCTCAAGGGGCAAGGCATCTATGTGTACGTGACGCTGGTGGCGGGAGAGGAGGCTTCGGATCAGTTGCGCCAGGAATTACAACAGTGGGTCCGTAAGGAAATCGGGCCAATTGCGGTGCCCGATGTCATCCAGTGGGCGCCGGGCTTACCCAAGACGCGTTCAGGCAAGATCATGCGCCGCATCCTGCGCAAGATCGCCACAGACGAACACGACGCACTAGGGGATATTTCGACCTTGGCTGATCCGGGCGTAGTGCCGCAGCTGATCGAAACCCACAAGCAAATGCGTCCGATGAGTTGAGCGGTCGGCGGTGATCGGCTCTCGGCCGGTCGCCGCCACCGACTGTCAGCCGTTTGTCAGCGAGCGTTGTGACTCCTCGTTGGCGGCCGGTTTTTCCTTCGGGACACCCGCAACCGTCACCTCGGGAAAGCTGCCACCGATGAACTCGACACTGCGGGTCGGGAAGGCGAATTGCAGGCCCATCTCACGGATGCCGTCGAGTAACTGCAGGTTGATCTCTTGCTGGGCGTCCATGTAGGCGTTGTAGTCCGAGACCTGCATGATGTACACGACTTCGAACGTCAGCTGGCTGTCATCGAAGGCAAGGAAATGCGCCCGGTCAAAGTTCGCATTCTCCACGCCATCAACGATCCGCCTCACCAGCGCTGAGACTTCGCGCACCTTGTCCGACGGCGTGTTGTAGGTAATGCCAAACTTGAACACGATACGGCGCGTGTTCATGCGCTTGTAGTTGTGCAGGGTCTGCTTGAGCAGCTCGGCATTGGAACAGACGATCTGTTCGCCGCTGAGGGCGCGAATTCGTGTCGTCTTCAGCCCGATGTGCTCGATATTCCCCGCGACTGCACCAAAGACGACGAAGTCGCCGATCTCGAAGGGCTTGTCGACGCCGATCGACAGCGAAGCGAAGATATCGCTGAGCAGCGTCTGTACCGCAAGGGCAATGGCGATACCGCCTACGCCAAGACTGGCGACCATCGCCGTGATGTCGACGCCTAGGTTCGCCAAGATCGAGAGCAGCATCATCGTCCAGATCACGATGCGGATCATGATCCCGATGATCGTCGTAGTGACTGGGTTTCGAGCTTTGCCGTCGTGAGTCAGGCTTTCCATCCACAGGCGAACGGCCGTATCCATCCACAGTGCAATCTGGAACGCCAGCGCGATGAACCAGCCATGGGACATCGCCGTTTCCCACCGCTCTGGCAGCTCAACGACCTTGAGGGCGATCAGCAGCGATAGGGCAATCAGTAGTATGTGGCTGGTGCGGCTGAGCATCTCCGCGGCAAGGCCAACGAAACCGCTTCTGGAGCCCTTTGCCATCTTGCGAAGGCGGTTGGTTATGATCCGCAGGATGGTCTGCAGGATGAGATAGCTGGCAATCGTGATGCCAGCAATTATGGCGATGTTGATCCAAAGGCCTTCGTTCAACACCACATCCCAATTCATCAAGTGGTTTCCTCCCGGTATGCGCGACCAAGCGCTTAAGCAGTGGCTCCTTTTTCAGTAGCCACTGCGGCGCATTAGTTCCCACGATAAGGGTAGGCGAAACGAGGATGGGGCGCGGTGAGGGCGTGTGCTCTCAGCGAAGCGGCACGAGCCCGTTCAGATCCTGATAACCGCCAGCGTTGATCACTTGGCTATAGCCCAGCTCCTGAAGCACATCCTGCGCGGCTTCCGCTCGGCGGCCGCTACGGCAGTAGAGGACTACGGGAGCATCTTTGTCCGGAGCAATCGCGGCGATGCGCTCGGCAAGATTCTCCGTCTCGATACGTGTTGCACCGGGTAGGGCACCTTCGGCGAACTCCTGTTCGGTGCGCACGTCGATCAAGACGGTGTTCGTGTGCTGCAAGGCTTTCAACGCGGCAGACTGATCGACCTGGGCAGCAATGGCTGCAGTGGTCGTTACCGTTGCCATCAATGCGATCAACAGTCGGTACAGGTTTTTCATTGGTTCCCTCATTCTTGCAGTCTTAGCTGATCAGTCGAGTGAGGTTCGGCAGGATCAGAATCACCGCGGTGGCGAACAGGATCATCGTAGCCTGCCTGACCTTTTTGTGTTTAAACATGATGGCGGCCTTTTGATTTTTCTGATTGTTCTGGCGGAGCAACTTAGCCGTTACAGAGCGGGCGCTAGCTTGGCGAGTTCTGGTCTAAGCTTCAGCTTAAACAAAGCAATATGCGGGCCATGAAAAAATGATGAGGATGTTCCGGATATTGTCGTTCGGGCGACGCTTAGCGAGCGAGCGGGCAGGTGGCCTGGTTTCGCCGCGGGGCACTCTGCCTGTCAGGGCGGTTCGGTTTAGAGCGCTGGTGCACCTGGTCTGCCGCTGACGCTGGTTATATTCGAGGGCGTCGTAGGGGCGAGGCTGTTGCTCCATGGCCTGGCAGAAGCCACTCGGGATGTTCGCTTGCCGTATCGCCAACTCAAATGGCTACTGGCTCGATTGGAAACGTCTACTTTTTTGCAGCTTCAAATACGGGTGGAATCGAAACACTAAGGTAGCGGTGGGGCCGTTCAGCGCTGCGCTCATCCTGGTGAAGGGCGCGGCCTATGACCGGCAGCTGAGCGCGATTCTGGACGGATTCTTTGCGGCAGAAACGACAAAGCCCCGACAGGCGGGGCTTTGTGTTTGATCTGGCGGTGAGGGTGGGATTCGAACCCACGATACGATTTCTCGTATACACACTTTCCAGGCGTGCTCCTTCAACCGCTCGGACACCTCACCGGGTCTCGAAAGACGCGATGTCCTTCGAGGCGCGCTAATGTAGCGGAAGAGCATGCGGATGGCAAAAACTTTTTTAGTTTTTTCATGCGCTTAAGGGTTTGTTGGAAATCCCGACAGGCGCGCGTGGCAATGAACCTATCGTTGCTCTAGGGTTCGAACTACAAAGAAATGCTGTGCCTGTGCGCAATCATGCGTGGTGAATATTGAGAGCCAGGAAAGGCTTTGATGAAGTTATTCAAAACAAAGCGTAAACGGCCGGAGGTGGTAGAGATCGCCACCAAGCGTCGTCTGCACGTCAGCCACTTAGAGCTCGGGATGTATATCTGCGAGCTGGATCGCCCGTGGCGGCAGACAGACTTTCTCTTTCAAGGCTTCCCCCTGCTTAAGCTGGAGCATATCCACGCGGTGCGCGAACGCTGTGATTACGTGTTCGTTGACGACACACGGCGCGTGCTGATCGATCAGGGCCAAATGATTGTGCCAACGGCGACTCCGCTGCGCGTGACGCGCAAGATGACCCGCATTCCGCTCTCGCTTGAGGTGCAGGAAGCACGAGAGGCCTATCTCAGCAGCAGCTTGGTTCTGGATCAGGTGCTACTGGACGTCCAGCAAGGGCGGGCGATCGATACTAAGGCCTGTCAGGCACTGGTTAAGCGAAACCTCGAAAGCATGCTGCGTAACGAAAGCGCCATGCTCTGGCTGACGCGTCTGAAGTCACAAGATCTCTATACGAGTCTGCATTGCCTTTCTGTGTCCATACTTGCCATGGGATTCGGTACGCACCTTGGGTTGGCCGACGATAAGATCGAACTATTGGGCATCGCTGGGCTGCTGCACGACGTGGGCAAGATGAAAATCGACCCGACGATCCTGAACAAGCCAGGCAAGCTGACCGAGGAAGAATTTCAGCACATCAAGCTGCACCCGACGTTTGGTTATCAGGCCTTGTGCAGCCAGGAAGACATTCCTGCCGCTGCGATTCAGGCGGCGCACGGCCATCACGAACGGTTGGATGGAAAGGGTTATCCGCAAGGGCTCGCGCATTACCAGATCCCGTTCACGACCCGGGTGATTACCATTGTTGACGCCTTCGATGCGATTACCAGTCATCGAGCTTACGACGACGCACGCCCGATCCAGACGGCGTATGACGTGTTGCGCAGCAGTGCCGGGCAGCAGTTCGACGAAGCACTGGTGCATGAATTTATTCGCTGGCTCGGCGTGTTTCCGGTCGGAACGTTGGTGGAACTGCACACGGGTGAGGTTGGGTTGGTGCTTGAGAAACACCCACATTTGCACCTCAGGCCGAAGGTGGTCGTGTTACGGAGTTCGAACAAGACGCCTTGCGAGCCTCGTTATCTGGATCTGTCCCAGTTGACTGTCGATGCCGATGGGACGCCATATCGGATCAGTAGCGGGATCCCGGATGGGTCCTATGGACTGTTTATTGCTGATCCGCAATTGCAGAGGATCCTGCATCCCGAACTGCTTGCCGTCCTTGAGCTCGAGCCGGAGCCGGTCGACGACTAACCGTGCTCGCTTTTCCCGCTGACGCCCGTCCAGCGAAGGTTGCGAACCATGACTTGCCGGTCAGTCACGATGCTTTACCTCTTGGGTTCTGCTGGGTAACGTCTGCGAACTTTTAACAAGGAATATTCATCATGAGTGATCTGGTTTCCTACGAACTCGAAGACGGTATCGCCACGCTGACGCTGAATAACGGCAAGGTCAACGCTCTGTCTCCGGCCATGTTCGACGCGCTCAATGCGGCTTTCGACCGTGCCGAGCAGGACCGCGCCGTGGTGATCCTCACTGGCCAGCCGGGCATCCTGTCCGGTGGCTATGATCTCAAGGTCATGACCTCAGGGCCAGAGAACGCCATTGCGCTGGTGACCACGGGCTCGAAGTTCACGCTGCGAATGCTGGCTCATCCTTTCCCGATTGTCGCGGCCTGTCCGGGGCACGCGATTGCCAAAGGCGCCTTCCTGCTGCTTTCGTCGGATTACCGCATCGGTGTCGAAGGCGCGTTCAATATCGGCCTCAATGAAGTACAGATCGGTATGACCATGCACCATTCGGGTATCGAACTGGCTCGAGACCGTTTAACCAAGCCTGCCTTTCAGCGATCGGTGATCAACGGTGAGATCTTTAATCCGCAAGCTGCAGTCGAGGCGGGTTTCCTCGACAAGATAGTCCCGGCCAATGAGCTGATGGATGCCGCCAAAGCGGCGGCGGCCCAGTTGAAGAAGATCAACATGACCGCGCACAAGAACACCAAGCTCAAGGCACGCAAGGCCTTGCTCGAAACCTTGGAACGGGCCATTGAACTCGACCAGCAGCATTCAGTCGTGTCCTGAAGAGAATTTTCGCCGGGCCGCCCATTGCTGGCGGGCCTGCGTTTAAACTGCGCATGCAACGCCCCGCTATGGCGGGGCGTTTTATTTCCTATCCGTGTCGCATCCCAGGAGAGTCCTGATGTCCGCCCCGCATACCCCGGTAGAACGCGCTGATTTCGACCAGGTCATTGTTCCCACTTTCGCACCCGCCGCTTTCATTCCCGTGCGTGGCCAGGGTTCACGAGTCTGGGATCAGAGCGGGCGAGAGCTGATCGACTTTACCGGTGGCATTGCCGTCAATGTGCTCGGTCATGCCCATCCGGCGCTGGTAGCAGCGCTGACCGAACAGGCTGGCAAGCTCTGGCACATCTCCAACATCTTCACCAATGAGCCGGCGTTGCGTCTGGCCAAAAAGCTCACTGCAGCGACCTTTGCCGACCGGGCGTTCTTCGCCAACTCCGGCGCCGAAGCCAACGAGGCGGCCTTCAAGCTGGCGCGCCGCTTCGCGCATAACAACCACGGGCCGGAGAAGTGCGAGATTATCTCTGCAATCAATAGCTTCCACGGCCGGACGTTGTTTACCGTGACGGTGGGCGGCCAGCCGAAATATTCCGATGGGTTCGGGCCCAAGATTCAGGGGATCAGCCACGTCCCCTATAACGATCTCGATGCGCTCGCCGCGACGATTTCGGACAAGACCTGTGCCGTAGTGCTAGAGCCGATCCAGGGTGAAAGTGGTGTTCTGCCCGCTGATCAGGCTTACCTGGAAGGCGCTCGCAAACTGTGTGACCAGTACAACGCGTTGTTGATCTTCGATGAAGTGCAGACCGGTATGGGCCGTACCGGCGAGTTGTACGCCTACATGAACTATGGCGTCACGCCGGACATCCTGACCAATGCCAAGAGCCTTGGCGGCGGCTTTCCGATTGGCTTGATGCTGACCACCGATGAGATCGCTGCGCATTTCAGCGTGGGTACTCATGGCACCACCTACGGCGGCAACCCGCTGGCGTGCGCCGTGGCCGAGGCGGTGGTCGATATTGTCAACACGCCGGAGGTGCTGAACGGCGTGAAGGAACGGCATGAGCGCTTCAAGCGTGGTCTGCTGGAGATCGGCCAGCGGCATGGCCTGTTCAGCCAGGTCCGCGGCATGGGCATGCTGATCGGCTGTGTACTTGAGGACGCTTGGAAAGGTCGCGCGCGCGAGATCTTCGATGCGGCTGAGCGCGAAGCGCTGATGATCCTGCAGGCCGGACCCGATGTGATCCGCCTGGCCCCGAGCTTGATCATCGAAGAGGCCGATATCGCTGAAGGGCTGGCCCGTTTTGAGCATGCTGCGGCAAAACTGAGCCAGGCCTGAGGCATAGGCTTTGAAACCGGCAGGGCAGAGATTTGTCCTGCCTTTTTTTCCTTATCGAGAGTGTTGAGTATGAGCGACAGCCTGCAATTGATTCTTGAAGACGTAGACGGCACCCAGCTTGAGACGTCGTGCACCCGTTTTGCCGTGATGTGGCAGGGTCGGGAGGTTTGGATCCAGCAAGTCGGCAACAACCAGCTGATGATCGGTGTCGACGTGGAGGACGGCGACACTGAGTACGCCAATCTGCTGCTGCGTCCGCTGGCGACCAACTTGGTCAGCCTTGAGCTTGAGATGGAGCCGGTTGAGTCCGGCGAGGATGAGCACGTTCATGGTCCAGACTGTAACCACGACCACTGACGGCTCCGAAATGCCGACGCTGGGTCGGCTATTGGCGCTGACGGTTTCGGGTGAGGTGCCGGCGGAGAGCGTCCAGTTCACTGATGGCGGGGCCCGGCTGCAATGGCTGGGAGAGGGTGCCTTAGAGGTTACTCCGGCGCGCGGTCAGGATCTGGGGCTTGATCTGGTGCTGTCGGCGGGCGTGCATGGCTGTGAAGTCATTCCGATTGAGCTACTGGATCGCTTGATACGGGCGATCGCGCGCAACGAGATTCGCCCCCGCGCGCGGCTGTTGTTGCTGTTCTGCAACCCGCCCGCCATGCGGCAGGGCTTGCGTCGTTTAGGTCAGGATCTGAATCGGCTTTTTTGTGGCAAGCACGCGGCGAGCGAACCTGGCGACGAGACGCGCCGCGCGGCGCAGCTGGAGGAGTGGGTTGCAGCGTTTTTCCAAGAGCCTGACCGTCGGCGCTGGCATTACGACCTGCACTCGGCCATGCGTGCATCGGTGCTGCCGCAGTTCGCCGTCTGCCCTTGGGTAGACGGTCGCGAAGTCGCCCCGCAAAGCCTGACACGTCTTCAGCACGCTGCGGTCGATGCAGTGCTATTTCAGGAAAAGCCTTCCGCTACCTTCAGTGCTCACACGGCGACGCGACATGGAGCTGAGGCTTTTACGCTGGAAATGGCCGAAGCCCCAGAGGGCGTATGGCCTCAATGTCTAGACGAATTCCTGCAGACCGCTCGGGGCTGGATCGAAGCGGTTGAACCGGTACGGGACGAGTCGCACCATCGACCCTTGCTGAAGTTTCGGCTGGCGCGTGAAATCATCAAGCGGAGCGATCAGTTCGTTCTGCGGCTCCCTGCTGACATCCAGAACTTTACCCCGCTGTTGCCCGGCACTCTGCTGGCGGAGGACGAGCAAGGTGTGCACTGGCTGGCAGAGGAGCAGGATGCGAGGATCCTGTTTCCGGTATCGGATGTTGCGATCGGCGAACGTGCCGGGCTGATTGTCGTCCCGCGCGAATGAGCTGCAATCTGTTTGATCTCTTTGCGGCATACCTGTCTCAAGGCGAAGCTTTGGCTTTCGCTTCGATTCGGCGGGAGCCGCTTTGAAAGACCTACCGCCCCAAGGCGCGCCTTTTACACAGGGCTCGGGAGCGGTTCTGCTTTTTGATTAGTGTGGGGATGCTGGCTCGGGGCGCCGCTTTCGTTTTTGGCCAGCAAGACGGCCCGCTTTCGCTGGCGGGGCGAGCTTTCCATGCGAGCGGGTTTGGAGCAATTACCGCTCGCGTAGCAGAAGCCCAATCAGACGCCCGCTCGCGGATTGTCGAGCGAGTCGTTGCCGGTCACCGTCGCAGTGCCGGTGGCCGCCTGGGCATTGGTTTTCAGGCGCACGTCATCTGCCTCACTGCGCTCGAGCGGCATGCTTCGTGAATTGCCCTCGGCCATTCTGGCTTGTTCGTTCACCTCACTGAGCATGCGCTTGGCTTCGCACTGGCCGGAAACGCCTCTCGCCAATGCCATCCCGCCTACCGCCAGCTGCAGGACGCCACCCAAGCCGCCGCGCCCAAGGCCTTTACCAAGGAAGTACAGGCCGCCAATGATCGATGCTGCGCGCTCCCAGCCGTGCACGTTCTGTGAAGCCTGGTCAGATGTCCTGCTCATGGGTAATCACTCCGAAACGATGGTGTGATAGATGACCCCCGGGCGCGGGTCTCGTTCCTACCGCAAGTCGGCAAGGCCGCGCCGCCAGCAAGGAGCGGCGGCAACTGTGCAGCACCGCTGCTAGCGGGTTGTCTTGTCAAAGACCTTGAGCACAAAGGCATATTCCAGCGCTACGTCCTTCAACGCCTGATAACGACCGCTCATGCCGCCGTGTCCGGCACCGAATTCGGTTTTCAGTAGCAGTAGGTTGTCGTCAGTCTTTTGGGCGCGCAGCTTGGCGACCCACTTGGCGGCCTCCCAGTACTGCACTCGGCTGTCGTTGTAGCCAGCTACCGCAAGGATTGCCGGGTAAGGCTGGCTGCCTACGTTCTCATAGGGCGCATAGGCCTTGATGCGCGCATGCACCTCGGGCTGATTCGGGTCGCCCCACTCGTCGTACTCGGTCACTGTCAAAGGCAAGTCGGCGTTGAGCATGGTGTTCAGGACGTCGACGAATGGCACTTCGGCGATCGCCGCACCGAAGAGGTCCGGCCTCAGATTGAGCACGGCGCCGATCAGCAGACCGCCGGCGCTCCCGCCGCTGACGGCGAGTCGAGCCGGTTCGGTGTAGCCGTCGGTTATCAGTTTCTCGGCACAGGCAATGAAATCGCTGAAGGTGTTCGGCTTGTGCTCCAGCTTGCCGGCCCGGTACCAGGCCTCGCCAAGGTCGCCACCGCCTCGGACGTGGGCAATGGCGAAGATAAAGCCGCGATCTAGCAGTGACAGTCGGGCATGGGAAAACCAGGGGTCCAGGCTGTGGCCGTAGGCGCCGTAGCCATAAAGATACAGCGGCGCGGGTTTGCCAAATCGCTCTCGACGTCCGACCAGGCTGATCGGCACCTGACTGCCATCGTCGGCTGTTGCCCAGATACGTCGGCTCTCATAGGCATCGGCATCGAAGGGGCCTTCGACCGGAGTCTCCTTGAGTACCTCCTGCTTACCGTCGGAGAGGTTCAGCTGGCGAATCTGAGCCGGGCGGTTCAGTGCTTCGTAGCGCAGCCGGATAACCGGGCTATCGAATTCAAGCGTGTTGTGTACATGGAGGCTGTAGGCTGCATCCGGCAGTTGCAGCCGGTAGGGCGCGCCGGTTGATGGGCGAACCTCGATGATAGGAAGCCCGGCCTCGCGCAGGCTCAGCGTGACCGCATCGGCGTTCAGGCTGATGTCTTCCAACATTACCGAGTCACTGTGGCCGATCAGCTCGTTCCAGTGCTCGCGCTGCGGCGTGCACCCCGGGGCCTGATACAGCGCGAAATTGATCCCTGCCTGGTTGCTGCGAATCAACCAGCTCCACTCGTCATCGAGAAGGCCATGGTCGGGGTAGTACTCGTGGTCGTCTTGGCGCGGAGCAAGACAAAGCCAGTTTCCCTCGGGCTCATCCGCAGACAGCACCCAGGCTTCGCTGGTTGTTTTGCTGTTCGAAAGGATCACCAGTTGGCGTTCGGAGCTGGTCCGGTAGCAGTGCACGAAATAGCGCCCGTCCGGATCGTGGTAGACCTCCGTGCGCTCCTTGTCGCCCAGCCGGTGGCGGTAGATCTTGTGGGGTCGATGGGTGTCGTCCAGCTCGCCGAAGAACAGAGTACTGCTATCGTTAGCCCAGGTCATGCTGCCGTCGCAGTCATCAAAGGGCAGGGCGGTCACTGCGCCTGTGCTCAGATCCTTGACGAACAGTTGATAGATCTCATCGCCCTGAGTATCGAGGCTGTAGGCCAGTTTGCAGTGATCTTGGCTGACACTGAACGCACCTAGCGAGAGGAAGCCACCTGCGGCCAATTCGTTGGGATCAAGCAGCAATTGCTCCTGATTTTCATCGACATTGAATGAGCCATCTGCCGGCCGTGGGCATCGGTAATGACGCGGATACTCATCACCCGCAGTGGTGCGCTGGTAATACAGCCAGGGGCCCCAGGGCGACGGCAGCGAAAGGTCGGTCTCACGGATACGGCCTTTAATCTCTTGAAACAGCGATTCACGCAGTTGAGCTTGGTCAGCCAGCTGTTCTTCCAGATAGGCGTTCTCTGCCCTCAGGTATTCGAGTACCTCGGGTGCGTCGCGGTTCTCCAGCCACTTGTATGGATCCTGGCCTGTTTCGACGCGGGCAATGGGGGCAGACATGCGTAACTCCTGGAGCGCGGCCGCGAACTGGCGCAGCTGTACGAAATTTGGGTAAGAGCACCGAGTGTACAAGGTGCCCAGAGAGTTGTGACGGTGCGTGAAGGCGGTGGTCTATCAACGATGTGGCTGGCGATCAGCTGCATGAATGACCGTCCATGCAATAAAAGCTGGGCCTGCTGGCCGCGTGAGGGCCTGGTCTTGGCTAGGCTTATTGGTCTTGGTCCGGGTGAAGCGTCTTTGCAGCTTGGCCTGTCGATTGACATTCCGGTGCTTTTCAAAGAAGGTGTGCTCACCCAAATCAAACGGGCGTATGAATCGAGCGTTTGCCACGCAAATGCCGTCAGCCCGGTTTATCGTGTCGGTGGGTGTCGTTTCACCGGTAACGGTGACGGTCTTCGGACCGATGACGTGCGACACGTAACGTTCAGCTTCCATACCGTGGAGATCAGTTGATGATTTACGAAGGTAAAGCCATCACGGTTAAGGCTCTTGA
>ERZ1673962.323-NODE-323-length-36637-cov-3.759909_pt1 | contig 36637 bp, 36 predicted proteins | sample MGYA00580188_ERZ1673962 | MGnify/ENA primary metagenome ERZ1673962 (study PRJEB41334, sample SAMN05608104) | rock metagenome | biome: terrestrial subsurface; feature: shale formation; material: shale | place: USA: Pennsylvania ... | reverse complement strand
CAGGACGATCTGGCGCTTGGGCATCGACTGCGCGTGTTGCGCGATCGTGCCGGGCTGTCACAGCGGGCCTTGGCCAAAAAGGTCGGCGTGCCCAACTCGACGATCTCCTTGATTGAGTCCGGCAAGATGAATCCCTCTGTCGGGGCGCTGTGCAAAATCTTGGATGGTATTCCGGTGCGGATGTCGGAGTTCTTTGCCTTTGAGCCGGATCCTGAACGGCAGATTTTCTATGCGGCTGAGGATCTTGTGGAGATCGGCAAAGGCAAGCTGTCGCTCAAACAGGTGGGATCGACGTTGTTTGGGCGCGCGATGATGTTGTTGAAGGAAACCTATCAACCGGGCGCGGATACGGGGCGTGTGATGTATGGCCATGAGGCGGAGGAAGGTGGCATTGTGATCTCTGGCCGCATTGAGATCACTGTCGGCGAAGAGCGAAAAATTCTTGGGCCCGGTGATGCGTATTATTTTGACAGCCGCACACCGCATCGGTTTCGTCAGGTTGGGCCGGAGCCCTGTGTGATGTTCAGCGCCTGCACGCCACCGACGTTTTAACAATGTGGCGAGCTGTGGGAGTTAGGATATAATACCTATATTACAAAGCATTATTACACGTAGTTCCGGTGGCACAGTATCTACTTAATATACATAATACCAATTATAGGACTTTTTGATCTTACAAGAAACTATGGCGCTCCCGACCATCCGTTCGACTTTGCTGGATCACCGCGCGGCGCACAGATCACCTCCGTCTCATACCGCCGTATAGCCGCCGTCGATCGGCAAGGCCACGCCGGAAATCATCGACGCGCCCTCACTCAACAGAAAGGCGATTGGCGCCGCGATGTCCGCCTCGGTGGCCCAACGGCCCAACGGCATCTGGCTTAAAAACGGCCCCTCGATCTCGGGTCGTCCCCAGTACCACGCGGACATCGGCGTCATCACCACAGTCGGATGCACCCCGTTCACCCGGATGTCGTGGCGGCCCAGTTCCAGAGCGGACACCCGGGTGATATTGTCGAGGGCCGCCTTTGACGAGCCGTAGGAGATATGCCCCTTCAGTCCGACCAAAGAAGCCTGACTCGACACATTCACGATCGCGCCACCACGGCCCAGACGGATCATCGTGCGCGACGTGTATTTCGTCACAAGCAGCGCGCCGCGCGCATTGATCGAGATGACCTTGTCAAAAACCGAGATGTCAGTCTCCATCGGCGTTGCGATCTCACCGCCGAACCCACCGCAATTCACCACACCCCACAGATCCAGATCACCGAGTGCCGCCGCAACACTGTCTTCCGAGGTCAGGTCGAAAACCAAGGTCCGGCAGCCGGTTTCATGCGCCAGTGCTGCAAGTTTTTCCTCGTTCTGGCCAGCAGCGATCACATCCGCCCCTTTGTGACACAGCAAACGCACGGTTGCGCCGCCGATGCCGCCGCTGGCACCGGTTACAAGAAGTGCTCCCTTGTCATAGTCCGCCATCTGTCTTCCTCCCATGGTGTTTCTCAGGGTTGAATGAGCACCGCATCATCGTAATGAAACCCATCCATCGGCAAGACGGATGCAGAGCGACCCAACCGTACGAGCCTCTCGCAAAGCTGGTCGGCTGTGGTGGACTTGCCCGTCGCGTTGTCTGTCACGTTGCCCGTCACGTTGTCCCTCTGACATCACCGCCCTCCCCGTTCAGCGCCGCCAGAACCCGCGCACCAAGATCGTCCGGTATCGGCGCATCCCCATCGACCTCTATCACCGGGCCCAATGCGCGCGGTCGGGCCACGCTTGCGAGCTCGTAAAGTTCATCGGCATAGGAGGCGGGCAAATGGCCGGCATGTCGCCCGCTTGAACGCGCACGGTATCGCTCCGCCGCCAAATCGGGCGGTATGGCCACCCAGATCTCAACCAGCCGCTCAATCCCGGCCCGCCTGATATGCGCGCGCAGAACCTCTTCGGGTTGAAATCCGTGCCACGCGTCGATCACCGGGATCAGGCGCTGCGGAAAGGCAGAAATAGAGCTGAAAATGGCGTGGTAACTCGCACGACCCAGCATCCGGTTATGGTCCCGGTCGCCGGTGCCGATATGCGCAAAAAGGCCTTCTTTGACCGTATCAAGGCTCAGCGGCACCGCCGCAATACCTGCTGCGTCAAACTGAGCCACCAGCGCTGTCGCGACGGTGGATTTGCCGCTTGCCGGCACCCCGTTGACCAACACCGCGCCTCTCATCGGAATTGCCCCGTCATCTCCGAGGCGATATCGAACGCGGCAAGACCCGCACCGATCACCCCCGCAGTGTCGCCCAAACGCGCCGGTTCGACCGGCACCGTGAACCAACGCGACTCGTCCGCCAGATGCGCCAGAGCCGCAGACATTTCCTGCCCAAGCCCCCCGCCCACCAGGATCAGCTTTGGATCCGCCATCGACACCAGAGATTGCAAAGCCCGCTGAAGCGGCGCCGCCCAAACATCGAGCAGGACCTGCGCTTGACCGTCCCCGGCTTCGGCGCGGGACAGCACCTCCTCTGCGCGCATGTCCTCGGGCATACCGGCCTCGGCCATCAATCGCCCAAGGGCCGTGCCGGAACTGAATGTCTCGACACACCCGCGGCGTCCGCATTTGCACAGAGGCCCGTCAGAAGAGACGACGATATGACCAAACTGACCCGACAGGCCCCCGCCGTACCACGGCTGACCATCAAGGAGCGCAGCGCCGCCAATGCCCGTGCCGATCGTCACCATAAAGACCAACCCGTCACGCCCACCCGTACGGCTGAACCCCTCGGCAATCAGCGCCATGGTCGCATCATTTTCAACCCGGACGGGTAGCCCTGTCGCCTGTCGCACCTCTGCCGCAAGATCAAGCCCGGCGATATCCAGATAGCCCGCAGAAAGAATTTTCTTTGTGCGGCCATCAACACGGCCTGGAATGCCAATACCGACAGCCGAGGCCCCATGGCGCATCCTGTCCACCAAGCGCAAAAGTTGCGTCAAAAACCCGCCAGCGTCCTGACAGACAGGTTCGATCACCCGGTCCAGAAGCGCCCCTTCTGCCGTGATCCGCGCGACGCGGATGCGGGTTCCCCCGACATCCACGCCGATCGTTGTGTTAGCGCTTGTCCGCATGGCGTTCCAAGATGTCCTGGATTTGCTTGAGCCGTTCACTGGCAATCTTTTCCAGATTGTCCGCGTTGACCTCCGGGGTCAACGAAATGCAATCTTTCCATAGGGCGCGCCCGGCGATGACGCCCGAGGCCCCGTTTTGCATCGCGGTTTCGACCTGACCGATGAAAGTGTCGTGGTCAACACCGGCAGACAGCACGGCCCAAGGCACATCCCCACAAAGCGCAGAGACTTCGGCACAGGCCTCCGCCGTCCCCGGATAGGGCAACTTGAGAACTTTGGAACCAAGCTCCAACGAAATCCGGGCGCTTTCGACGATGAGGCTTGGGAAGGCCGCGCGATAGGCCTCATCGCTTTCACCGTCGAGTTGGTAGGTCAGGATTTCGACAACCAGAAGAAGGTCTTCGGCGGCGAAATCCGCGATGCAATCCTTGATGATCCCGATGTTGATCACGTTGGCGTCCGGCCGATCGGGCCGCAGGTAAACCATGAGCTTCGCACCCGTCCCGCCCAGCTCACGCACACGGCGCGCCGTGATGCCCGGCACGAGTTTCGATATTTGATAGCCGTTCTCGTCCGTGTCCCAGCCCGAGGCATCCAGACCGATCAACAGACCCGTGTCGCGGGACAGCGTCCCGTCGTCCACAACCCCCGGCACGGCGCATACCGCGTCGAGCAGCACGCAGGAGGCTTTGTTCGCCAAATGACGCACTATGCCGGATTTCACCACACCCAGCATGGCTTCGTCGATGGCCGATTGGGCCTCTGGGGTGTCGGCCAAGACCTTGCGCATCCCGCCGCGTTGGTCACAGGCAACAACCATCATCAAGCCGTTGTCCCCGCAAATCTGCCGGTACCCACGGCGTTCGGCTGTCGTCATCAATTTGGTCATTCGGGTTGATCCTTGTCTCGTATCATCTCGCCATCCGGCATGTGCCGGTCACTCAGGCTGCGGACACCGCAGACAGGGGCACGACAGGCGAACCCGTCGTGGCATCCCGCATTTCTGCTGAGACCCCTCCCCCTGCCATCGGTGCAGATGATGCGATTCTCATTCGGAATCCCTCCAGCCCCCGCAGCTTGACTAAGCAGTAGCGGTCGCGGAGTTCATTCTCAACAATTTTTTTCAGAAATAAATTTCTATATTAGGTGCTAGGTAGTTTCGCTGCTTTCCAGCAGATCAAGCACCTGGCTTGCCGCCCGGGTATCTGTCACCAGAGCGTTGATCATCCCCGAACGTGCGGCACCGATGATGGACGCCGCCTTTTCGCGCCCCATGGCAACGCCGATAGACAGCGGAATGCGTTCGAGTTGCGCCCGGCCAATCGACATCTGGTTCTCCTGCCCCGGCCAACGAATTTCACACCCTTCCCTGTCAAAATAGTGCCGCACGACGTCGCCTGACACCCGCGTTGCCTCTGCCGCGCTGAATCCCATGCTGGTATTCGTCCCATCACGCAAATAGGCCCCAAGGCCCACGATTGCCACGTCGACCCGCGCCCAAAGGTCAATCAGCTGAGCCGTGCGCGGATCGCGCAGGAGAACGGAATGCAACTCAGGTGACACCATCGAAGGAGCATAGAGAAACCGCGGTTCCCCCCCCATCTGTTCCGCCGCCATGCGCACGAATTCATTGATCTGAAAGTGAGACGCGGTCTCATGCATCCCGCCAGTTATAGGCACGACCACCACCTCGGGCACCTTAGGCAGACCGGCGGAGATGACGCTTTGAATCGTGCGGCCCCAGCCAATGGCCACGACAGCTCCGGGGGCAAGGTTTGCCTCAATGAGCAAAGCGCCCACCTGTGTGCTGAGCGCCACCGCCTTGTCACTTTCCGTCACCCGGACGGATTTCAGGCCCAAAGCCGCCGCAAGTTTGTTTCCCAGCCCGTCAGCCTCGTCGAGGTCCAACACCTGAATGCGGACAATCCCCTCGTCCCGGGCAAGACCCAGCAGGCGAGAGATCGTCGCGGTCGACACCTCCATGCGACGGGAGACCTCAACCTGCGACAATCCTTCCAGATAGTGCAGCTTGGCCGCCGTATGCATCATATGACGATTGAGAAGTTTGTGGGGTTTCACGCGCTTGGTCATCGGCTCTCACTGGAAATATGTTTCAGACATAAACCTCCTGCACCAAGCGACGACAAATGGCAATCGGTCTCAGGCGGACTCGCGGATAACCCGCGGATCAAGAGGCAGATTGGAATGCGGCAACCATTTGGGTTTCCACAGTTGCCGAGTTTGGGAAATATATTTCTGATATTTACTTCTTGCTAGGCCAGGAGAACCCCGGCAAGCTGCCGTCACCGAATTTCGGTTCTTTGATTCGCCCTGAGGAGGAAGGGGCAGATCAAGAGATGCGGCTCAATGGAGCCGTGCGAACAAGGGAGGAAACCTATATGAAAAATCTTATCAAAACCGCTGTCTTCGCAGCGGTACTCGGCTCCGCCGGAGCCGTACAAGCACAGGACGATCTCAGGATCACCCTTATTCCCGGCCTCACCACTGACGCCTTTTATATCACCATGAATCGTGGTGCGCAGGCGGCCGCGGACGCCCTTGGAATCACCGTCGACTTTCAGGGGGCCGAAGAATTTGATCCGGTCCTGCAAACCCCGGTCCTTGACGCCGTCATTGGTCGCGGCCCGGATGCGATCCTGATTGCTCCGACCGACAGCGTCCAGATGATCGAGCCGCTGCGCCGCGCGTCGGAAGCGGGAATCCCGGTCATCACCGTCGACACGTTCATCGACGACGGCAAATATCAGGACGGTGCCGGAGACGGGGATTTCCCATTCTCCTACATCGCCTCGGACAACACCGCAGGCGGCCGCATGGCAGCCCGCTACATGGCAAATCAGATGGGGGGCGAAGGCAAGGTCTATGTCTCGAATGTCCGTCCCGGCATTTCGACCACGGACCAGCGTGAAGAGGGTTTCAAGGCAGAGATGGCCGAGAGCTTTCCAAACGTCGAAGTGCTTGGAACCCAGTATAACGAAAACGACGCCTCGTTGGCGGCCTCACAGTTTCAGGCCGTTCTGGCGCGCAACCCAGACATCTCGGGCGTCTTTGGTGCCAACCTCTTTTCGGCTCTCGGTGCTGCCAACGGTGTCGAAAGCGCCAACAAAGCGGATGAGGTGACCGTGATCGCCTTTGATGCTCCCACCTCGATTGTGAACAACATCTCCTCGGGCCTCGTTGATGCGGCTATCGCCCAGCACCCGGCGGAGATTGGCTATTACGGTGTGATGACGGCCTATGCCGTTCTCACCGGCAACTCCGTTCCGGTCTCAATCGGCACCGGCTTTACCGTGATTGACGCCAACAATGTCAATGACGACGCAACTGCCAAATTCATCTACTCAGAATGACGGATAATACGGTGAACGGGAGTAACACCAACATTAAACCCGGGGGGACCTCATTCGTGAGGTCCCTGCTAAACGCATGGTCGTGGCTGTTCCTGATCCTCATCCTCGGCTTTTTCGAAATCTATGCACAAACCCAAACCGGAAGCACCCTACTTTTCCGGATCTATAACCTGCAAGCCATCTCGATTGCCGCCTCGCAGATCCTTTTGCTCGGTCTTGGACTGACGTTGGTCATCGTGGCCGGACACATCGACCTCTCGATCGCCTTCAGTACCGGTTTCGCGGCGGTTGTCATGGCCCTGATCGTTCGGACGGCGGGCGCAGACGCTGACTGGGTCACCGTGATCCTCGCCATGCTGGCAGGTCTCGGCGCTGCCGCATTGGTCGGCGCGGTCAACGGTTGGCTTGTTGCCATCCTGAATGTGCCGAGTTTCATCGGTACGCTGGGCACCTATGGCATCGCCCGTGGCGCGGCCCTGATTGTGGCCGGCGGTGCGACGGTGTCGATCCGCAACGACCATACCCGCGCTTTCGGCAATGGTGACATCCTCGGTCTTCCGGTTCCACTGGTCGTGGCCGCCGTTCTGACGCTCGTCTGTCACTACCTGCTTAAGCACACGCGATTTGGCGCCCACACCTATGCGCTCGGGGCCAACCGTGCCTCGGTGGAACGGGCTGGCGTGAATGTCAAAAAGCACCTGATCCTGCTCTTTATCCTTTCGGCCTTCACGGCGGGTATTGGTGGGCTGATCTACACCAGCCGTTTTTCGGCCGGAGCCGCCAATGCGGGGGAACCGATCCTGCTTTACGCCGTCGCTGCGGTGTTCATCGGAGGTGCGTCACTCACCGGCGGTCAGGGCACCATCACCGGCACCGTCATCGGCGCCTTCATCATCGCCGTGATCCAGTTTGGTCTCGTCTTCTGTGGCTTGCCGCCCTATTGGCAATTCGTTGCGGTGGGCCTCGTGATCATTGTTGCTGTCCTTGTGGACCAGTCAAAAGACCGGCTTATGGGAGGTAAATCATGACTGCGCTTTTGAAGATCGACGGTCTCAGGAAACGGTTCGGCGGCAACGAGGCGGTCAAGAACGTCAGCTTTGAGGTCAATCCCGGCGAATGCGTCGTCCTTGCAGGCGACAACGGCGCGGGCAAGTCGACCGTGATCAAAATGATCTCGGGCGTCTATCAACCCACCGACGGCAAAGTCTACATGAACGGCGCGTTGTTGACGGGGAAAACCCCCGAAGCGGTGCGCACGGCGGGGATTGAGACGATCTATCAAGATCTTGCGCTGGCCGACAATCTTGATCCGGGGCTGAACCTTTACCTCGGGCGCGAGGCGGTCAAGCATGTGCTCGGGGTCCCCTACCTCGACCGCAGGAAGATGCGGGAAGATGCGGCGAAAGTGATGCTCAGCCTCGGAATCGTGGTGCCGGACCCAACCGCCCCGGTGCGCGAAATGTCGGGCGGTCAGCGTCAGGCGATTGCCATCGCCCGTGCGATCCACTGGCAGGCAGGCATTGTCATCATGGACGAACCGACCGCGGCGCTTGGTGTCCCCGAACAACGTGAGGTCATGGCCCTCATCGAACGCCTGAAAAAGCAGGGGGTGGGGATCATTCTGATTTCTCACAACCTGCCCGATATCTTCGCCGCTGCGGACAGGATCATCGTCCTCGCCCGCGGGGTGGTGGCCGGCGAACGCCGACCTGCCGAGACCAATGACGAGGAAATCGTCCGGATGATGATGGGCGCCACGCTCTGATCCGGGCCCCGCGCGCCCACACGGCTTGTTCGCTGTGGGCGCGCGCTCCCCGAGACCACAATGGATACCCCATCCAATGTCCAAAATTTTGACCGTCGGTGAAATCCTCGTCGAACTGGTGGCGACCACCAGAGGCGACGGGTTTCGCGAGCCGCAACCCCTTGTCGGCCCCTTCCCGTCCGGTGCGCCCGCCATCTTTGTCGATCAGGTCGGCAAGCTCGGCTATGAGGCGGCGATCATTGGTCGGGTCGGTGACGATGATTTCGGCCACCTGAACATCGCCCGTCTCACCCGCGATGGCGTCGACATTTCTGGCATCGACGTGGCCCCTGACGAAGTCACCGGCTGCGCCTTTGTTCGCTATCGCGAGGATGGCTCGCGCGCCTTTCTCTTCACCATGGCCCAGAGCGCCACGGCAACCCTCAACCTCACCCCGGCGGCCACCGCTTTGATGGCCAGTTGCGACCACCTGCACATCATGGGCACCGCCCTTTCCGCCCCCGGCATGGCCAATGTCGCACTTGAGGCTTTGCGCCGGATCAAGGCGCGTGGCGGCACACTCAGTTTCGATCCCAACATCCGTCCAGAAATCCTTGGTGCGCCGGGCCTGCGCGCGCGCCTGCTTCACGTTCTGGATCAGACCGACATCTTCATGCCTTCGGGCGACGAGCTTTTCCTGTTCTCGCAGCGCGCGGATGAGGCCGGTGCGATCGACGACCTCCTCGCGCGCGGCATCCGCGAGATCGTTCTGAAACGCGGCGCAGAGGGAGCCAGCCATTTTAGCGTCGAGGGTCGCCATGACATTGCCGCGCTTTCGGTTCGCGAAGTCGACCCCACCGGCGCAGGCGACAGTTTTGGCGGCACTTTCGTCGCCCTGCGTCTGGCAGGTTTCCCGCCCGTCGCAGCACTGCGCCAGGCCAATGCGGCAGGTGCCCTGGCTGTCAGCCGACAGGGACCGATGGAGGGCACGTCGACCCAAGCCGCGCTCAATGCCTTTCTGAAAGACACCTTTCCTGAAGATGCGGAGATCTCCACATGACGACCCACCCGCTTGCCGATATTGCCTCATGGGCAGAGACACCGGGACCAAACGGTATCCCCTCAGTGTGTTCCGCCCATCCGATCGTTCTTGAAGCCTGCATGCGTGCCGTTCTGCCCACCTCTCTGCCTCTCCTGATCGAGGCAACCTGCAATCAGGTGAACCAAGACGGTGGTTACACGGGCATGACCCCGCAGGATTTTCGCGATCGGGTCTTTGCTATCGCAAACCGCACCGGTTTTCCACACGAACGCCTGATCCTTGGCGGCGATCATCTGGGCCCGAACCCCTGGAAAGCCCTGCCCCCGGATGCCGCCATGCAAAAGGCCGAAACCATGATCGCCGCCTACGCCCGTGCAGGGTTCACCAAGCTGCATCTGGATTGTTCCATGGGCTGTGCCGGCGAACCGGTGGCGCTGGGGGATCATCAGACCGCTGCCCGCGCCGCCCGCCTCGCCGCCGCAGCCGAAGCCGCCCAGCCGGGTCCCCCCGTGCCACCGCCGGTCTATATCATCGGCACCGAAGTCCCGGTTCCTGGTGGCGCGATGGAGGCTCTCGACACGCTCGAAATTACCTCCCCCGCCGCCGCCCGCACCACCGTCGACATACACCGGGCGGCCTTTGCCCAGGCGGGTCTTACCTCCATTTTCAATCGGGTCATCGGCCTCGTGGTGCAACCCGGCGTGGAATTCGGCAATCACAATGTGATCGACTACGCCTCCCCCGCCGCCCGCGCCCTGAGCGCCGCGCGCGCCGACTTGCCCGGCATGGTTTTCGAGGCCCACTCGACGGACTATCAAACTCCCGCGGCCCTGACCGCCCTTGTACGAGATGGATTCGCGATCCTGAAAGTCGGTCCCGGCCTGACCTTTGCTCTGCGCGAGGCCCTATACGGGCTTGACCTGATCGCCGAAGAACTCCATCCCGGCGTCCGACCGATCTGCCTGCGCGCCACTCTGGAGCAGGTTCTGCTCGACCACCCGGCGTATTGGCTGTCCTATTATGAGGGCACCCCGGAGGAGCAACGCCTGCTGCGGCATTTTTCGCTCAGCGACCGCATCCGCTATGTCTGGCCAGACCCAAGGGCCGACGCCGCTGTGACCACCCTGCTTGAAATGCTCGGTGCGGATGCAATCCCGGAGCCGCTGATCAGCCAATATCTGGGCCAGATTGCCGCCAGAGTTCGCGCAGGCCACCTTGCCACCGACGCAAACACCCTGTTGCTGGCGAGCATTGAAACCGCCCTCGCCCCCTATATCGCCGCAACGCAGGAGCTGCAGGGCAGATGAAACGCCTTTTCATCGCCTCACACGCCATCTGCGGCTGGAGAAACACCGCGCAAACGGTCACTTCCATCCCCCCTCATCGCGCACCTCACGCATGATTTCGACGATCAGGCCCTCAATCTGCGCACCGCGCCTTTGCGCCGCTGTTCACGGCTTGTCGCGACACATTAGGGCCATGTCACCTCTGGGTCGGTGACCGGGCGCGCATCGAGTGTCCCCTGATGTTTTTCCACGACAACAGCCCCGGAGGTTCACAGGGTGAAGCCGGTGCCATGGCGCACCAGTGCCTTGAGGTGCCACACCCCCTCGACTCGCTGAACGACATTGAGCGACACGCTTTGCTCATCGGCCACCCGATCCACGATCAGGCGCAGGTAATTCGGGCGCGGCGGCATCACCAAGGACATCGTGGCGGCTTCGGCAAACGTGTGACTTTCTCGCGTCAGCGCGTCTGGCGCACCGATCAGATTGAGTTGTTCGGAAATCAGAACTTCGGAATAGATGTCGCTGCGCCGGGGCGGATCATGCATCACTGCAATCGCAATATCGCCTGAAATAAGCGCCTTTTCCAACTCTCGCGAAAGGCCTTCGACCAGCCGAAGTTCGATCTCGGGAAACCGTTCCCCGTGTCCGTGTCCGTGTCACCAGTCCGGCAAGATGAATTCCCCCGGCGTCGGCGGTGTGCCGGGCACGACAATGCCTTTCGGGTGTCGCGAATGGTTGGTGGTGTCCCGAAAGGCCTGAGACAGTTGGGAGAACACCGAATAGGCATGTTGGAGGAGAATCTCCCCCGCTTCGGTCAACTCGACCCCGCGCGGCAGACGATCATAAAGCGGAATGCCCAGATCCCGTTCAAGGCCGGCGATCTGGCGGCTGAGCGGGGGTTGGGCAATACGCAACCGGCCCGCAGCCTTGGAAAAGCTTTGTTCCTCGGCCACACAGACGAAATGGCACAAAGCGCGCTTCGTCAGAGGCCAGGAACAACGCGGCATTGGCGGTGTCGCACCCGTCGCCCATCCAGCCCATCGGGATGCGTTTGACCCGGCTTTCCAAAAGCTTATCGACATCCCCTGGAGGAGCCGCCGACATTGTTGACGAGGATGCCAACGGTGCCAAAACGAACGGTCCACACAGGCGGCCACCATGGCCTCAACCGCTTTTCTGTCGGTGACATCACACAGGGAAGGTTCGACCTCGCCCACCACGGCTTTGACCCGCTCAAGGGTTTCGACCATCGTGTCGGATTTGAGATCAACGGCAAAGATTTTTGCGCCTTCCTCTGCAAACCGCACGCAAGCCGCACGACCGTTGCCTCAGCCCTGACCAACACAGCCCGCGCCGGTGATGAGTGCGACTTTTCCTACGAGACGACCAGCCATCAAATATTCTCCTTGAAACCGTAAAGTTGAGCAGGGTTGTCGACCATCAGCGTGTTCAAAAACGTATCGGTCGGCGCGATGTCCGCGAGCAGATCAAACAGATCACCATCATCTGGCGGATCTGCGAGAAAGTTCGGGTACGGCCAATCGGTGCCCCAAACGGTGCGGTCCGGAAACCATTCAACGATGGTGCGCGCGAAGGGGATTGCATCCGCATGGGGCGGATCTTGGCGTGAGATGCGTTCAGAGCCGGAGACTTTCGATCAGATATGATCATAGTCCAACAGCCGCCAATCCCCATCTGGTCATGCAGGCGGAACAGATCTTCGGCCACCGCCTCAGCGGGTTTGAATTTGCCCGCCCGGAGTGGTCAGGACTTGACCTTCCTAAAAATTTGATCATATTTTCGCGCAAGTTCTCGTCCACGCTCGGAGTTGCGCGCAACGTGCCGTGCTGGCTCCTTTTATGTGTGGCGATACTGTGGCCACATGCCACCACCGCATTCCGACCCGGCCTGAGTGTTCAGGCGTGATCATCAAAGGACATTGATCGCATGAGTGACAATCATTTGCCCACCGCAGAGCTTCAGGCGCTTGACGCCGCTCACCATATGCACCCGTTCACCGACAGCGCGGAACTGGCCAAGAAAGGTGCGCGGATCATCACCTCCGCCAAAGGCGTGTGGCTGACCGACAGCGACGGCGAAGTGATCCTTGATGCGATGGCTGGTCTTTGGTGTGTCAATATCGGGTACGGGCGTCAGGAATTGGTCGATGTCGCCGCCCGCCAGATGTTGCAATTGCCGTTCTACAACACCTTTTTCCAAACCTCGACCGTGCCCGCGATCATGTTGGCCAAACGTCTGGCCGAGCTTGCGCCGGGGGATTTGAACCATGTGTTTTTCAACGGCTCTGGCTCGGATTCCAACGACACAAACCTGCGCATGGTGCGCCATTATTGGGCCGCCAAGGGCCAGCCGGAGCGGTCCATCGTGATTTCGCGTTGGAATGGCTATCATGGCTCGACCATGGGGGCGGCCTCTTTGGGCGGGATGAAGGGCATGCATGCCCAAGGCGGTTTGCCGATCCCCGGCATCGTGCATATTGACCAGCCTGATTGGTGGTCCGAAGGCGGCGATATGACACCCGAAGATTTCGGGCTGGAACGAGCCCGTCAACTGGAGACGAAAATCCTTGAGCTTGGCGCGGATAAGGTCGCAGCCTTTATCGCGGAACCGGTGCAAGGCGCAGGCGGCGTGATCGTGCCCCCCGTCACCTACTGGCCTGAAATTCAAAGGATTTGTAAGCAATATGGCATCCTGTTGATCGCCGACGAAGTGATCACCGGCTTTGGCCGCACCGGCAACTGGTTCGGCTGTCAAACCATGGGCTTCACCCCCGACATCATGACCTGCGCCAAGGGCATCACCTCGGGCTATATCCCCTTGGGCGCGTCCATTGTCTCGGACGAGATTTTCAACACACTCGATGCCGCCGACGAATTCGCCCATGGCTATACCTATGCAGGACATCCGGTCGCCTGCGCCGTGGCGCTCGAAAACCTGCGCCTGTTGGATGAGGATGGCATCATTGAGCGCGCGGGGTCTGAGATCGCGCCCTATCTGAAAGAAAAATGGGAAAGCCTGACCGATCACCCGCTGGTTGGAGAGGCCAAAATTGTCGGTCTCATGGGCTCCATCGCCCTGACGCCAAACAAAGCCACCCGCGCCAAATTCGCAAGCTCCACAGGCACTGTCGGCTATTACTGTCGCGAGCGCTGTTTTGCCAATAATCTGGTGATGCGCCATGTTGGCGACCGGATGATCATCTCGCCGCCATTGATCATCACCAAGGCGGAAATCGACATCCTGATCGACCGCGCGCGGCTCTCACTGGACGAAACTCTGGCCTATCTCAACGCGGAGGGGCTGAACGTTTCAGCATAACTTTATGGACATTCTCACCATCAACGACACGCCCGGCCAACACCCCCGCTCCTTTTACGCCGCCACAGCCGAAGCGCCCGGTCCTTACCCTGCGGCCGAAGGCGCGATCAAGGCCGATGTCTGCGTCGTTGGCGGCGGCTACGGCGGGCTGTCTGCGGCGCTGCATTTGGCACGTCAGGGCTTGGATGTGGTGCTTTTGGAGGCCTCGCGGGTCGGCTCCGGCGCCTCTGGCCGCAATGGTGGTCAGGTCTCCACCGGGCAGCGGTTGGAACAGGGCGATCTTGAGACGCTCGTCGGTCTCGACACGGCGCGTGTGCTTTGGGACATGGGATCTGAGGCGGTCGATCTGGTCAAGGCGTTGATCCATGAGGATGGCGATGGCTGTGGCTGGACCGATGGCGTCATTCACGCCAATCACCGCGCCCGCTATGGCGCCCATTCCAAGGCGCATGTCGAGCATCTCAACAGCACCTATGGCTATGACAAAATCCGCTTTCTCTCGCGCGACGAGATCCGTCATGAGGTCGGCAGCCCGGGCTATCATTCCGGGTCGCTGGACATGGGATCGGGGCATTTACACCCGCTGCGCTACGCCTTTGCCCTGGCGCGTTTGGCCGAGGCGGCAGGCGTGCGGATGTTTGAAACCTCGCGCGTCACCAAGGTGGACACAGCGGCGAAACCACGGGTTCACACCGGGTCTGCCATGATCGAGGCCGATCATCTGATCGTGGCGCTCAACGGCTATCACAACAACCTGTTGCCCACGGTCAGCCGTCGGGTGATGCCGATCAATAATTTTATCGCGGTGACGGACCCCCTGCCCCAAGATCTCGCCAACAGCTTGATCCCAAACCGCTATGCCGTGGCCGACTCGCGCTTTGTGATCAATTATTTCCGGCTCTCCGAGGACAATCGGATGATTTTCGGCGGTGGCGAAAGCTACGGCTATAAATTCCCATCTGACCTGCGTGCCAAGGTGCGCGGGCCAATGTTGGAGGTATTTCCTCAACTCAAATCGGCCAAAATCGACTATGCTTGGGGCGGCACTTTGGGCATCACCATGTCGCGCCTGCCGCATTTTGACCGGCTTGGCCCCTCTGCCCTCTCCATTGCCGGATTTTCCGGTCAGGGCGTGGCGCTGGCAACTCTCGCAGGTAAAATCGCCGCCGAGGCCATCGCCGGTCAGGCCGCGCGGTTCGATGTCATCAACCACCTGCCGACGCCGCGGTTTCCGGGCGGTCCAAAGCTGCGCACACCGCTTTTGGTTGCGGCGATGACGTGGTATGCTCTGCGTGACAAGTTTTAAGAAATTCAAACAGATATGAGGCTCACATGACGGAATTGAAAACGGATCGCTTCTATATCGGCGGGCAATGGGTCGTACCTCAGGGGGGTGAGACGCTTGATGTGATCAACCCGGCGACAGAGGAAATCTTTGCCTCTGTCGCCATGGGCACCACCGCTGATGTGGACGCCGCCGTGGCCGCGGCCAAAGCCGCCTTCCCAGCCTTTTCACGCACCACGAAAGCGGAGCGTCTGGAGCTTTTGGCCGCAATCCGCAGCGCCTACCAAGCGCGGTATGACGAAATGGCCCAAGCGATTTCCGAAGAAATGGGCGCGCCGATTTCGCTCTCGGACCGGGCGCAGGCTGCGGTTGGCATTGGCCATTTGGACGGTGTGGTCAAGGCGCTTGAATCCTTTGAGTTTGAACACAAAAACGCCGTGGGCGATATGATCCTGCATGAGCCGATTGGTGTTTGTGGGTTCATCACGCCATGGAACTGGCCGATCAACCAAATCGCGCTCAAGGTTATTCCAGCCCTTGCGGCGGGTTGCACGATGGTGCTCAAACCCTCCGAGTTGACGCCGATGAGCGCGCTTTTATACGCGGAGATTTTGGCAGACGCCGGTGTGCCCGCAGGCGTGTTCAACCTTGTGAACGGTGACGGCCCAACTGTCGGGGCGGCGATTTCCAGCCACCCGGATGTGGCGATGATCTCCTTTACCGGCTCGACCCGGGCCGGCGTGGAAATTTCCAAAGCCGCCGCCGCCACGGTCAAACGTGTGACGTTGGAATTGGGCGGCAAATCCCCCAACATCCTGTTGGACGATTGTGATCTGGACGCGGCGGTCAAACGCGGCGTGCGCCATTGTTTCCAGAACACTGGCCAAAGCTGCAATGCGCCGACGCGGATGTTGGTGCCCGCAAGCCAATATGAGACCGCGATGGAGATTGCCAAAGAGGCCGCGGAGGCCACCACGGTGGGGCTACCGTCCCTGCCCGGCTCCCACATCGGTCCGCTGGTGTCACAGATGCAATATGACCGGGTGCAAAGCCTGATTCAGATCGGGATTGAGGACGGTGCGCGCGTGGTTGCGGGTGGCCTTGGCCGTCCCGAGGGATTTAACCGTGGCTATTTCTGCCGTCCCACCGTGTTTGGCGATGTGACCAATGACATGCGCATCGCCCAAGAAGAGGTGTTTGGTCCGGTTTTGGTGATGATCGCCTATCAGGACGACGCGGACGCCGTGCGCATCGCCAATGACACGCCTTACGGGTTGGCCGCCTATATCCAGACCGGCGACGAGTCCCGCGGGTTGGCCATGGCGCGCGACATTCGTGCGGGTATGGTGCATCTCAATGGCTCGGACATTTCTTATGGCTCGCCTTTTGGGGGCTATAAACTGTCAGGAAATGGGCGTGAAGGCGGCGTCTACGGCATCGAAGATTTCTGTGAAATCAAGGCAATATCCGTCTAATTTCAGGTTTCGCCTAAACTGCACCTACACCAATGACGCGCCGTCCGAAAGGATGGCGCGGACGTTTTCCATCCCCTGCAACACATCAGCCCGGATTGCCTCCGCCGCCGCATCCGCGTCGCGCATCCGCAGCGCGGCAATGGCGGCCATATGCATATCCGGCAGGTTTTGTGTGCCAAACCGCGTACACATCACCCGTAGCGCCGGGGCCGAACGCAGCCACAACGCATCGACAATGGGTCCAATCACTTCGGCCTGTGCCGGGGCGTACAGGGCCATGTGAAACCGGTGATTGTGGATCATGTATCCACGGGTGTCACCCGCGCGCATCGACTCGTCAATCGCCTCATCTATCTCTTCCAAGGCTGTTATGTCCTCCGCGGAAATGCACATCGCCGCACGCCGCGCCAATTCGGGTTCCAGGCCACAACGGGCGAGGATCAACTCGTCCACTTGCGCCAGAGTCAGTACGGGCACCGTCACTCGGCGGTTGCCATGGAAAATCAAAGCGCCCTCAGAGGTCAGACGACGAATGGCCTCACGCACGGGCGTCATGCCGGAGCCGAGTTGGTCAATCAGCCCCTGGATGGTGACAGGTTGGCCGGGCACCAGATCGCCAGAAAGGATCAGATCACGAATCCCGCGATAGGTGCGCAGGTGGGCAGGTTCCTTTACTTGGATGGCCGTCATCATCGTCTTGATCCTTCGCGGTGCATCTGTCTCTCATTTGATCCCATAAAGGGTTTCGTGAAAAACGTGAATCAAAACTTTGCCGTCACCGGCGAAGAACGGCGGGGTGTTGCCAGTCTTTGCATCAAGTGATGCCATGCGCGGCACGTCGCCAGAGCACACGCCCCTCAAGACAAAAACACCGCCCCTTTGCTGAAGGGCGGTGTGTGTTCATTTTGCAAGAACGGGGGGCTTAGCCGAGCGCGTACCCTGCCCCACGCACGGTGCGCACCGGGTCGATGCCGCCATATTGGCACAACGCTTTGCGCAAACGGCCGATATGGACATCGACGGTGCGGGTGTCGACATAGATGTCGCGGCCCCAAACCCGATCCAATAGCTGTTCGCGCGACCAGACCCGGCCCGGTTTTTCCATGAAAGTGGACAACAGGCGGAATTCGGTCGGCCCAAGTTTCAAAGAGCTTTCGCCACGCGTCACCCGATGGGTTTCGGAATCAAGGCGGATGTCTTCGAATTCCAACACCTGCCCCGCCGCCGCCGGACGCACGCGCCGCAATTGCGTGCGCACACGTGCCATCAGTTCGATCACCGAATAGGGTTTGACGACATAGTCGTCCGCGCCGGTCTCTAACCCCCGCACCCGGTCCACTTCTTCAGAACGGGCCGACAGCATGATGACCGGAATGTCGCGGGTGTCCGCACGGGTTTTCAAACGGCGGCAAATCTCGATGCCGGACACGCCAGGGAGCATCCAATCAAGCACGATGATGTCGGGCTGATCTTCGTCGACAAACAACAGGGCATCATCGCCATTCTCGGCTTTCGAGACGACAAATCCTTCGGCTTCGAGGTTATAGGCCAAAACCTCTCTCTGGGCAGGTTCGTCTTCGACCACCAGAACGCGGGGTTGATCAGCGGCCATTATTCGCCCTCCACATCCATCATTTTCTGTGAGGTGATGTCGCCTTTCGGACGCGCATCCTCGGGCAATTCGCCGGTGGTGAGGTAGATCACCTGTTCCGCGATCGAGGTGGCATGATCGCCCATGCGTTCGATGTTTTTGGCGATGAAATGCAGGTGCATACAGGCGGTGATGTTGCGCGGATCTTCCATCATATAGGTGAGGAATTCGCGGAACAGCGCATTGTACATCTGATCGACATCGAGGTCGCGGTGACGGACTTCGTTGGCCATGCCGACATCGCGTTGGATATAGGCATCAAGCGCCAGCTTGAGCATTTCCTCGACCTCACGCGCCATGCGGCGGATCGAGGTGGCGGCCCCCGTGATCGGGTTCATATTGACCAAAACCCCGGTGCGTTTGGCGAGGTTTTTGGCGTAATCGCCACAGCGTTCAAGGTTGGTGGAGATTTTCATCACCGTCAACACCGTGCGCAAATCGCTTGCCGTCGGAGAGCGCAAGGCGATGAGGCGCGCGGCCTCCTCGTTCACTTCCTCTTCCAGCTTGTCGATGGCCTTGTCGGATTTGTGAACCTTTTCGGCCAGCTCAACATCGCGCTCTTCAAGCGCTTGAGCTGCGTCTTTGATGCTGGCTTCAACCAGTCCGCCCATTTTCATGATCAGGGCCTGAATGGCCTCCAGATCACGATCAAAAGCAGAGGCAATATGTTTGTTATCGTTATGCATTTCTATCTCCCTTAGCCGATCCGGCCGGTGATGTAGCTTTCAGTGCGCTCATCTTTCGGGTTGGTGAAAATTTGTTGGGTATCGCCGTATTCAACAAGGTTGCCAAGGTGGAAAAACGCGGTCTTTTGGCTGACGCGCGCGGCTTGTTGCATCGAGTGGGTCACAATCACCACAGAGAAGTTTTCGCGCAGCTCGTCAATCAATTCCTCGACTTGCAGCGTGGCAATCGGGTCAAGGGCGGAACATGGTTCGTCCATCAACAGCACTTCGGGTTCGGTCGCCACGGCGCGGGCAATGCACAGACGCTGTTGTTGCCCACCCGAAAGGCCGGTGCCGGGGGCCTGAAGACGATCTTTGACCTCGTCCCAAATCGCCGCACGACGCAGGGATTTTTCAACGATCACGTCCAAATCCGCCTTTGATCCGGCCAGCCCGTGAATGCGCGGGCCATAGGCGACGTTGTCATAGATGGATTTCGGGAACGGGTTCGGCTTTTGGAACACCATGCCCACTTTCGCGCGCAATTGCACCGGATCGACGCGTTTGTCGTAAATGTCCTCTTGGTCGAGCAAAATCTTGCCCTCCACCCGACAGACATCAATCGTGTCGTTCATCCGGTTCAAACAGCGCAGGAAGGTGGACTTGCCACAGCCCGACGGACCGATAAAGGCGGTGACGGTTTTATCTTTGATCTCGACGTCCACGTCTTTGATCGCGTGGGTGTCGCCGTAAAAAACCTGTACGCCTTTGGCCGAGATTTTGGTGTCGTTCATGTCCACGTCTCTTTTCACAATTCGCATATCGTTCATGGCTCAGACCTCATTACCAGCGACGCTCAAAGCGGCGGCGCAGAATGACGGCGATGATGTTCATCGTCATCAGGAACAAAAGAAGGATGATGATGCCGCCCCATGCCCGTTCATAATAGGCGGGATCGGCACGTTTGGCCCATTCGTAAATCTGGGCCGGCATCGCGGAGTTCGGATCAAGAAAGCCGGAGGCGATCCCGTCGGGCATGTTGGAGGCGATAAAGCCCACCATCCCGATCAACAGCAAAGGTGCGGTTTCGCCCAAAGCCTGTGCCAGACCGATGATGGTCCCGGTCAAGATTCCCGGCATCGCCAAGGGCAGCACATGGTGGAACACCGATTGCATTTTCGAGGCCCCAACCCCCAAAGCGGCATCGCGGATCGAGGGCGGCACAGCTTTCAATGAGGCGCGGGTCGAAATGATGATCGTCGGCAGGGTCATCAGCGTCAACACCAAACCACCGACCAAAGGCGCGGATTGCGGCAGGTGCACGAACTGGATGAACACGGCCAGACCAAGGATACCGAAGACGATCGAAGGCACGGCCGCAAGGTTCGAGATATTGACCTCAATGAGATCGGTAAAGCGGTTTTGCGGCGCGAATTCTTCGAGGTAGATCGAGGTGGCCACACCGATGGGCAGCGACAGCAAAAGCACCACGATCATCATAAACAGAGAGCCCATCATCGAGACCCCGATCCCGGCCTGTTCCGGGCGGCTTTCGGAGGCATCGGAGCCAAAGATGAAATCAGCGTTAAAGGTGGTTGCCATCAACCCGGCCTTTGCCATCGCATCGGCGATGTCGAGATGTTCGGCATCGAGATTTTTGTCGCGGATCAAAGCATCGCGGGTCACGCGGCCTTTGAAATAGCCATCAACCCGCGAGGAGGCCAAAAGGCGGAACTCGACCGATGTACCAACGAGCGAGGGATCGGCCAAAACCGTATCGCGCACTTGGGCAGCCACAGAGGAGGACAGGAGTTTTTCAACATCCTTTTCCTTTTTGAACGGGATGGCGATCCCTGCGTCTTTCAATGCCGTGACCAAAGCGTTGGTCACCACCGGCTTGTAGCCAAAGGTGGAGACTTTCGACATTTCAGCGACATCGCGGTTGCCGGTTTTGTCCAAAGCAGACTCGGTCAACTCCACCGGAATGGTGATGAAGGTCTGTTTGAATGCCGGAATGCCGTTGGAGAAAATCGCGACAAGCAAAGCGATAAGGAAGAACAAGCCAACCGCAATCGCGGCCACGCCATAGGCTTTGAACCGGACCTCGGATTGGTTGCGCCGTTTGGTGCGTTTGGTTTCGTCATAGAGCGAGGAGGTGCTCTTTTGCGGGGTCGGTTGCGTATTTGCGGTCATATCGGACATTAGTCATACTGCTCCCGGTATTTGCGCACGATATAGAGCGCGAAGATGTTAAGCGCGAGGGTGATCACAAACAACGTCATCCCCAAGGCAAAGGCCACGAGGGCTTCGGGCGAGGAGAAATCGGCGTCACCCGTGAGCTGTGACACGATTTTGGCGGTCACGGTGGTCATCGCCTCAAACGGGTTGGCGGACAGGCGCGCGGCGGCCCCTGCCCCAAGCACCACGATCATGGTTTCCCCGATGGCGCGCGAGGCGGCCAAAAGGATCGCACCGACGATGCCCGGCAAAGCGGCCGGCAGGATCACCTGTTTCACCGTTTCGGATTTGGTCGCACCAAGGCCTAAGGAGCCATCGCGCATCGCCTGAGGCACGGCGTTGATGATGTCATCAGACAGCGAGGAGACGAAGGGGATCAACATCACCCCCATCACCAGACCTGCGGTCATCACGGCGGTGCCGCCCTTCATCCAATCAACGCCAAGCGCGCCACCGTCACCGAACAGATTGACCAAAAGCGGCCCGACCGTCAGCAAAGCGAAGAGACCGTAAACGATGGTCGGGATGCCTGCGAGCACTTCGAGCAAAGGTTTGGCGATCGCACGCACTTTCGGACCGGCGTATTCCGACAGGTACACCGCGGCGAAAAGCCCGATTGGAACCGCCACCGCCAGCGCGATGAAGGAAATGTAGAACGTGCCCCAGAACAGCGGCAGGATACCAAGCTCGGAACCGCCGCCAAAGGAGGGCGACCATGTCAGCCCGAAAAAGAAATCCTTGGCCGGATAGAGTTTGAAAAACTCGATGGTATTGGAAAACAGCGACAGCACGATGCCAAGCGTGGTGAGGATGGCGATGGAGGCTGCGCCGATCAACAACGCCAGAACCACTCTTTCGACCGAATTGCGCGAGCGTTGCTCTTTGTTGGTGCGCAGATAGGATAGCACAAAACCCAGCACAGCCGCGCCCAAGACCAGCGCAGTCATCAACCAGAGGCCGCCATTGGACAGGGTGCGATATTTCTGTGCGGCTTGCAAAACATAGGGTTCCACATTCGACCCAAGCGCCACACCGACCGCGCCCAGACGCGCACGCACATCGGTGAACTCGGAGCGAATATCGCGGGCTTGCTCATGGGTCATCGCCCCTTCGGCGACCGCCACATCAAGCCCCTCCGCCACCCGGCGCACATCCGACATCACAAGATTCAAAGAGCCAGCGTCCGTATAGGCGCGCTCAGGGATCAAAGAGGTCACCTGGCTTTGAATGACCATCGGTTGCGCGATCAACCAGATCACCATGACGGCAAAGCCGGGGATCAAAGTCGCGAACAAAACGTTGGCACCATAATAATTGGGCAAAGAATGCAACTGACGGATATCGCCATGTGCATCTTTGAGCGCACGCATGCGCCCCAGTACAAATCCGATAAGGCCAAGGGCCAGAACCAGAACGAAAAGCCACAGAATGGGCATAAGGCGCTTCCTTGCAGATTTTGCAGAACAGGTCAGAGCGGGCAAACGGACGGAGTGTAACGCCCGTTCGGATGAAAAGCGGCGCGAGGAGTCCCGCGCCGCTCCAATGTCAGATCAAAGCCACAAGGCTTAGTTCATGGTTGCTTCGTCGGATACAGCCGCTTGAACCGCAGCCAATTCCGGGTCAGACACGAGACCGTATTCGGCGAGCGGGCCGGACGGACCAGCCATGTCGTCGGAGACGAAGAACTCAGCATATTCTTTTACGCCAGGGATCACGCCGATGTGGGCTTTCTTCACGTAGAAGTACAGCGGGCGGGACACAGGGTATTCACCGGTCGCGATGGATTCGGTGGACGGAACCACACCGGACATGGTCGCAACTTTGAGTTTGTCGGTGTTGTTCTCATAGAATGCGAGACCGAACACGCCGATGCCATTGGTGTTGGCGTCGATGCGAGCGAGCGTTTCGGTGTAGTCACCGTCGATGTCGGTGGACACGCCATCGGTGCGCACTTTGAGGCACTCATCGCCTGCGTCCATGCCAGCAGCTTCGAGCAAAGCCGCGGCGCCAGTGGCTTCACAACCCTCGGCAAGAACTTTCTCTTCGAACACTTCACGGGTGCCGTGTTTGGTGCCCGGAATGAAGGTTGCAATTTCAACAGCCGGGAGATCGGCGTTGAATTCATTCCACATTTTGTAGGGGTTGTCGACCAGCGCGCCGTCTACGACCACTTTCGGAGCCAAAGCGTTGAACCAATCGGACGGGGTAAAGGCGGTGAAGGCCGGGCCGTTCAGCTGGGAGGCGAACACGATGCCGTCATAACCGATGCGGACTTCCATGATGTCGGTCACGCCAGCTTCAGCACAAGCAGCAATTTCTTTTTCGCGGATTTTGCGCGATGCGTTGGCAATGTCGATGGTGTTTTCGCCAACGCCTTCACAGAAGCGTTTGAGGCCAGCGGAAGAGCCGCCGGATTCAATGACCGGTGTCGGGAAATCAAAGTTTTCGCCAAAGGCTTCGGCTACGATCGAGGCGTAGGGAAGAACGGTGGAGGAACCGGCGACTTGCACCTGGTCACGAGCGGCGGCGGCAGTGGCCGAAACGGCTGCGATCGCGATCGCAGAGGCGGTCAGTTTCACAAAGGACATCATTTGCTCCTGAATTTGCTTCATGTCCGAGAGCAACATTGCTCCCTCAACGGCGGGTTTAGGGGGGTCTCGCAATGGTTTTGTGAAACTAATGTAACAGTTTGATGACAGATGCCGGGAAATTCCTAGACATCTTGCCAATTAGCCTAGGTAAAGCCGTAAAAAACACCGCCAATGTGACAGTGCGTTAGGAATTGTGACAGCCTGTTCACCCCTGATTTGCGGGGAAAATCCATAGATTTGGCTTACTGATAGGGCAAAATGACCGAAAAACAGCTGCCCCGCCCGGTGTGGCTTTCGATCCTGAGCCGTCCGCGGTGGCGGTTTAGAATATGTTTTACAATCGCCAAACCCAGCCCGGTTCCGCCCATTTCACGCGAGCGATGCGAATCTACCCGGTAGAACCGTTCGGTCAGGCGGGGGATATGTTGCGAGGCGATGCCATCGCCTTGGTCCGACACATCCACCCGCACCGCTTGCGAACGCATCGTCGGTTCGACCGCATGTGAGGTCAAACAGATGTGCACCTCTTTGCCCGCACCGCCATATTTGATCGCGTTCTCGATCAGATTGGTGAACACTTGCGTCAATTGGTCAAAATCTCCGGGCACCTCTTCGACCCCCTCCACACCCTCAAGCGTCAAGGTCACATTGCGTGCCCGCGCCACAGGGTGCAAGGTCAGGACCACAGAGCGCAACAGTGCCGAAATATCCACCCGATCCGTCGGACGCACACGGCGTTCGGCCTCAACCCGGCTCAGCGACAACAGATCGCCGACAATCCGGTTCATCCGCTTGGCCTCGCGGTCCATGATCTCCAAAAACCGGGTGCGCGCGGCAGTGTCATCGGCGGCCGGACCCAGCAGGGTTTCGATAAACCCGAGCACCGCTGTCAATGGCGTGCGCAGTTCGTGGCTGACATTGGCCACAAAATCGCGGCGCATGTGGCCAGCCTCCTGAACCTCGGTCTTGTCCTCAAAGGCGACCGTCACACAGGCAAAATCGCCGACAATCACCGGGCGCACAAACACGTCATAGACCAAATCGCGCTGACTTTCCGTCACGCGATACACCGCCTCGGCGGGTTCTGAGAGGCGCAAGACGTTTTCAATCGCGTCCAACAACATGGGTTGACGCAACACCGTGATGTAATGCCGCCCGACCATGGCGTCGGAAAACAGGGTGGCAGCGAGGGCATTGGCGGCCAAAACCCGTTCGTCGCGTCCAATCACCACCACAGGCAGGGGCATCGCGCGCGCCATTTCGGTCACCACATCTTCCCCAAAGGCCATTTCTTTTATCACGCTGCGCATGGGATCACTTTCTTTGTCTGCGTGGGCCTACCCACATCATGTAACCTGTCTGTGACAACGGGGGCTGTCAAACTGGTGCTTGCTCAAATTCCGTCTCTCAAATTCCCATTTTGCGAATTATTTCGGTTTTGATAAAAAGATTGTTGCAATTTCGATACTTTACCCGTTTGCTCGAAGAGGACATGAGAGCGTAAACATACAGGACCCCTGCCATATGGGTACCGTTCGACAGAACATTTTTGGCGACATTATCGCTCTGAACCGGGACACGCACCTGAACTCTTCAGGCATGGTCTTGATGGTGGGCGAGCCACTGCTGATGCAAACCCTCAAAAAGCATTTCCCTGAACGGTCCGGTGTCTTCTTTATCGAATTTGCTGACCTGTCTCGTGAAATCTTAACTGCAATCAACCCGGATAGCGTCGTGGCCCCGGCCATTTCGGCGCATTTTGATTGTCTGGAATTGGCGGCGTTCCTCAGTTCCGTCGATTACAAAGGCCTGTTGCGCGTCATTGCCAAAGACCTGCCGAGGCCGGAGATTGTGCGCAACGAAGTGCGGCAGCATTACCCGCATTTGGATTTTGACATCATCACCCCGGTGCGCCCCGTGCCGCGCAATGCCAAGGTGATGCACTAACAGGGTGATGCGTCAAAAGACCCTATGAAAGGGCGAAAAAGCCAAGCCACCCAGACGAATCTGGATCACGGGCTCAGCCAATCGCGACCAATCCGTCCCGAAACCGGCGGGCATTTTGTTGATAATGCAGCGCAGAGGCGCGCAGACCGGCGATCTGTGCCTCTGTCAGCATCCGCACAACCTTGCCCGGCGCGCCCATGACCAGCGATCCATCCGGGATCTCTTTGCCCTCGGTGACCAAGGCCCCTGCCCCGATCAAACAGTTTTTGCCAATCCGAGCCCCGTTCAACACGGTGGCCCCCATCCCGATCAGGGAATTTTCGCCGATCGCACAGCCATGCAACATCGCCTTATGGCCAATGGTACAGCCCGCGCCGATCACAAGCGGATAGCCCATGTCGGTGTGCAACACGCAGTTTTCCTGGATGTTGCTGCCCGCGCCGACCTCAATCGCCTCATTGTCGCCGCGCAAAGTGGCGCCGAACCAAATATTGGCACCCTCTGCCAAAATCACCTTACCGATGACATTGGCGTCGGGCGCGACCCAGTAGTCGCCATTTTCCGGCAAAACCGGCGCGTGATCCTCAAGTGTATAGAGTGTCATCCTTCGACCTCCTGAAATTCGGACTGAAGCTGACGGACAAAATTCATCAGCCCCGGTTGTTGCGCCCGACGCAGCCGTTCGGCGGTGATGATGGTTTTCAGCCGCTCAAACGAGGTCGCCAGATCGTCATTGACCAACACATAATCATAGCCATCCCAATGGCTGATCTCATCCCAGCTTTTTTCCATCCGTTTGGCAATCACCTCGTCGCTGTCCTGGCCACGGGTTTCGAGGCGGCGACGCAATTCGCGGATGGAGGGCGGCAGCACGAAGATCGACAGCACATGATCGCGTAAAACGGAATTGGCGATCTGTTGCGCGCCTTGCCAATCGACATCGAACAACACATCGCGGCCGGTCTCGATCGCGGCGCGTACGGGGGCCGACGGGGAACCGTAGAAATTGCCGAACACATGGGCGTGTTCCAACATCTCGCCGTCGTTGACCATGTCTTTGAACGTGGCCTCATCGACGAAATGGTAATCGACCCCGTCCACCTCTCCTGGTCGCGGCGCGCGCGTTGTGGCGGAGATGGAAAATCGCAACGAGTTGTCCCACTCCATCAAGGCCCGCGCGAGCGTGGATTTTCCCGCCCCTGAGGGAGAGGATAAGATGATGAGAAGACCGCGCCGCTCCGCTTCCATGAAATGCTCCTTTTGTCGTCGCTCTTCCTATATCGGGCGGAGGGCGGCTTGGCTACTGCTTGGCGATTGTGACGCAATCATGTCGGAATGCGCCAAACTGAGTCTCAAATGCTGCAGCTGCACGCCATAATCTTGCCCATATTCCCGATCTTGCGCCCCGCGATCTGTCAGTTTTAGCAATAAATTGTGGCAGGGCCGTTGTGCTAAACTGGCGATACATACAATTTTACAGAAGTGATTGGCGCGCGGATCGAACTCTGGACGCCCCAAAGTTATACTTTTCAACAGTATGTTTTTGAACGATTTTTCATAATTTGATCCACAGAATCCACATGCAGACGTTAAACTTTTGGTCACCATGCCCGCGTTCTCTTCTGCGGATGTTAACCATTGGTTAGCTTTTTACACCAAATCGGGCAAACTCGTGGCATATTCAGGTCAAGCCAGCGGTGAAACACTGCAGGCAATGAAATCAGGCGGGACGGTGCCAGCAGAGACCGAACGGCAAGGCACGGCCCGCAGTGGAACGTACAATCGGTGGCGCGATCTGAGCGCTCGCGAGAATAGGTGATGAGATGAAAATCGAATATGTCAGCGGCTCCAATGTTGTGTCCCTTATGCCGCGTCGTAACGACATGCATTTCCCGGCCCTCAAAACGGTCGAAGCCTATTGGGACGGCCTGCGCAATGGCCGCCCCGTCCCCGCCCGTTCCGAAATTGATCCGCGCGGCATGCAATCGGCGCTCGAATACGCCTTTATCCTGGAGCGGATCGCTCTGGGCGTGGCGCGGTTCCGCTTGGCCGGGATGCATCTGACCGATCTGATGGGCATGGAAGTGCGCGGGATGCCGTTGACGGCAATGTTTGTCCCCGAAAGCCGGGCCAAGATTTCCGAAGCTTTGGAAGCGGTGTTTGAAACCCCGCAAATCACCGTTATCACGCTGAAAGCCGAACGTGGCATTGGTCGCGGCGCGATGGATGCACAGCTTTTGCTCTGCCCGCTCAAATCCGATCTTGGCGATGTGAACCGCGTCTTGGGCTGTATCCAGTCCAAAGGCGACATTGGCCGTCAACCGCGCCGCTTTGAAGTGGTAGATGTGCAAAGCCGCCCCCTGCTCTCGGACAACCCGACCGAGCAAAGCTTTGCCACCACCCCGGCAGGCACCCCGGTGCCCGCAGGTTTTGCCGAGGCGAAAAAGGCCTATGACGATCATACCGCGAAAGGCACAGATAAAAAAAACGACCATCCCCAAGCCTCGATCCCGCAGCGTCCGAAAGGCAAACCGGTTTTGCGCCTGATCAAGGCCGAAGAGTAAAGAAATCCAGTCATCGTGGGGGCGATCGGCGCGGCACATCGGTGTCGCGCCTTTTTATTTGCGTGGCGCTGTGCTTGGGTGGGGCATCTGCCTTGGAGTGCCGCATGACCCACATCACCTATGCCATCGAGCCCGACCTGTCCTCAGAGGATTTTCTCGCCGTGCTGTACGGCTCAACCTTGGCCGAGCGGCGTCCGGTCGATGACCCGGCGCGGATTGCCGGGATGTTGGCCGGGGCGGATCTGATTGTCACCGCGCGCGACGAGTCTGGGCGCTTGGTCGGTGTGGCACGTTCGATCACCGATTGGCACTTTTGCCTCTATTGTTCCGATCTGGCCGTGCTCACCGACATGCAGGGCCATGGCATTGGCAAGGCGCTTTTGGCGGAAACGGTCAAAGCCGCGCCCAAGGTCAAAACCCACCTGTTGCTCTCGGCACCGAAAGCGATGAGCTTTTATCACGCGGCGGGCTATGAGGCGATTGAAAACGGCTTTGTGTTTCATCGCGGCTGAGGAATTTCAGGCCGTTCAAAAGCAAAAAGCCGGACATGAAGTCCGGCTTTCAACGTATTGATTTTAAAAGAGTTACGCGGAAACGGCGATTTCTTCCGGCGCTTGACCTTTTTGCAGCTCTTCGGCCACAAGGAACGCCAGTTCCAGCGCTTGCGAGGCGTTCAGGCGCGGATCGCAGGCGGTGTGGTAACGGTCCGCGAGGTTCTCGTCAGTCACCGCGCGCAAACCGCCGGTGCATTCGGTCACGTCCTTGCCGGTCATCTCGAAATGCACACCACCGGGAATGGTGCCATGATCACGGTGCACGGCAAAGAACTCCTGCACCTCGGCCAGAACCATGTCAAACGGGCGGGTTTTATATCCGCTGTCCGATTTGATCGTGTTGCCATGCATCGGGTCACAGGACCACACCACCTTGGCACCTTCGGCTTTGACCGTCTCGATGAGACGCGGCAGATGGTCCGCGACTTTGCCCGCACCAAACCGCGCGATCAGGGTCAAACGGCCCGCCTCGTTTTCCGGGTTCAGTTTAGACATCAAGACCTTAAGGTCTTCGGCGGTGGTCGTGGGGCCACATTTCAACCCGATCGGGTTTTGCACACCGCGGCAGAATTCCACATGCGCACCGTCCGGCTGACGGGTCCGATCACCGATCCAGATCATGTGACCCGAGCCCGCAATCGTTGCCCCCGTGGTGCTGTCCACACGGGTCAGCGCCTCTTCATATTCCAACAAAAGCGCCTCATGCGAGGTGTAGAAATCCACCGTATGCAGGTCGTGATTGTTCTCGGATGTGATCCCCGCCGCCTTCATGAAATCCAGGGAATCTTGGATGCGATTGGCCATATCGCGGTATTTCTCGGCTTCGTCGGCCTCCGTGAAGCCCAGAGTCCAAGCATGCACCCGGTGAATATCGGCAAACCCGCCTTTGGAAAAGGCGCGCAGCAGGTTCAGCGAAGCGGCGGCTTGGGTGTAGGCCTGCAACATCCGGTTCGGATCGGGGATGCGCGCTTCGGGTGTGAAGTCAAAACCGTTGATAATGTCACCGCGGTAGCTCGGCAATTCGACGCCATTGGACGTTTCTGTCGCGGCCGAGCGCGGCTTGGCAAATTGCCCCGCCATGCGCCCGACCTTGATCACCGGCACTTTCGCGCCAAAGGTCAGCACCATCGCCATTTGCAACATGACTTTGAACGTGTCGCGAATCTGATCGCCGCCAAATTCGGCAAAGCTTTCGGCGCAATCGCCGCCCTGCAACAAAAACGCCTCGCCGCGAGAGGCTTTCGCCAGATCGCGTTTCAGTGTGCGCGCCTCCCCCGCAAAAACGAGCGGCGGATATTTGGCAAGCTGAGCCTCAACAGCATTCAGCGCGGCCTCGTCCGTATAGTCGGGCATTTGCACACGCGGTTTGTTGCGCCATGCGGTTTTCACCCAATCCGTCATCGTTTTTACTCCAGGTGGTGCCTGCGCGACTTTGCGCAGGGGCAATTTCATCCTCCAACGCGCGCGGGCCCTGTTAGCGCCCACAGCGTTTGAGCTTTATAAACTTTCTGGCCTGTGGATGGAAACCAAAAACGACAGGATTTTATGCGTCATTCTGCGGCTGTTGGTCAAAAAACAGGCAACGTACCCCAGAAGGGCTACGGCATTTGGGGTGACAACAGCGCAATGAGTCGCCTTATCTCCCGCCTTTCCCCTAAATCCTTGCCAAAAGCGGACGATTTTTTCGCGACATCACGTCTTTTTGGGCATTGGCTTGATTTCTGATCCTCAAACCCAACGGCATATCTTTCCAATTGGTAAAAGCCGTTCTAGTCTTCGCCCCAGACTACGAAAAAACAGGGAGTATACCATATGAAGAAGCTGCTTTTGGCGTCCACCGCCGCAACCCTTTTCTCCGCTGCGGCCTTCGCAGAAGAGGTCAAGGTCGGCGTGATCCTTGGCTACACGGGCCCGATTGAATCTCTGACCCCCGACATGGCCGCAAGTGCGGAATTGGCCTTTAAAGAAATCAGTGACAGCGGGATGTTTCTGGACGGTTCGACCATCACCCCCGTGCGCGCCGACAGCACCTGTGTGGACGCCGCCGCGGCTTCTGCGGCTGCCGAACGTCTGATCACCTCTGACGGTATCGTGGCCATCATGGGTGCGGATTGTTCTGGCGTGACTGGCGCGGTCTTGTCCAACGTGGCTGTGCCGAATGGCGTGGTGATGATCTCTCCCTCTGCCACCTCGCCGGGTCTGACCACGGTCGAAGACAATGACCTGTTCTTCCGCACCTCGCCGTCTGACGCGCGCCAAGGCGCTGTTTTGGCAGATGTTTTGGAAGAAAAAGGCATCACATCGGTGGCGGTGACCTACACCAACTCCGATTACGGCAAAGGCCTCTCCGATGCGTTCGCGGCCTCTTATGATGGCGAAATCACCATCAACACCTCGCATGAAGACGGCAAAGCCGACTATTCCGCCGAAATCGCCGCACTGGCCTCTGCTGGTGGCGAAATGCTTGTCGTGTTGGGTTATGTCGACCAAGGCGGCAAAGGCATCATCCAAGCCTCCGCTGACACCGGCGCGTTTGACATGTTCCTTTTGGGCGACGGCATGTACGGCGACAGCCTGATCGCGGATCTGGGTGACGTGGTCGAAGGCTCCCTCGGCATCGTGCCATGGGCCGAAGGTGCGGGCACCGACGCATTCAACGCTTTGGGTGAAGCGGCGGGCATCAACGTCTCCTCCGCTTACACCCGCGAATCCTATGACGCGGGCGCTTTGATCGCTTTGGCCATGGCCAAAGGCGGTGCGGCAACCAAAGAAGCCGTGGCGGCCAACGTCTTGGACGTGGCCAACGCACCGGGCGAGCCGATCTTGCCGGGCGAATTGGACAAGGCGCTTAAAATCCTCTCCGAGGGTGGCGACATCAACTATGTCGGCGCAACCAATGTAGAATTGATCGGACCGGGCGAGGCCGCTGGCTCCTACCGCTATTACACGATCAAAGACGGCGGGTTTGAAACCGTTTCGATCCGCTAAACGCAACATCTGATATGGCCCGGAGATCTGTCACTTGACGCTCCGGGCCATATTTCTTATCCGGTCCCATTCGCTTAACAGCCGGATCAAAAACGGGGATACACCATATGATCGAAGTGCGTGATCTGCACATGCATTTCGGCGGTTTTCGTGCAGTGGACGGGGCTTCGCTTACGCTTGAGCAAGGCACGATCACCGGGCTCATCGGGCCCAATGGCGCGGGAAAAACGTCGCTTTTCAATTGCATCGCCGGGGTTTTGGCCCCCACCTCTGGACAGGTTTTGTTTGACGGTGAGGACATCACCGGGCTCAAACCGCACCACCTTTTTGCCAAGGGCATTTTGCGCACGTTCCAGATCGCGCATGAGTTCTCAAGCATGACGGTGCGCGAGAACCTGATGATGGTGCCTGCGGGGCAAACCGGCGAGACGCTGGTCAATGCGTGGTTTAAGCGCAAACAGATCGCCGCCGAGGAACGCGCCCTGCGCGAAAAGGCCGATGAAGTCCTTGAGTTTCTGACCATTTCCCATATCGCGGATTTGAAAGCGGGCGAGATTTCCGGCGGTCAGAAAAAGCTTTTGGAGCTGGGCCGCACGATGATGGTCGATGCCAAAATGGTGTTTCTCGATGAGGTCGGCGCGGGCGTCAACCGTACGCTGTTGTACACCATTGGCGATGCGATCAAACGGCTCAACGTGGAGCGCGGTTATACATTTTGCATGATTGAGCACGACATGGAGTTCATCAAACAGCTTTGCGATCCTGTCATTGTGATGGCCGAGGGTAAAGTGATGGCGACGGGCACGGCAAGCGAGATCATGAGCGATGAGGCGGTGATCGAGGCCTATTTGGGCACCGGCGTGAAAAACAAGAAACCGGAGGGCGCGCAATGACATTCCTCCACGCAAGCGAGATGCGCGGCGGCTATGGCTCCGGCGCGGATATTCTGCACGGCTGTACCCTGACCGTGCAAAAAGGCGAGATTGCCGTCATCGTTGGCCCTAATGGCGCGGGCAAATCCACCGCAATGAAGGCGGTGTTTGGCATGTTGAACCTGCGCGAGGGCCATGTGCATCTGGGCGGCGAAGACATCACCCAATTGTCCCCCCAAGAGCGCGTCTACAAAGGCATGGGCTTTGTGCCACAGACCCACAATATTTTCCCGACCATGACGGTACGCGAGAATTTGGAAATGGGCGCGTTCATTCGCAATGATGACATCGAAGAGACGATTGAACAGGTCTATGAGCTGTTTCCGGCGGTGAAAGACAAGCGCAACCAGAACGCAGGCGAACTCTCAGGTGGTCAACGCCAACAGGTCGCTGTCGGTCGTGCGCTGATGACCCAACCGAAATTGTTGATGCTCGATGAACCGACCGCAGGTGTCTCGCCCATCGTGATGGACGAGCTGTTTGATCGGATCATCGAGGTCGCCCGCACCGGGATTTCCATCCTCATGGTCGAACAAAACGCCCGCCAAGCGCTTGAAATCGCGGATAAAGGCTATGTCCTTGTCCAAGGCGCCAATGCTTACACCGACACGGGGGCCGCCCTTTTGGCCAACCCCGAAGTCCGCCGCACATTCTTGGGGGGCTAACAGATGGATATCCTCAACGCCCTCGTGGCCTTCGCCAATTTTGTCCTTATCCCTGCCACCGCCTATGGCGCGCAGCTTGCGCTGGGGGCTTTGGGCGTGACGCTGATCTACGGCGTGCTGCGGTTCTCAAACTTTGCCCATGGCGAAACCATGTCCTTTGGCGCGATGGTGGTTGTGCTGGTCACGGCGCTGTTTCAAAGCTGGGGCATTTCTCTTGGGCCGCTGCCAACCGCCTTGCTCGCCCTGCCCTTTGGCATCGCGGTCACGGCGCTGTTGCTGCTGACCACCGACCGCGTGGTCTACAAGTTCTACCGTAAAGTCAAAGCCGCCCCGGTCATGTTGGTCATCGTTTCCACCGGGGTGATGTTCGTCATGAACGGTATCGTGCGTATGGTCGTGGGCACAGAAGACCGCCGCTTTGCCGATGGCGCGCGCTTCCTTGTCAATGCCCGCGATTTCAAGGCCTGGTCGGGCTTGGACGAAGGTCTTGCGATCAAAACCACCCAAGTGATCACCGTCGTCGTCGCCCTGATCACTGTGGCCGCGTTGTTTTGGTTTTTGAACAAAACCCGCACCGGGAAATCCATGCGCGCCTTCTCGGATAACGAAGATTTGGCGCTTTTGTCGGGCATCAACCCGGAGCGCGTGGTGACGATCACATGGCTCTTGGTCGCAGCTCTCGCTACCATCGCGGGTGCGCTTTACGGTTTGGACAAATCGTTCAAACCCTTTATTTATCAACAGCTTCTTTTGCCGGTCTTTGCCGCTGCCATCGTCGGCGGCATCGGCAATCCGCTGGGCGCGATTGCGGGCGGGTTTGTCATTGCCTTTTCCGAGGTGACCCTGACCTATGCCTTCAAAAAGGTGATCACCTATCTGGGCCCGGACAGTTGGAGTCCCGACGGTTTGGTCCAGCTTTTGTCGACGGATTACAAATTCGCGGTCTCATTCGCCATCCTGATCATCGTGTTGTTGTTCAAACCCACGGGTCTCTTTAAGGGGCAATCGATATGACAAAACCCGACATGAAAAAATCGAGAGCACCCCAGTATTTCTTGGCGATGGCGCTGCTGATCTCGGCGGTTGGCCTGTTGCAATCGTGGAACTCCGCGCTGTCCATCCTCAACATGGGGCTGATCTCGGCGATCATGGCCTTGGGGGTGAACCTGCAATGGGGCTATGCGGGGCTGTTTAACGTCGGCGTCATGGGCTTTGTCGCCTTGGGTGGCTTGGCCGTTGTGCTGACCTCGATGCCCCCGGTCCCGGCCGCGTGGTCTGCGGGCGGCGGACGCATCGTCGCCGCGCTTGTGGTCGGTGTCGCGATCATCGCGGGTGCTGCCGTGTTGTGGAAAAAGATGCCAAAGGGCCGGACGCGCGGTTTGGTTTTGACCGCCTTTTTGGTGGCTGGTTTCTTCCTGTTCCGCTTCCTGTTGGACCCGGCGGTTGCCGCGATTGAAGCGGTTGATCCGGCGGTCTCCGGCTATCTCGGCGGGCTGGGCTTGCCTGTCATGCTGGCCTGGCCTGTGGGCGGGATCTTGGCGGCGGGCGCGGCGTGGCTTGTGGCCAAAACCGCACTGGGACTGCGCTCTGATTATCTGGCCATCGCCACATTGGGCATCGCCGAGATTATCCTTGCGGTGATGAAAAACGAAGATTGGCTGTCGCGCGGCGTCAAAAACGTCAACGGGTTGCCCCGTCCTGTCCCGAATGAAATCGACCTGCAAAACGCGCAATGGTTTTTGGACATGATGACCCGGTTCGGCATGGACCCAACCACAGGCTCGTCTATTTTTGTCAAACTTCTCTATGCCTTGCTGTTTCTGGCCGTGATCATTCTGATCGTCACGGCAATGGAATTGGCGCTCAAAAGCCCCTGGGGGCGGATGATGCGCGCGATCCGTGACAACGAGGTCGCCGCCGAAGCCATGGGCAAAAACGTCACCGGGAGGCACTTGCAAATCTTCGTGCTGGGGGCCGCGATCATCGGCGTTGCGGGCGCGATGATGACCACGCTCGACGGTCAGCTCACCCCCACCACCTACCAACCGCTGCGCTACACCTTCCTCGTTTGGGTCATGGTGATTGTCGGCGGATCGGGCAACAATTGGGGCGCGGTTTTGGGCGGCATGTTGATTTGGTTCCTGTGGATCGAGGTCGAGCCAATTGGTGCATGGATCGTTAATGTGATCACCTCGGGTATGGACGATGGCTCGGCGTTTAAGGCTGGATTGATCGAACGCGTGGCCTATATGCGCTATTTGACCATGGGCGTGATCCTTTTGGTCGTGCTGCGGTTTTCACCGCGCGGGTTGTTGCCAGAAAAATAGGTCGGCCAAAATAGGGGCTCAAAATGCGCTTGCTTGCGGGACTTTGTGCGGCTGGGAATTCATCTCGGATGGGGTTTGACAAGCTGTCGACCCCGCCGTCCCTACATGCCCCCGACACGCTTTTGCGCCGGGCCATCACGGCGGCGAAGGGTCATGATATTTTGGTCGCTTTGCCGCCCGACTCCCATCCGTATTTTAACGCGCGCCGGGCGATCTTGCGCCCGAGCGATGATTTTATCTGTGTGGAACAGGCCAATGAGGGCCTGTCCGCCACGCTCAAATCTCTGGCCCAAGCGGCGATTTCGGGTGGCTATGACGGGTTGATCGTGATGCTGGCCGATCTGCCCTTTATCACCGCTGCGCATTTGGAAACCTTGGTTGTGTTGTTTGAAACCTTTGAGGGTACGCAGATTGTTCGCGCGATGAGCCAAAGCGGGCGCGATGGTCATCCGGTGATCTTTCCGACGTCCCTTTTGCGCAAATTTGAGGCCCTCACGGGCGATCATGGCGCGCAGGATTTGATTGCAAAATACGGTGCCAAACGGGTGGAAATGCCGTCCGAGGCGGCGACTTGGGACATGAATACGCTGGAAGATTGGCGTCAGATGTGAGGTCTGGCGCAGTTTTTTTAAATCAATTTGGCCCCCCAATGACCTTTCGCCCGCTCCATCGCTTTATCCTCGCCAGTGGCCTGACCAATTTGGCCGATGGCATTGCGACGGTGGCTTGGGCTTGGCTCGCGTCACTGTTGACCCGTGATCCGGTCTGGATCGCCTTGGTGCCCGTGGCCCTGCGCTTGCCTTGGGCGCTCTGTGCCATTCCGGCGGGGATCATCACCGATCGCGCCGATCGGCGG
>ERZ1673962.322-NODE-322-length-36699-cov-4.337900_pt1 | contig 36699 bp, 33 predicted proteins | sample MGYA00580188_ERZ1673962 | MGnify/ENA primary metagenome ERZ1673962 (study PRJEB41334, sample SAMN05608104) | rock metagenome | biome: terrestrial subsurface; feature: shale formation; material: shale | place: USA: Pennsylvania ... | reverse complement strand
GACAGCCCCGCCGTCTCCAAAATCATCCAGCCCACGGTCGTCGACATGGCGATGACGATGACCGGCAAGACATTGGGCAACACTTCGCTGAGGATGATTTCGCGGTTGCGCATCCCCGACAGGCGCGCCGCATCGACAAACTCCTTATGGGCGATGCCAACGGTGATGCCGCGAATGTTACGGGCAAAAAACGGCACATTGACTGCGGCCACCGCGATCAGCGCATTCATCAGGCCCGGCCCAAGAGCGGCGACAATCGCCAGCGCCAGAAGAATATAAGGAAACCCCATCAGCATATCGACACCGCGCATGATCACATTATCGGTGCGCCCGCCGTAATAGCCCGCGATGATGCCAATGGCCGAGCCGATGGTCGCGGCAATCATCGCCGCGGCCAATCCCATGGCAAGACTCAGGCGGGTGCCCCAGAGCAACCGGCTGAGAAGATCGCGACCCAAATGGTCTGTGCCCAAAACCGCCCCGGCGCTGAACGGCGGCTGAAACCGATTGGGCGTGTCGATCACATTCGGGTTGGCCAGTGGCAAAAGCGGCGTGATCAGGGCCAAAAGCGCGACACAGCCGATCACGATCAACCCGACAAGCGCCAATCGGTTGCGCGCCAGCAATGTCAAAAAGCCCCTCATGTTTTGATCCTCGGGTCGAGCATGGCCTGCGCCACATCCACCATGATGTTGAACATCACATAACAGGCCGCGATGAACACCACCCCGCCCTGCACCAGTAAAATATCCCGCTTCAGGATCGCATCGACCAACATCCGGCCCACGCCGGGCCATTGGAACACCATCTCGATATAAACCGCCCCAGATAGCACAAACCCGGCCTGAATGCCCAAGACCGGAATGATCGACACCATCGCCGCGCGCAACGCATGGCGCCAGATCACGCGCCGTTCGCGCACACCTTTGGCCCGCGCCGTGCGGATGAAATCCTGTCGCAGAACTTCCAGCATGGCGGAGCGCGCCAGCCGCGCAATCACCCCGGTCGCCACCACCGCCAACGCGAGGGCAGGCATGAACAGGTGATTGAGCAACACCCACACCGTGCGATCGCCATAAATGGGCCACATGCCAGAGACCGGAAACCACCGCAATTGCACCGCAAAGATCAGGATCATCATCATGCCGAGGAAAAACGACGGGATCGAAATGCCCACGAGCACGACAAAGGTGATCGCCTTGTCGGCCCATCCATATTGACGCGCGGCGGACACCACGCCCGCCGCCACGCCCAAGAGCGAACACAGCACAAAGGACGTGCCCGCAAGGATCAGCGTGGCCCCGAAACGGTCAAGCACCTCGTCCAACACCGGGCGATTGAGCGCAAAGCTGCGGCCGAAATCGCCTTGCACCATATGGCCGAGCCAAATGAAATAACGCGGCACCAAGCCCTGATCCAAGCCCAGATCGCGGTTCAGCTTTTCGACGTTTTCAGGCGTGGCATAAGAGCCAAGGATCGCCGTCGCCGGATCGCCGGGGATCATCGCCATGATCAAAAACACGATTACGCTGATGCCCAAAAGCACCGGGACCGCCGAGACGAGCCGTTTGAGAATATATCCGGTCATGTGATCGCCCCTTCAATGTGGCGCGACCCCGCAAGAGATCGCGCCGCCTACCCTCAATTTTTGGTCACATCATCCAAAAGCAGGAAGAACGAAGGCTGCAACGAAAAGCCCTCAACGCGATCAGAGGTGACTGCGTTTTGTTTCCAGTTGGCCACGAACACCCAAGGTGCATCGTCTTGCACGATCCCCTGCATCTCTTGATAGAGCCGCGCGCGTTCGTCCTGATCGATCTCGACACGGGCCGCATCAAGCAAGGCGTCCACTTCGGGGTTGGAATAATAGCCGGAGTTGAACCCGCCCTTGTCGGGCCAGGCTTCGGTGCGCAACGCGAGGAAGGGCAGCGTGTCCGGGTCATTGGTCATCCACGCCATTTCCGCCATATCCGCCTTGCCTTCAAGGCCGGGGTTCACATTGCCCAGGAAGGTGTTCCACTCGTAGGTTTCGATTTTCACGTCGAGCCCCACGGCCTCCAGATCGGCCTGGATCGCGGTGCCCATGGCGACAGGGTCCAACATGCCAGAACCACCTTCGGTGACATAGAATGTCAGCTCCGCGCCTTCGGCCCCCGCCTCTTTGAGCAAGGCCCGCGCCCGCGCGGGGTCATAGGGATAGGGATCGAGACCGGTATTATACGCCCAGGCAAACGCGGGCGGCGTTGGACCCGCGGCGACCTCTGCCGTGCCTTCAAGCACGTCATTGACGATCGCCTCTTTGTTGATCGCATAGTTCGCCGCCTGACGCACGCGCTTGTCGGCAAAGGGGCCTTCTTTGGCATTGAGGATCAGGAACCAGACATGCGGCCCCGCCTGTTCATAGACGGTATAGGCGTCGCTTTGAAACTCGCTCAGTGCCACGGGCGGCACTTCGACCATAAGATCAATCCCGCCTGCCAGCATCTCGGCCGAGCGGGTGTTGGCGTCGGTGATCGGGCGGAACACCACGGTTTCAAGCTTGGGTGCGCCGTCCCAGTATTCGGGGTTGGCCTGCACCACGACGGCCTCGTTGCTGCGCCATTCGCCAAAGGAAAACGCCCCCGTGCCCGACGGATGCCGGCCGAAATCGGCACCATATTCCATGACCCCAGCGGGCGAGACAATCAGGCCGGTCGGATAAGCGAGGTTGGACAAAAATGGGGCGTAGGGGGCGTTGAGCGTAAAGGCCACCGTCAGGGGATCAATCACATCGACGCTCTCGACCGCCGAAAAGAAGAACGCCAGCGGGAACGGGCCGGTGTTGTGATAGGGGTGCGCCTCATCCAGCATCCGCTCAAAATTGAACTTCACGGCCTCTGCGTCAAAGGCGCTGCCATCATGGAACATCACGCCCTCCCGCAGGGTGAAGGTGTAGACCGTACCATCCTCGGAAATCGTCCAGTCGGTGGCCAAAGCGGGTTCAACCTCAAGCGTGCCGTCTTTGTAGCGCACCAGACCATCATACATGTTCATCAGGATGCGGAAATCATTGACCGCCGTCACTGCCGCCGGGTCAAGCGCCTGCGGCTCCGCAATTTGACCGACGATCAGCACATTCTCGGGCGTTTGCGCCTGTGCGCCGCCCAGCGACAGCACCAGCGCCGTGGCCGCGGTCGCCGCGAGCAGGGCGCGGCGGGAAAGGGCTTGGAAAGTCATGGGATATCCTCTCTGTTGCATTCTATTTATAATGATTAATTGCATTTGGACAAATTCTCATGATAAATTCAAGGCAAATGTGTTAGAGGTCGCACCATGACATTTTCCATTCTCACATATGACGAAAAAACAGGCGTTTACGCTGGGGCCGCCGCGACGGGTAGCCTCTGCGTTGGCGGCTGGGTGTTGCGGGGCGACATCGAATCGGGGCTTTGCGCCTCTCAGGGCACCGCGCCCAGTACATTCTGGCGCGACGATGCCATGCGCCAATTATATGCCGGAGCGGCCGCCACCGATGTGGTCGCATCGCTGACAGCGGCGGACACAGGCCGCGATCACCGTCAACTCTCTGTGCTGGACCGCTCCGGCAGCACGGCGGGTTTCACCGGGGCTAAAAGCGTTGCCTTTGCCGATGTCATCGCCACCCCAAACCTGATTGTGGCCGGGAACATGATTCACTCACGCGCTGTCTTAGAGGCCATGGCCGAGAGGTTCCGAAACAGCACCGGCGCGCCCGCCTCCCGGCTTTTGTCCGCCCTGCGCGCCGCCGAATCCACAGGCAGCGACATACGCGGATTGCAATCCGCCGCCCTCTTGATCCTCAACCCAAAGGCCCCGCCAATCGACCTTAGGATTGACCAAAGCGACACGCCGCTGGACGATCTCGCAGCCCTTGCCAACAAGGTCAGCCAGCCGCCCTATGTGCATTGGTTGGGGGAAGTCCCGGTCAAAACCGACCGCACGCGTGCGCCGGTCGGCCCCGTCGCGCCCGCGCCGATCACGTAGAAAACAGCCCTGAAGCGTTTCGCAAAAGACTTCAGGATGTTGGTGTTTCAGCCATAAACTCGCGGGTGATCCGCATTTCCTGGGCGTTCATCATCGTTTCAGCACCCTCCATATGCGACAGCATGATCGCACGCGCGCCCGGACCGTCGCCGCGCTCCAAGGCATCGACAAGTTCAATTTGGTGACGCCGCCCCCGCTCCCATAACTCCTTGTTGGGCGCGGCGTATAACCGTCGATAAACCGTCAAATCCGCCAAAATCCGCGCCATGAAAGCGATGACAAAGCCCAACAAGTCATTGTCCGAAGCCTCCGCAAGCCGCGCATGAAAGGCCAGCGAAGAGATGTGCTGTTGTTTTTCCTCTTCGGGCGAGCGCGCGGGCTCAGGGTACTGATGCGCCATTGCGCGCAATTCCGCCAACGTGCTGTCATCCAAATGGCCCGCAAGATTGGCCACCATTTCCGGCTCCAACAATTTGCGAATTTGGTAGATGTCAGACAGGGACAAATCCTTGAAGTAAAAGTAATTGCCGAGCAAAGACATGGCGCGATCCTTGCTCACCTCGCCCACCGAACTGCCGCCGCCGGGACCGGTCTTGGTGACGATCAACCCCTGCGCTTCCAGGATGCGCATCGCTTCGCGCACCGTGCCTTTTGACACTTTGAATTGCGCGATCATTTCGGCCTCGTTGGGCAACTTGTCGCCTTTGCGCAAATCGCGTTCGACCACCCAGCGCTTGATCTGATCAGCGACCTGAACAGGACGCGACCGCTTAAGCGCGCGCGGCGCATCGGTGACTTTCGGGTTGATCGGAGGGGCTGTATTTTTCATCATGATAATTTTCTAACCGAGGCGGCAAGACTTGGGTAGAGCCTAATTCATCATAATAAATCTAAGCGCTTTCCTGCGAGGGTTACATGCCAGAGACATAGGCACAACAACAGCGACCTCACTCAGCCGCGCCCGTGACGTCGCGCCTTTGCGTCCCAATAAGTCTTGAGCAAATATTTCGTCGTCGGCGCGTTCATTTTTCTGCGGGCATTAAACAGGTGCATGTCGACGGTGACGGGTTTGATCCCAAGCTCCATTGCAATCGCCTTGATCCGCAATCCCGCGCCGAGAAGGTCAAGGCATTGGGTCTCGCGCGGGCTCAGAACAACGGTCGGACCATCCGTGGCAAGCCGACCACTCAACCCAAACAGCACAGGCTTGATCTGTGCAAGATGCGCGGCCTTGAGCGCCTCGACCTCATGCATCGACTGGCTGGAGCCAAGGTTCCAGCCTTCGGGTCTGCGCGTCGTGGGATAACGCGTCGCCACAGAAAACCCGGCGTTGAACCCCGCATCGCCCGCCGCCGCGATCAAGTCTTTTTGCCGCCCGGTCAGATACGCGTACTGATTCATATGGGCTTTGCCGGTGTCAACCGGAACAGGCGAGGTCAGGCAATACTGTAAGAAGGGATCGTCCTGCGCGTAGCCATTGTCCACATAAAAGCTCTGAAACCCGTCCGGCATCGTTGTGCGCACACTGGGCCCGTCTGCCGCGCCGTTCTGGGCAATGTAGATAACGCGATCGAATCCCAGATGGTCAAGATAACGTCGAGCGGCGCCCCAACAGGCCTCGGGACACGCACCTGTGGCAAGCAGATGGTAGATATCTTCGACATGCATCGCGAGACCTATGGAAAACCATACATTGAAATAAAGCGGCTGAGCGGCTCTGTTTCAAGGACATTTTGGTGTCACAAGTCACGAATCGTTCAAAGGACTTTAAAATGCGCACAGCGTTTAAGGGGCTGATGGCCGCCCTCTTCTTGTCGCTCCCGATGATGGCATCGGCCCAAGAATCGACCCAGGACAGGGCCTCGGTGCTGATCCTGGATGCCTCAGGGTCGATGTGGTCGCAATTGGACGATGGCACCTCCCGGATCGAAGTGGCGCGCGACGTGTTGAGCGATTTCTTGGCGGCGCGCGATCCGGCACAACCTTTGGGCGTCATCGCCTATGGTCACACCCGCAAAGGCGATTGTACGGACATCGAAGTGCTGGCCCCGGTCGGGCGACAAGACCCTGCGGGATTGGGCGCCCGGCTGCGGACGCTGAACCCGCGCGGCAAGACGCCCTTGGCCGACGCCCTGCAACTGGCGGCGTCGCAAATCCCCGTCAACAGCGAAGAGGCGGATATCGTTCTGATCACGGACGGGTTGGAAACCTGTGGCGGCAATGTCTGCGCGGTCGCGTCCGGTTTGGCCGCGATGGGCATTCCTGTGCGCGCACATGTGGTGGGGTTTGGCCTCACTAAGACCGAAATGGCCCAGATCGCCTGTGTTGCCGACACCACGGGCGGGCTTGTTCTATCGACCCAGTCCGGCACCGAACTGGCCGACGCCTTGATCCGCACCACGGCGCCCGTTGTGGCCGATAGCCTGCCCGCAGATCAGGCGACGCTCAATCTCACCATCCGCGCCGACAGTGCCGGACGTCCGGACCGGGTGCAATTCAGTGCCGAAAACCTGGCAACCGGGGCCATGAGTCCCCTTGGCACCTTGGATTTCACCCAAGCGGCGGCTCTGCGCGTGGACCTGATTGCCAGTGACTACCGGATCATCGCCGATGCGGGCGAGATGGGCCATGGCGAGATCGTGGTGCCCGTGGCCGCCGGGGACAGCCGCACCGTTTATGTGCCGTTTCAGGGCCTTTTGCCCACACTCGACATGCCCGCTCCGACAGGCGCGTTTCGGGTGGGGGTCAACGCATTGCTACCCTACCGCGTGCGTCAGGAAGGCTTGGCCACTGGCGGCGGTGATTTCATCCTCTCCCTGTTGCCCTTGGATGCCGCCACCACAACGGATCGGCGTTCTGATTATGCGAGCCAAGACAGCACCCTTGGCGGCCATGTCGGGGCGTTTCGTGCGCCGCCGGAACCGGGCGATTATCTTTTGACCTTCAGTCGCAACGCCGAGCTGCCGATAGACGCGGTGATGAAAGCCTTTGTCGTGACCTTTGTGGAGCGCCCTGATGTAACGCTGACCGCCCCGCCCGCCGTGGAACCGGAGGCCGAGATTCCAGTGACCATCGCCGGCGGCATGGGCAGCGACGATTGGCTTGAAATTCGGCTGAACGATCAACGCGTCTCTTGGGACAACACCGTCCCGCTGGCCGAGTTTTTTGACAATCGCTATGGCCCTGCCAAGCCGCTTTTGGCACCAACACAGCCGGGGGAATATGAGCTGGTCTATATTTTTGGCGGCCTTGATGACGCACATCAGGTTGCGACCCGCCTGCCCTTGACGGTTGGCACCGTGCCCAGTTTTGACGAGGACGCGCGCGCCACAGGTGCCGATACAAACACACCCGCACCGACGCCCCAACCGGCCGAAGCCGGGCGCTGTGATGACGACACCGGCTGCGGCATGGGCGAGGACGCGCCACACCCCGGATCGGGTGTGGTGCAGGTTGTGATTGCCGCCGACGGGGCGGAGGGTCAACCGATTGACTGGACGCTCATTCCCATCGGTCGCGAGGGCGAGCCCCCCATCGCCTCGGGGGCCGCCATTGCCGGGCCGTGGACCACGGCGCTGGATGAAGGCATTTGGGGGGTCAACGGCTTGGCCGATGGGGCGACATATTTTGGCCAAATCACCGTCAGTGCAAGCGGGCCGGTCTCTTTCGCGATCCCGCGTGACAGGGCCGTCGATATGGCCACCGACATCGAACCGCCCCTCTCAGAGGACATCGGATTTACCTGTGACGATGCGGTCCAGTGCAGTTTCGAGGACCCCGAGGCACAGATCATCGGCGTCATTCCCGCAGGCTGGGTCACCGATGTTCCGACCCGCGAAGCCTATGTGGCAGGCGGGGATCGGGGGCTGGTCCGCATGAGTTTTTTCAACCCTGATGCGCCCGAGAACACCGTCATCCTGAACCCGCGTCAGTGGCTCGCGATGAACGGGCCCTGCCTTGAGGTGCAGCCCGGCCTACTCTGTCACTTTGAGCCCGCCAGCGCAGAGACCTTGGCGGCGTTTGACATGCTCAAACTGCTGTTGCGCGATACCGCGCCGCGTAACCTGCCCGGCCCGGCCGAAGCGATGGCGACTATCATCTCAGATTTGGCCAAAGAGGACCCCAATGCCGCGCGCGCAATGGAGGCCCTGATGGGCGCTGCGGCGGCGGGCGGCAACGGCGCGATGCCGGATATGGGGTATGCGCTGGGCACGCTGGCCACTGAAGCGTCACCCACTGCGTCATCCTATATGCCGGGTGAGGTCCTGCGGCGCTGTTCTTTAAAGGCCGCCTGCCCCTTTGAACAGCCCAATGTGCAGATCGCCGGCATCCTGCCGCCAAGCTGGTCCGTCGAGGTGATGACCCGTCGGCCAGACGGCACCGTCTCCACCTGGTTCACCGACAAAGACCCTGCGGGCAATGCCAAGCGGATCGGGCTGAACCAGAGCGGGGGAGACAGCTGTGTTGCGACCCGCGTCGGGACGCTATGCGCCTTCACGCCCTACATCGCAACCGATGAGATCGGGTTGATCGCCTCCACCTTGGTGCAAGGCAGCGCGGCGGATCTCCGCAACGCCATTGCCGACAAAGTCGATGCGCCAAAACCGATCACCAACCCCGCCGCGCTTGACGCGTTGTTGTCGCAACTGGAAGGAAACTGATCCATGCGTGCCCTTCTGACATGTCTTGCCGTGATGGCCGCCGCACCGGCCACGGCGCAAAGTTGCAATCCGCCGATCCTGACATTTCGCGGCGACACGCTGACCTATGAAACGCCTGCCACGGACGTCTATGCCAGCGGCGGCGTAGCGGCCATTGTCGATGAGTATGTCGAAGGCCATGCGGTTTTGATCGACGCAAATGCCCGCACCACGCGCAACATCAATCTGGCCGAGGTGACGCTCGCCGAAGTACAGGTCTTGGTTGGAGCCGAGCGGATCGCCTTTATCGGCCCGGCCCGCTGTCGCCCAAATATGCCCGGCCTGCCCGAAGACCTGTTCCCCGAAGGCGAACCCGCCACGCCCAACACGCCCGTGGTTCTGTTCCCGGACGACCCAGAGGGGAGTGGCCCGCGCGATGGTCTTTGGAAGGCCAACATTGGTCCGACCCGCATGCAAGGCTGCCCGCCGATGGTGGCGCAAGCGTTCCCAAACTCGCCCGGCGCGCTACCGGGGATGACGGGGGACACGCGCCGGATGACCTTTTCCAAACCCTTCGACCCCAACACCTTGGAGATGTCGCAAACGATGAATGCCGGGTGGACCCAAACCGGGGAAAACCGTTGGGAGACCGACGTGTCGCCAGAGATTTTTGACCAAATCCCACAGGGCGCAGGCGGCGGATCGCGTTTGTCTTTGGTGCTGGAAGTGGTCCATCCTGAGCTGATCCGTTTTGACCATACGATTGAAATCATCTTGCCCGATGTGGCCGTCGCGATGTTGGGCGTGAACCCCGATGGCTGTCGCGTCATTGGCAGCGATACTTGGCAACGGATTGGTGACTGAGGGCTGAGGACTAAGAACTGAGGAATGAGGGGGCTGGACGGCCCCTCCGGGCGTGTTGCCCCTCTTTGCATTCTGCCCTTTTTTGCACTCTGCCCTTTTTTGCCATGCGGCCCTGCCCCCTCTTTGATCATACGGTCGCCTCTTTCAAAAGCCCGGAGACCTTGCGGGCAATTGCCATATGAGCCCACGTTTTCCTGCCGCGCCGCCTGATCCATCCTCTCCTCAAAGCCGCTGTAAAACAAAGCGCCATGCGTATGACTGCGTCTGGACATAGCCGGGCAAATCACACCATAGTCCGGCGCAACCGCGCACAAAAATCCGGGGCAAACCCCTTATTCGTTTGATCAAAATATCATCGAATGCCCCGATAGGAGAATGTCATGAAATTCAGGTTTCCCATCGTCATTATTGATGAGGACTTTCGATCCGAAAACACCTCCGGCCTTGGCATTCGCGCCTTGGCGACGGCGATTGAAAGCGAGGGATTTGAGGTCTTGGGCGTCACCAGCTACGGCGATCTGTCGCAATTTGCCCAACAACAATCGCGCGCCAGTGCGTTTTTGTTGTCGATTGATGACGAAGAGTTCAGCCCCGGTCCCGATCTTGATCCGGCGGTGTTGAACCTGCGAAATTTCATCGAGGAAGTGCGGTGGAAAAACGCCGATGTGCCGATCTACGTTTACGGCGAAACCAAAACCTCGCGCCACCTGCCCAATGACATCCTGCGCGAATTGCACGGCTTCATTCACGCCTTTGAAGACACGCCGGAATTCGTTGCCCGCCACATCATCCGCGAGGCCAAACAGTATCTCGAAGGCATCCAACCGCCGTTTTTCAAGGCGCTGTTGGACTATGCCGAAGACGGGTCTTATTCATGGCACTGCCCCGGACATTCCGGCGGCGTGGCGTTTTTGAAATCACCCATCGGCCAGATGTATCACCAGTTCTACGGCGAAAACATGCTGCGCGCCGATGTGTGCAACGCGGTTGAGGAACTCGGTCAGTTGCTTGATCACAACGGGGCGATTGGCGCGTCTGAGCGCAACGCCGCGCGCATTTTCAACGCCGATCATTGCTTTTTCGTCACCAACGGCACCTCGACCTCGAACAAAATGGTCTGGCATCACACCGTGGCCCCCGGCGACGTGGTCGTCGTGGATCGCAATTGTCACAAATCCATCCTGCATTCGATCATCATGACCGGCGCCATTCCGGTGTTTTTGAAACCGACGCGCAACCATTACGGCATCATCGGCCCGATCCCGCAATCCGAGTTCGAACCCGAGGCGATCAAGGCCAAAATCCGCGCCAACCCGTTGCTTGCGGGCGTCGATGCCGATGCGGTCAAACCGCGGATCATGACGCTGACCCAGTCGACCTATGATGGCGTGTTGTACAACACCGAGACCATAAAAGACCTGCTCGATGGCTATGTCGAGAACCTGCATTTCGATGAGGCCTGGTTGCCGCACGCCGCCTTTCACCCGTTCTACAGCACTTATCACGCGATGGGCCGCAAACGTGACCGCAACCAGCATTCCGTGACCTATGCCACGCAATCCATTCACAAATTGCTGGCGGGCATTTCGCAGGCCAGTCAGGTCTTGGTGCAGGACTCCCTTGATACCAAACTGGATCGCCACCTGTTTAACGAAGCCTATTTGATGCACACCTCGACCAGTCCACAATATTCGATCATCGCGTCTTGCGATGTTGCAGCGGCGATGATGGAGCCTCCGGGAGGCACCGCTTTGGTGGAGGAAAGCATCCTTGAGGCGCTCGATTTCCGCCGCGCCATGCGCAAGGTCGATGCCGAATTTGGTGAGGGCGAATGGTGGTTCGAGGTCTGGGGCCCCGATGAGATTGGCGACGAGGGCATGGGCGCGACCAAGGATTGGGTGCTCAAAAAGACCGATGGCGTTCAACCGGTGGATGGCAAAGACGCATGGCACGGCTTTGGTGACATGGCGCCGGGTTTCAACATGCTCGACCCGATCAAAGCCACATTGATCACCCCCGGCCTGAATTTGGATGGGCGGTTTGAAGACACCGGGATTCCGGCCTCGATCGTGTCCAAATACCTGGCCGAACATGGGGTGGTTGTTGAGAAAACCGGGCTTTACAGCTTCTTCATCCTGTTCACCATCGGCATCACCAAAGGTCGTTGGAACACGCTTCTCGCCGCGCTCCAACAGTTCAAGGACGACTATGACCGCAACCAACCGTTGTGGCGAACCATGCCGGAATTTTGCGCCAAACACCCGCGCTATGAACAAATGGGCCTGCGCGATCTTTGCCAACATGTGCACACGCTTTACGCCAAATATGACGTCGCGATCCTGTCCACCGACATCTATCTGAGCGATCACACCCCGGCGATGACGCCCTCTGATGCCTTCGCCCATATCGCCCAGCGCACCACGCAGCGGGTGCCGATTGACGACCTCGAAGGCCGCATCACCACCAGTCTGGTCACGCCCTACCCGCCGGGTATTCCGCTTTTGGTTCCGGGCGAGGTGTTCAACAAAAAGATCGTTGATTACCTCAAATTCAACCGCGAGTTCGCGCGCGAATGTCCGGGGTTTGAAACCGATATTCATGGTCTGGTGCATGAGATCGGCCCAGACGGCGTGTCGCATTACTTTGCCGATTGCGTGGCGCAGTAAGCGCTCTCACGATCACGCGCCCCTGACCTTGCTTAGGGGCGCGCTTTGCCTCGGACAGCTCTCAAGACCGCCAATTCTCAAGCCTGTGCGAGACAGATCCCGATCGCAACGCGCTTGCCAACTCTGCGCCTCCCGCGTAAGCCGGAGCGAACCCATCGCATCGACCAAACCCATAGCCATCGGGGGCTTTTTGCTGATCTATCGCCTTCTTCTGACCGCGCTCAGCCCGCTTTTCGCGCTGCTCATGCTGCGCCAACTGCTGCGTGGTCGCGAGCGCTTGTCGGATTTGGCGGAGCGCTTTGGGACGGACCTGTCCGCGCGCCCGACCTCCCGCGCGCCAATGCTATGGGTCCATGGGGCCTCAAATGGCGAACTCACCGGCGCGCGCGCCCTGATCGAAGAGGCCCTGCGCCGCGCCCCTGACCTTGAGATTCTGGTTACGACCAACACTGTCACGGCGCGTAAGATGGTCGGCGATTGGGCCTTGCCGCGCGTCACCGTCCGGCTCGCCCCTTTCGATCTGCGCCCGGTGTTGCGCCGCTTCATCCGCGCCACACAGCCCGCGGCCCTTGTGTCGATCGAAAACGAAATCTGGCCCAATCGCTTTGCCCTTTTGGCGCGCAACGCCATCCCGGTGATCGTGGCAGGGGCGCGCATGTCGGACCGCACCGCCCAGCGCTGGGAAAAAATGGTGCCGATCTTTGGCGGCGTCATCCGCCCCACCATCGCCGCCATCACCCGCCTTGCCGCCCAAGACACCGCCTCGGAACAGCGCCTGTTGCAACTAGGCCTGCCGCCCGCCGCCCTTTTGCCGAAAATGAACCTCAAAAGTACGGTCGACATTGACATCGCGCCGCTGAAAAACGCCGACCCCATTGCGGCGCAGTTTGACCGAGTCACCACGGTTTTGGCCGCCTCGACCCATCCGGGCGAAGAGCGCCCCGTGCTTGAGGCATTTCACAGCCTGCGCCAAACCCACCCGCATGCGCGGCTGATTTTGGCCCCGCGTCATCCCGCCCGCGCCGACACAATTGCAACCGAATTGACCCGCGCCGGGTTTGCCTTTGCCCGCCGCTCGAAAGGCGATGCCCTTGGCGATGCGCCCGTCTATCTGGCGGATAGTTTGGGCGAAATGCCGCTGTGGTACGGGCTCGCAGGCATCAGTTTCATTGGTGGCTCTTTGATCAATCTCGGAGGTCACACCCCGTTTGAACCGGCCCAATGTGGCACCGCTATCCTACATGGCACCTTTGTGTCCAATCACCTCTCCGCCTACCGCGCGCTGGACACGGCAGGGGCTGCGCTTGAAATCACCGATGCGGCCTCCCTGGCCGAGGCCATGCGGGGCTTGATGAACGAGCCAGCCCGCGCGACAGCCATGGCAGAAGCCGCCCATGCCGCACTTGCGCCTTTGCGTGGGGCCGCAGCCCAGCAAGAAGCATTTTGGGCCGCTTTGGCCGATGTGCCCAAATTAAAAGCATTGTCATAAGAGATTTTTGCGGCTCATATCTTAGAGACGCGATTTTCCTTTCCGAGTGTCATACGGCTTTGGTACTGCTCGTCCATGCTGGGGCGTGATTGGCTTGGGAGGGTCTGTTGCACTCAGCAAGGGGCAGGAGAACCACGGATCTATGTCGATGATCAGAGCCAGACAGCATCCGGTCAAACTCGGGCGCAGCACCAAAGACAGCGTGCGCACCCAGTTTGGTGCGTTGGTGTGGCGCTATCGCAAGGACAAAGTTCAGGTTTTGTTGATCAAATCGCGCCGCCGTAAGCGCTGGATCATCCCCAAAGGCTGGCCGATGGATGGCCAGACCCCAGTGCAAGCTGCCGCCACCGAAGCGTGGGAAGAGGCGGGCATAAAAGGTCGCCCTGCGCCGATTTGCATCGGGCTGTATTCCTACCTGAAATATCCGCGCGATGGGCACCCCCCGATGCCCTGTGTCGTCGCCGTCTTTCCACTCAAAGCGCGCTGGGTGTTTGACAAATATCCCGAAGCCGATCAGCGTAAACGCAAATGGGTGACCCTCAAAAAGGCCGTGGAGATGGTCGATGACCCGGAATTGGCCCAAATCATCCGCCATTTCGATCCGCGTCACTACCGCCTCTGATCGCCGCGCTGTCAGTGCCTTGAGTTTTTGGCGCAATACCCCACATGATTGCCAAGCCCGGACACGGGCGATATATTTGAACCCTGCCCTGTCCCCATGATCGCCCCCCTATGATCCGTTACATGCTCAAATGCGACCAAGACCATCAGTTCGAAAGCTGGTTTCGTTCGGCTGACGCCTTTGACACACTTTGTGCACAGGCTCAGGTGAGCTGTCCGATCTGTGGCTCGGAGAAGGTCACCAAGGCGATGATGGCCCCGAGGGTGAGCACCACACGTGCCACCGGAGCCGCGCCCTCGGCCCAGCCAGACCCGGCCCCAGCTCAAATCACCTCACACACCGCGCCCCTTGCGCCGGATCACCCGACGCCTGAGCAAATCGAACGTGCCATGGCGAAACTGCGCGCCGAAGTGGAGCAAAATTCCGATTATGTCGGTGTCGAATTCGCCGATGAGGCCCGTAAAATTCATACTGGCGACGCCCCGGCGCGCGCGATTTACGGCGAAGCAAACTTTGAGGACACCAAAGCATTGCTCGAAGACGGCGTGCCGATTTTGCCCCTGCCCTTCCTGCCCAAACGTAAGATGAACTGACATGCCCCCCAAGCCCCCAATCGCTCTCATCACCGGCGCGTCGCGCGGCATCGGCGCAGCTTTGGCGCACGAGCTGACCTCTCGGGGTTATGAGGTCATCGGCACCTCGACCAAAGGCGGCAACGGATTCCTCCCGCTGGACCTGTTGGACCCGAGCGGCCCCGCTGCCTTGGCAAAGTCCTTGTCTGGCCGCGCCATCGACCTTTTGATCTGCAACGCCGGGTTGTATTTGGACAAAGGTCAATCGCTTGCCGACGGATACCCAAGCGAGATGTGGGCGACAGAATTTGCCGTCAACGTCACCGGCGTGTTTCTGACGGTTCAGGCGTTGCTGCCCGCCCTCCAGAGCGGTGACGCGGGCGGTAAAATCGCCATCATCTCGTCGCAAATGGCCTCGCACAGCCGCGCGCCGGGCGGTTCTTACATCTACCGAGCCAGCAAAGCCGCCGCACTGAACCTTGGCCGCAATCTTGCCACCGATCTCAAATCTGTTGGCATCGCGGTCGGCATTTATCACCCCGGCTGGGTGCAAACCGATATGGGCGGCACGGGGGCCGAAATCAGCGCGGAGCAATCCGCAAAAGGCCTCTCAGATCGGTTTGCGGCCCTGTCTTTGACCACAACCGGCTGTTTCGAAACATGGGACGGCCGCGCGCACGCCTATTAAGTGCCGCGCCGCTGCTTCATTGCTGTAAAAATACTCACATACCAACACGTGCCGCTCTTGCGCTTTCGCCCAAGGTCTCTTAGGACGACGTGGTTAAATTTAACGGGGGAACGGGGCACATCATGCCAATTCTCGTGATGAAATTCGGCGGAACATCCGTCGCCACGCTTGACCGCATCCGCCGCGCCGCAAAGCGCGTCGGGCGTGAGGTTGCCAATGGCTATGACGTGATCGTCATCGTCTCTGCCATGTCGGGCGAAACCAACAAACTCGTCGGTTTCGTCAATGAAACCTCGCCGATGTATGATGCGCGTGAATATGACGCCGTGGTGTCCTCGGGCGAGAACGTGACGGCGGGGCTGATGGCGTTGACCTTGCAAGAGATGGACGTGCCCGCGCGCTCCTGGCAGGGCTGGCAAGTGCCGCTCAAGACCAATTCCGCCCACGGCGCCGCGCGGATCGAAGAGATCCCAACCGACAATATCTTGGCCAAATTCGGCGAGGGCATGAAAGTGGCTGTCGTGGCGGGGTTCCAAGGCATTTCGCATGAAGGCCGGATCACCACGTTGGGCCGGGGTGGATCAGACACCACCGCCGTGGCTTTTGCCGCCGCTTTTGACGCGGAGCGGTGTGATATCTACACCGATGTGGACGGTGTTTACACCACCGACCCGCGGATCGAAAGCAAAGCCCGCAAGCTTGAGAAAATCGCCTTTGAAGAGATGCTTGAACTGGCGTCGCTTGGGGCGAAAGTGTTGCAAACCCGCTCTGTCGAATTGGCGATGCGCTTTAACGTCAAACTGCGTGTGCTGTCCTCGTTCGAGGAATATGACCCCAATGCTGGCACGTTGATCTGTGCCGAGGAGGATATCGTGGAAAACAAACCTGTGGCCGGCGTCGCCGCCTCCCGCGAAGAAGCCAAAATGACTCTTGTGTCGGTTGCTGACCGTCCCGGCATCGCCGCCGCCATTTTCGGGCCTTTGGCCGAAAGCGGTGTCAACGTCGATATGATCATCCAAAACATCTCCGAAGACGGTCGCACCGATATGACCTTTTCCTGTCCGGTGGATCAGGTGGCCCGCGCGAAAGCCGCACTGGATGCCGCCAAAGAGCGCGGGGACTTTAATTTTGAAGAGCTGATTTCCGACACAACCGTCGCGAAAATTTCGCTCGTTGGCATTGGGATGCGCTCGCAATCCGGTGTGGCCGCCAAGATGTTCAAAGTGCTCTCTGACGAAGGCATCAACATCAAGGTCATCGCCACCTCCGAGATCAAAATCTCCGTGCTGATCGACCGTAAATACACAGAATTGGCGGTTCAGGCCCTGCACGACGCGTTCGAGCTCGACAAAGCCTAAGCGCGCGCATCGCGTTCAGACGACCCCAGACCCCTGCCTCACTGGCGGGGGTTTTCTTTTGAACCGCGCTTCGGCGATTGGCCTAGAGCTTCTGGCGCCTCTACGGTATCGGTTTCCTTCTCGCCTTCCTTGGCCTGACCCTCAACACCCCATTCCTGCTCTCATTGGGCCTGCTCTCATTGGGCCTGCTCTCATTGGCCTGCTTTGGCTTGACCATGCCGGATTTGATCGGATGCTGGGATATTGCCTGAAATCCAACGACCGTTTTGACATCTCCCACTTGAGTCGGATCGGCAAAACCGCAGCTAAAATCGCAACTCAAATCGAAGTGCGCGTCACTGAGGTCGCCACAGGTCAGGGGGGTGTTCTTTCTGCGCATGCAGCATCAAGGCACAGAATTTTCTGCACTTTTTCCGCGCAATTCTTTGCTCACAACCGCTCTTAAGGTTGATTTCCTCTGGGCAATCGCCACATCAGTGCTCTAAACATGAGACGCCAAAAACAGGCGCGAAGGGAACGGCGGGACATGCCCCAACATCTGGAATCTGAGAGCCGGAAATTGCTTGGTCGGCTGCGCGACACGCTTGCCGAAAGCAGTGCTGGCCAAACCCGTCTGGATCGCATCACCCATCTGATCGCGGACAGCATGTATACCGAAGTCTGTTCGATCTACCTGTTTCGCGATTCTGATACGCTTGAACTCTGCGCCACCGAAGGTCTCAAGGCCGAAGCCGTCCACAAAACCCGGATGCGCGTCGGAGAGGGGCTTGTCGGTCGTGTCGCGCGCGCGCGCAGCATCGTCAACACCGCCGACGCGCCCTCTGAGCGCGGCTTTCGCTATATGCCCGAAACGGGCGAAGAGATTTATTCCTCTTTCCTTGGTCTACCGATCCAACGTCTGGGCGAAATCCTAGGCGTCTTGGTGGTTCAATCGAAGGAGGCGCGCGAGTTTTCCGGCGATGAAATCTATGCGCTTGAAGTGGTCGCCATGGTGCTGGCCGAAATGACCGAACTCGGCGCGTTCATTTCCGAAGAAGGCGGTATGGCCGCGCTGCACCAACACCCGGTGATGTTCAAGGGCGCAACAGGTCAGGAGGGTGTGGCCGAGGGCAATGTCTATCTGCACGAACCGCGCGTCGTTGTGACCAACCCGGTGGCCGACGATCCCGAGGCCGAAAAAGTCCGGCTCAAAGCCGCGATCGACACGCTGCGCCTCTCGGTGGACGGCATGCTCGCCACCGTGGAACCGGCGGAAAAAGACCAGCGCGAGGTGCTTGAGGCCTACCGGATGTTCGCCAATTCGCGCGGCTGGATGCGCCGGATGGAAGAGGACATCGACCGTGGCCTCTCCGCCGAGGCCGCCGTTGAAAAAGAACAATCCACCGCACGGGCTCGTTTGACCACTGCCCCCGACCCCTATATGCGCGAGCGGTTGCATGATCTCGATGATCTGTCCAATCGCCTGTTGCGCATTCTGACCGGACAGGGGTCAGAGACCGGGGCGGAAATGCCCGAGAACCCGATCCTTGTTGCCCGCAACATCGGTCCCGGCGAGTTGTTGGATTATGGCAAGAACCTCAAAGGCATCGTGTTGGAACAGGGCTCCGTTGGCTCCCATGCCGCCGTGGTGGCGCGCGCTTGGGCAATCCCTTTGGTGATCCATGCCGAGGGCATCACCACCGAGGCGTTGAACGGCAATGCGATCTTGATTGATGGTGATCAAGGCATCGCGCACCTGCGGCCCGACGACACTGTCACCCTTGCCTTTCGCGACAAAATCGCGATGCAGGCCGAGGCACAAAAACGCTATGCGGGTCTCGTGGGCCTGCCGGCCGAAACCGCCTGTGGCAAAACCATCGCCATGCATATGAACGCGGGGCTGATGGCCGATCTGCCGTCTCTGGCCACCTCTGGCGCCGAGGGCGTCGGGCTGTTTCGCACCGAACTGCAATTCCTGATCCGCAACAAAGTCCCACGCCGGGGCGAGTTGGCAACGATCTACGCGCAAGTCATGGACGCCGCGCGCGGCAAGCCCGTGGTGTTTCGCACTCTCGACATCGGCTCCGATAAGGTGCTGCCCTATATGAAGCCGCAGGACGAGCCGAACCCGGCGATGGGCTGGCGTGCGATCCGGGTTGGGTTGGACAAACGCGGCGTCATGCGGATGCAGCTTCAGGCCCTGACGCGCGCCGCCGCAGGCCGCCCGCTGACCGTTATGTTCCCTTTCGTGGCCCAGTTCGAAGAATTCCGCCAAGCCCGTGCGATCCTGATGGAAGTTCTGGACAGCGAGGCGAAACTCGGCCACGTCCCCCCCGCCTCAATCAAGGTCGGCGCGATGTTGGAAACGCCTTCTCTGGCCTTTGCCCCGGATCGATTTTTCGAGGAAACCGACTTTATTTCCATCGGTGGCAATGACCTGAAACAGTTCTTTTTTGCCGCAGATCGTGAAAATGAACGGGTCCGCAAGCGCTATGACACGCTGAATTATTCCTTCCTCAGCTTCATCCGCCAAATCGTTGCCCGCTGTGATCGATTTGGGACGCCCGTGTCCTTTTGTGGTGAAGATGCCGGGCGTCCGCTTGAGGCCATCGCGCTGACCGCCATGGGCGTGCGCACGCTCTCAATGCGCCCGGCCTCAATTGGTCCGGTGAAATCGGTGTTGCGCCGGTTGGACTTGAATGAAGTGACGGCCGTGATCGACGAGGCTGCCGCCCGCGGTGCGCAATCGGTGCGCGCAGATTTGATCGCCTATCTCGCCAACCACGGCATGATTGCTTAAATTTATGAGTTAACGCTTCATTTCGGCCCGCAACAGCTCTTTGAGCTGATCAAAACTCTGATCGCTGTCCTCGGCCAAACGCAACATGCCAAAGCTGACATGGGCCATGTCCTGATAATAGGCGGTGTAAGCGTAATTGGTTATAGCTCCGGCAACAGCGCCCAAAATCGGCACGGTTTGCGCCGCGAGTTTTTGCCCCAACACCACCGACAGGCGTGGCGCGACACGGGCGATGATCCCGTTCAATGTCGCCCCGGTCAGGGTCGTGCGTGTCGCCAAAAACCCAAGGTCGGCGCCGTCATCAGTCTCCAAAGGGCCTGCGGCAGCAAAGACTTGGATACAGGCTTTGCGGATGTCCTCTCGCTCCGGGTCAAACCCGTATTCTTCCGCCACATTTTGAATGGCATGGAGCAACACGGTCGTGGTCACCGGCAATTCGGCCAAGGCCGTTGGCAATCCGCCCGCCCCACCCGCCGCGCCCAAACCGGAGGTCACAGCCCGCGACAGCCATGTGGTGCCCTTGACCGTGCGCCGCCCGCGCGCCGCACCATCAAAAGCCAGTTCAAGCGCCGAAAGCGTTGCCGTTTCAAGATGTGCGCGCACAGGTTTTGGCAATTTGCCAAACAGCCCGTCCGCCGTGCCGCCCACGAGGTTCAAAAGCTGCATCCCCGGCGTGTTGGCACGTTTGAGCCGACGCGCAAGGGCGCGAATGGCCTCCGGAGTCGGAGCTTGCAACACGGCGTTGTCACCGTCGGTCAGGGCGGGTGTTTTTTGTTTCATGTATGATAATTGGGGGGACTGTCGGGCTTTGCCAAGTCCCAGATGGGCGCTCAATCGTCTTTATGCACCAGTCCGGACACGGTATCCCACGCACCGGGCCGCAATGCCACCCCCAAAACCCGGTCCGGGTTGGTTGGTGGCGGCATTTCGACATGGTCCAGTTTTTCAAAGCCAAAGCGGGCATAATAGGGCTCATCCCCGACCAAAAGCACCCGCTCCCAGCCCAGTTTGACCGCCTCGGCCATGGCTTCGGTGATCAACAATCCGCCCAAACCCTCGCCTTGCCGTGTCGGGTGAACGGCCACGGGGCCAAGCAACAAAGCGCGATCTTCTCCCGTGCCCACCCGGATCGGCCAAAACCGGATGACGGCGGCCAAAATCCCATCTGGATCGCGCGCCACGAGGCAAAGATCGGACACTTTTTCAACGCCATCCCGCAATCGGTAGGAGGACAACAGTTCACGCCCAGGCGCGAAACAGGTGTCATAGAGGTTCTCAACCTCCCAGTAATCATCCGCCGTTTCAACTTCGAGCTGATACACGCCTGCCCCTGCCCTTGTCCTTCTTTGACCGAACCCGCAATGCGCCCGGATTTTGGCTCGAAATCCCGCGAAAGCGTTTTACGAAAATCGACCCCGGTGATTTTCGTAAAACGCCGTGCAACAGCCTGATGTCGCGGGCCTTTTCAAGGCCCCCCTTCCTCAAGTGAATTGAAAAGGCTTTAACACGGCGCTAGATAAGGGGCAACGCGAAGAAGAGGACAGCGCCAAGATGTTTTATCGACCCACCGAGGGCCACGGCCTGCCGCATAATCCGTTCAACGCCATCGTGTCGCCGCGCCCAATCGGCTGGATCTCGTCGCGTTCGGCCACAGGCGTTGAGAACCTCGCACCCTACTCGTTTTTCAATGCCGTTGCCTATGTTCCGCCACAGGTGATGTTTGCCTCGGTCGGCAGCAAAGACAGCATCCGCAACATTCGCGAGACCGGAGAGTTTTGCGTCAATCTGGTGAGTGCGGCGCAAATCTCTGTGATGAATGCCTCCTCCGAAGCCTTGGACTTTCACGAGGACGAATTCACCCATTCCGGGGCCCTGCGCGCGCCCTGTCGCGACATCGCCTGTTCGCGGGTCGAAGACGCGCCCGCCGCACTCGAATGCAAAATGACCCAGATTGTGCAACTCGAAGGCAAGGACAACCATGTGGTCTTTGGCACAGTCGTCGCCATCCACATCCGCCCGGACTGCGTGGTGGACGGACGGTTTGACGCGGTCAAAGCCCGGATGTTGTCGCGCCTTGGCTACCGCGATTATGCCGAGGTGACCGAGGTGTTTGAATTGACTCGCCCGAATGATTGAGGGCATGACAGGGAGGCGCGCGCATGCAAAACAGACGCGCCTCACCTACGCACGCCGCCTCGATAGAAGGACATGCCCCGCATGACGATCACCCATCAGGACGAGTTGGACGGGTTGAAAGACATCGGCCGGATTGTCGCCAACACGTTGCAGGTCATGTCGAAAGCGATGGAACCCGGCATGACGACGCGCGAACTTGATGACATCGGCAGCGCCTGTCTTGAATGCGCCGGTGCCGTGTCTGCGCCGCGCGCCACCTATGGGTTTCCGGGCACCACCTGCATCAGTGTGAACGAAGAAATCGCCCATGGCATCCCAGGAGATCGGGTGATCTCCCCCGGCGATCTGGTCAATATTGATGTGTCGGCGTCCAAAAATGGCTATTTTGCCGACACTGGTGCGACCCATCGGGTCTCTACCCTGTCGTCCAAATCTGGACCGCAGAAACTGGACCGCCTGTGCCGCGATGGCAAACGCGCCATGCAGATCGGGATCGCACAGGTCGGCGCAGACAAACCCTTGGCGGGCATCGGCAATGCCATTGGCCGCTTCGCACAGGCGCGCGGATACACGCTGATCCGCAATCTCGCCAGCCATGGCGTGGGTCGGGCGTTGCACGAAGACCCTGAGGAAATTGCCACGTGGCTAACGCGGGGTGACAAACGCCGCATCCGCAAAGGGCTTGTGCTCACCGTCGAACCTTTTCTGTCCACAGGTGGGCTTTGGGCCGACCAAGGCGAGGATGGCTGGACCCTTTACAGCACCCCAAGCGCCCCCGTCGTCCAATACGAACACACGGTCGTGGCGACCAGCAAGGGCGCGCTGATTGTGACGCGGCCGGGTTAGCCTATCAAACGGTCATGCGGCATCCTCAACGCAACCGTTTTGTGAAAACGACGCGCCTTCCAACGGGACGAGGCCACGGACCTCTGACTCCCGTTGAAAGCTGATCCAAGACCAGATACGGCAGAAAGAGAGAGGGCAGCTTCTCCCCACCCCTGTCGGCTTTGTACTTATTCAGCCACACCCATAGGATACGGAATGCGCATTCAAATCGACGTCGCGATGACCTACCGCTTTCCAAACCCGAACACGGTGTTTTTGGCGCTTGAGGCGGCTCATGCGCCGGGCCAGGAGATCGTCTATGAAAGCCTGTTGATTGGCGATGCCGAGATCAGCCGCATCAATGGGGATTCGGATGTGGGTCAGCGCGTCTTTGCCCGCGTGCCCGGCTATGAGATGTTGCTCAATTACAGTGCGCTGTTGGACATCACCCGCCCGCGCGTCGCCCTTGATGGGCTTGTGGCCGCACCCTGGCATATGTTGCCGAGCGAGGTCGTGCCCTACCTGCGGCCCTCGCGCTATTGCCAGTCGGATAAATTCGTCAGTTTTGTGAGCAAACGCTTTGGCGGGCTTTCCGGTGGGCAAAAGGTGGCCGCGATCCGCGATTGGATCGAAACCAACCTGTCCTATGTCCCCGGAAGCTCCGATACCGACACCAATGTGTTGGAAACCTTCGCCGGACGCCAAGGTGTGTGCCGCGATTACGCCCATCTGATGTGTTCGATGGTCCGAGCCGCCCAAATCCCCGCCCGCATGGTCGCCACCTATAGCCCCTATGTCACGCCACAAGATTTCCACGCCGTTGCCGAAGTCTGGCTCAGTGGCGCGTGGCATTTGGTCGACGCCACGGGCATGTGCCACGCCGATGACATGGCGATCATCTCGGTCGGTCGTGACGCCTACGACATCGCCTTTATGGAATCACAAGCGCCCGCGGAATTGTGGTATCAATCGGTCTGGGTGCAGCGGGTCGAGACGCCCACTTGAAACGGTTCGCGGCGGGTCCCGCATCCGGCGGGCGTAATTGCCCCTTGCGCGCCCTTTTTCTGCGCCGCAAACTTGCATCAACTGGCCATGCAAGGAGACAGCAATGCAGCGAATGATTGGTGTGATGGGCGGCTCGGGGGTCTATGAGATCGACGGGTTGGAACAAGCCACATGGCAAGAGATCGACACCCCTTGGGGGGCGCCCTCCGATGCGGTTTTGACCGGCACGTTGGAGGGCGTCAAAATGGCCTTTCTGCCCCGTCATGGACGCGGCCATGTGCAATCGCCCAGCACCGTGAATTATCGCGCCAATATTGATGCGATGAAACAACTCGGCGTCACCGATCTTGTGTCCGTCTCCGCCGTGGGGAGTTTTCACGAAGAGATGGCACCGGGCGATTTTGTCATTGTCGATCAATTCATTGACCGGACATTCGCGCGCGAAAAATCATTCTTTGGCACCGGCTGCGTTGCCCATGTGTCGGTCGCCCATCCGGTCTGTGAACGCCTGTCTGGCTTGGCCTATGAGGCGGCGCGCGCCACCGGCGTGGCGGTCCATAAAGGCGGCACTTACCTCGCTATGGAAGGCCCGCAGTTTTCTTCGATGGCCGAAAGTAAACTGTACCGCGAGTGGGGCTGTGACGTGATTGGCATGACCAATATGCCCGAGGCGAAACTCGCCCGAGAGGCCGAAATCTGCTACGCCTCCGTCGCCATGGTCACCGATTATGACAGTTGGCACCCGGATCACGGCGCGGTCGACATCACCGCGATTTTTGCCACGCTCAAGGCCAACACGCACCACGCCAAAGCACTTGTCGCGGCCCTGCCCGCGCTGCTGTCCGAAGCCTACGCGCCCTGCGAACACGGCTGTGACCGGGCGCTTGAGTTTGCCATCATGACCGCGCCGGACAGACGCGATCCGGCCGTCATCGAAAAACTCTCGACCGTCGCCGGTCGCGTTTTGAAAGGATAAGACATGAGTTTTGATCTTTGGCTGGCCTTCGCCGCCGCCTCTTTCGTGTTGCTGATCATCCCCGGCCCGACCATCCTTTTGGTGTTGTCCTATGCGCTGACCCAAGGCAAACGGGTCGCCGTTGCCACCGCTTTGGGCGTCGCCTTGGGCGATTTGATCGCCATGAGCGCCTCGCTTTTGGGACTTGGCGCGCTGGTGGCCGCCTCGGCCACGGCCTTTGTTGCGCTCAAATGGGTTGGCGCGGTCTATCTGCTTTATCTTGGCGCCAAAATGCTGCGCTCCGCGCCCAAAGCCAGCCTCGGCGATGTGGCCCAGATGGATCATGTCAGCGCCGCACATGTGTTTGGCCATGCCGCTCTGGTCACCGCGCTCAACCCGAAATCCATCGGCTTTTTCATCGCCTTTGTGCCGCAATTCATCCGGCCCGAGACGGCCCTTGCGCCGCAATTCCTCACCCTGATCGCCACCTTCGTGGGGCTGGCCGCACTCAATGCGCTGGCCTACGCGCTTTTGGCCAACAAGATGCGCCAACGCATCCAACGCCCGCGCGTGTTGCGCAATTTGACCCGGACCGGCGGCGTAGCCCTGATCGGCATGGGCGCGCTGACCGCCACGCTCAAACGGGCGTAAGCAAGAGGAATTTTTATGAAAACCGTCAAAGATTACATCCGTACCATCGTCGATTTTCCACACGAAGGGATCATGTTTCGCGATGTCACCACGCTCTTTGCCGACCCCCGCGGGATGCGTTTGGCGATTGACCAGATGCTTGATCCCTATGTCGGGATGCAGATTGACAAGGTCGTCGGCCTTGAGGCGCGCGGGTTTATTTTGGGCGGCGCGATTGCCCACCAACTCTCCATCGGCTTTGTCCCGATCCGCAAGAAAGGCAAACTGCCGGGTACGGTAATTTCCGAGGAATACAAACTCGAATACGGCGAGGCGATTGTCGAAATCCATGACGACGCGATCCAACCGGGCGAGAAAATCCTTGTGGTTGATGATCTCTTGGCGACGGGCGGCACGGCGGCGGCGGGGATCAAATTGATCGAACGTTTGGGCGGCGAAATCGTTGGCTGTGCCTTTATCGTCGATCTGCCGGAGCTGGGCGGGCGCGCCGTTTTGGAAAACCTAAGCTATGACATTCATGCCCTGTGCCAATTTGAGGGAACGTGAACGGTTTGGTAAGGACTCAAGCCTAATCATTGCCCTGTCCCGAGGAGCCGGGACGCTGTTTGCACCACATGTGAGTGATCACACGCGCCCTGACCGCCCCCCGGTCAGGGCGTAGTTTTTACTCAAACTGATCGTCGATCTGGCGCAAAACCGCGCCGGGATTCATGATGCCTTTCGGATCAAGTGCCGTTTTGATCGCGCGCATCGTGGCCAATTTGACCGGATCGCTATAGCGCTCCAAGTCTTCCATTTTCAACCGCCCGACCCCGTGTTCGGCGCTGATCGAGCCATCATATTCGGCCACCAGATCATGCACACAGGCCTTTACCGCGCCCCGGACATTCTCATACTCGGCGCGGCTGCGCCCTTTGGCCGGGAAGGCATTATAATGCAGGTTGCCATCGCCCAAATGGCCAAAGCAATTGACCCGGATGTCAGCGATTTTTCCAAGTCGCTCAATCCCTTCAGGGATAAACTCCGGGATACGCGACAGCGGGATGGAAATGTCGTGCGACGAGATCGAGCCAATGCGCCGATTGGCCTCGGGGATGTTTTCGCGTAACGCCCAAAAGGCCTGACGCTGGGCCTCGTTTTGCGACAAAACACCATCGCTCACCAGCCCAGCCGCGCTGCCCGCCTCAAACAGGGCGGAAAGCCGCTCTTCAGGGTCACTCACCCCAGACAGCCCCAGATCAATCAACACGCACCACTCTGGAGGAGACTGAAACGGCTGGCGCAGATCGGGCATCGTCTCCGACAGAAACGCGAACCCCATGCCGGACATCAGTTCAAAGGCAGAAATGCCATCGCCGATCATCGCTTGCGCCATGGCCAAAAGCTCCAATGCCGCCTGTGGCGAGGACACCACAAACACCGCCGCGGCCGCGTGATCCGGGCGCGGGAAAAGGCGCAAACTGGCCGCGGTGATCACGCCCAATGTGCCCTCGGCACCGATCAACAGGTTCCTGAGATCATAGCCCGTGTTGTCTTTGCGCAGGCGTTTGAGACCGTGCCAAATCGAGCCGTCCGGCATCACCGCCTCAAGCCCCAAACACAGGTCGCGCGCATTGCCATAGCGCAGCACATTCAACCCACCCGCGTTGGTCGCAAGATTGCCCCCAATGCGACACGAGCCTTCAGACGCCAAAGACAGCGGAAACAGGCGATTGGCCTCTGCGGCCGCGGCTTGGACATCCGTCAAAATCGCACCCGCTTCGGCAATGATCACGTTTTCCGACGCATAAACTGCGCGGATCGCCGTCATGCGTTCCAAAGACAAGATCACCGGCGCGGGGCCGTCATAGGCCACCTGCCCCAAAACCAGCCCCGTACCCCCACCCAAAGGCACAACGCCCACGCCCGCCTCATGGCACATTCGCACCACGGTCGAGACCTCTTCGACGCGGCCCGGACAGGCGATCACCGCCGCCTGGCCATGGTAACGCCCACGCGGGTCCTCCAATTCACCGGGACGACGCGCGCGCAGGGTGCCGGAGGGCAAAGCCGCCACAAGGCGGTCCAGAAACGCGGCTGTGGCGGGCTGGGTCATGGATCAAGCTCCTCTGCGCCAATCAAGCGCCGTTTGGGCTACGCTCAAGCCAAGCCCACAGTGGTTGGACCACGCCGATCATGGCGCAGTGCCGAATAAAGAACGTGATTGCGCCAGCGCCCGTTGATCTGAAGATAGGATTGCGCCACGCCTTCGTATTTGAACCCGGCCTTTTCCAAAGCCCCGCGCGAGGCCACGTTTTCGGGCAAACATGCCGCCTCGATCCGGCTGAGGTCCATCCGCGAAAAAGCATGATGGACCATGCCGGCGATGGCCTCTTTCATATACCCTTGGCGGGCATAGCGCGCGCCGATCCAATAGCCGATGGTGCCCGCTTGCGACGGGCCACGGCGGATGTTGTCAAGTGTGAGCGCCCCCAAAAGCGCTTGATCCTCGCGACGGGTCAAAAACAACGCCAATGCCGCATCCGATTTATACGACCGCTCGGCCCAAAACACCCTGTTGGTGAAGGCTTTGCGCGCCAAATGATCCTCGGCCCAGGTCGGCTCCCAAGGTTGCAAAAAACTGGCACTTTCCCCCCTGAGCGCTGCCCACGCACGGTAATCCGAATGCAAAGGCAAACGGAGCACAAGGCGCTCCGTGTCAATCCTCACCTTCGGTCGGCGTTGGAACATCAGGCGGCGAACCTTTCACGCAGGTCTGCCAAATCGGGCGCACCTTTGACCGGACCGTAGAGCGCCATGGAGGCGCGGCTTGTGCCGATCTTGGCCAAGAAATCGCGCACCCCGTCCAGAGTCACCGCATCAATGCGCCTGACGGTTTCTTCCACCGCAGGCACCCGGCCCCAGATGCCAATCATCCGCGCATTGCGTTCGGCACGCGAGGACGGGCTTTCCATCCCCATGAGCAAACCCGCTTTGATCTGAGCACGGGCGCGGTCGACCTCAACCAAGGTCATCTCATCGGCGGCACGTTTCATTTCATCAATCGTCAGCTCGGCCAATTCGCCCACCTGATCGCCCGATGTGCCCGCGTAAATCGTGGTCATGCCGGTGTCAGCATAGGCCCCCGATTGCGCATAGATCGTATAACACAGCCCGCGTTTTTCACGCAGTTCCTGGAACAGCCGCGAGGACATGCCGCCGCCCAAGGCGGTGGTCGCGGTTTGAGCGATGTAGATGTCTTCGTCGCGATAGCCCGGCCCCTCAAAGGCGAGGGTAAAATGCGCCTGTTCGAGTTTCTTGACCTTGCGGAATTCGCCGCCTTCAAAGCGCGCCGGATCGGCGTGGTCGCGGCCATGGGATTTGAGCCCGCCGAAAATCTCGGCGGCCTCTGCGACGATCCGGTCGTGATCAATATTGCCCGCCGCCGAGAGCACCATCCGCTCGGGGCTGTAATGCTCTTCGACAAAACCCGCCAAATCATCGCGGCTAAAGCTGCGGACCCGTTCGGCAGGGCCTAAAATGGTGCGGCCAAGCGCCTGTTTCGGAAAGGTCGCTTCTTGCAGCCAGTCGAAAATCACATCGTCGGGCGTATCAAGCGCCTGACCGATCTCAGACAAGATCACGCCACGTTCGACTTCGAGTTCGCGCGGATCGAAGATCGGGTTGAGAACAATGTCTCCGATCACATCAAGCGCCAAAGACACATCGTCTTTGAGCACCCGCGCGTAATAGGCCGTGACCTCGCGTGACGTATAGGCGTTCAGATAGCCCCCGACGTTTTCCAACACTTCGGCGATCTGCAACGGCGTGCGTCGCTCGGTGCCTTTGAAGGCCATATGTTCAAGGAAATGCGCGATGCCGTTTTGCTCAACGCGTTCGTGCCGCCCACCGGCCAAGACCCAGACGCCGATCGAGGCGCTCTGCATCGAGGGTTGAAGTTCCGTCACAATGCGGAACCCGTTGGGCAGTGTATGAATGCGTGGGCTCAAGCGAGACGCTCCTTAATAAGAGATTTCAAGCCATCCAGGTCATTGGCGACCACTGTAAAGCGCTCGTCGCGCTCAAACAGGTCGGCCATATGCACAGGCAAGGCCGGGTGGATGCCACAGGCGGCCTCGACTGCGGCGGGGAATTTCGCGGGATGCGCGGTCGCCAGCGACACCATCGGCACATCCGAAAGATGCTCTTCCGCGACTTTGACCGCAACGGCTGTGTGTGGGCACAGAACCTCACCCGTGCGGGCCTGCATGGCGGAGATGGTGGCGGAGGTTTCGTCCTCGGACGCGCGTCCAGAGGTGAACGTGTCGCGCAGGCGATCCATCGCGCCTTGAGAGATTTTGAATTCGCCCGATTTCAATTCCGTCATCAATTGCGCAATCGCCGCGCCTTCGCGGTCATAGACGTCAAACAAAGCGCGCTCAAAATTGGAGCTGACTTGGATGTCCATCGACGGGCTGATCGAGGGGGTCACGCCCTCTTTGGTATAAGCGCCTGTCACCATGGTGCGGTGCAGGATGTCGTTTTGGTTGGTGGCGATCACCAGATCCTTGATCGGAAGGCCCATACGCTTGGCAATGTAGCCCGCGAAGATGTCACCGAAGTTTCCGGTCGGGACAGTAAACGACACCTCGCGATGCGGCGCGCCCAGCGAGACGGCGGAGGTGAAATAATATACCACCTGCGCCAAAACCCGAGCCCAGTTGATTGAATTCACGGCGGCCAGCTTGACGTGATCTCGGAACTCGATATCGGCGAACATGTCTTTGAGGGCAGCTTGGCAATCGTCAAAATCGCCCTCAACCGCCAGCGCATGCACATTGGCCTCGGGCGGTGTGGTCATTTGCCGGCGCTGCACGTCGGAGACGCGGCCATGCGGGAAGAGGATGAACACATCGACGTTGGACAGGCCTTTGAACGCCTCAATCGCCGCCGAGCCGGTATCACCAGAGGTCGCCCCAACGATGGTCACACGTTTGCCGGAGCGCGACAGGGCGGCTTGGAACAATTGGCCGATCAGTTGCATGGCGAAATCTTTGAACGCCAAGGTCGGCCCGTGGAACAATTCCAACAGGAAATGGTTTGGGCCAAGTTGCACCAAGGGCGCGCGGGCGTCGTGTTTGAACCCGGCGTAGGCCTTGGCGATGATCTCTTTGAATTCGGCGTCGGTGAACGTGTCGCCGATGAAGGGCCGCATGACAATAAACGCCGCCTCTTCATAGGACTTTCCAGCCAGACCAGCGATCTCATCCGCGCTGAGTGTCGGGATGGTTTCAGGCACATAAAGCCCGCCATCGGAGGCCAGCCCCGTCAGCATCGCTTGTTCGAATGAGAGCACCGGCGCTTGGCCGCGGGTCGAGATATAACGCATTGTGTCCGCCGCTTTAAACTTTTCGGGTTCTGATACGCCACAAGAGGAAGAGAGTCATCCCAAACCAGACAAGACACAGCGAAAACCATGTGATCGCGTATTGCAGATGGTCATTGGGGATGCCTTCGATGCCCACCGGGATCGGCTCGATCCCCTCCCCCGTGCTGTCGCGCGCGACAATCAGGATCGGCTCGGTGCCCAAAGCCACCGCCATCGCAGGAATATCGCGACCAAACCAGATGTTGCGGCCCAGATCCGGCGCGGGTGTCGAACTGTTCATATCATCGGGCCAATGCAGGTTGCCGACCACAGACACAGCCCCTTTTGGGCGCGGCGCATCCTTGGCCATTTCTTCCACAAAGCCACGATCCAACAACACCCGACGCCCATCCGAAAGCGTCAAAGGTGCTACGATCAAATAGCCCGCACCGATCTGTTTGCGCGAGACCAGAACATGCAGCTCACCCTCGCCAATCACCCCTTCGGCCATCACCGGAAGGTATTTCATCGACGGGTCCACCACGGCAGGCAGGGGCACCGGATCGGCGATGATCTCGGCGGTGATCTCGGCCAAAATACCCGCCTTCCAGTCCATCCGCGCCAATTGCCATGTCCCAAGCCAGATCAGGATGCCACAGCCGATCACACCGATCAGGGTGGGGAAGATCATTCGTTTGAGCATGCCGTCTCCAAAACTGGTCCCACGCAAAAGGGCGCGAATATCGCGCCCTTCTATCAAGTCTTTACCGTGAGCAAAATACTCATCCGATCTGTGCCAAATTTATTGGCCCCAGATGTAAACCGCCACGAAGAGGAACAGCCAAACGACGTCCACAAAGTGCCAGTACCAAGCCGCAGCCTCAAACCCGATGTGATCGTCAGGGGTGAAATGCCCCTTCATCGACCGCACCAGACAGATGGTCAGAAAGATCGTGCCGATGATGACATGGAAACCGTGGAACCCGGTCGCCATGAAGAAGGAGCCAAAGAAGAAGTCGCCGCCAAATGTATAGCCTTCATGTACGAAAAGCTCATAATATTCATAGGCTTGGAACACGGTGAACAGACCGCCAAGACCAACGCCGATGGCCAGACCGGCGATGATGTCTTTGCGCACGTTGCCATGCACCAAAGCATGGTGCGCCCAAGTCACAGCGGCCCCAGAGCACAGCAGGATCAGCGTGTTGATCAGCGGCAGGTGAAACGCGTCGATCGGGATGATTTCTGGCGGCACATAGGTCGCGCCCGGATATTCGGACATCGGGTAGAGCGTGTGTTTGAAAAACGCCCAGAACCATGCGGCAAAGAACATGATTTCGGACATGATGAACATGATAAAGCCATAGCGTAGGCCGATGCGCACCACTGCCGTGTGGTCGCCCGCCTGGTTTTCTTTGATCGTGTCCGACCACCAGCTCCACATCACATACAAAACGCCGATAAAACCGATCAGGAAAATGAACGGGTTGTCGTTGGCCATCCATTGAACAGCGCCAAACAGCATGACAAAAGCTGAGGCAGCGCCCATGAGCGGCCACGGCGACGGCGGCAGGATGTGGTAATCGTGGTTCTTTTCATGCGCCATAATGTGCGTCCCTCTCCCTTGAGGTGGTTGCCCGTATGCGAGCTTAGTTCAGACCTGAAACCGGGGCTGCGTCGCTCTCAAGAGCGGCGTAGTCGTCGGGCAGGTCGGTTTCGTGAAAGGTATAAGACAGGGTGATGCGTTGTACGAACTTCGCATCCCGGTCTGTGGTGATTTCAGGATCGACATAAAAGGTCACGGGCATCAGCACACGCTCGCCCGGTTTGAGCACCTGTTCGGTGAAACAGAAACAGTCGATTTTGGTAAAAAACCCGCCCGCTTCAAACGGGGCAACGTTGTAGGACGCGGTGCCTCCGATGGTGCGATTGGTCGGATTGTAGGCCTCGTAAAAGGCCAGCCCGGTTTCGCCAATTCGCAGTTCCATCGTGTGCTCAACCGGTTTGAATTCCCATGGCATATCCGGGTCGGTGTTGGCGTCAAACCGGATTTTGATCGTCTTATCCAGAATCACATCGGAGCCTGTCGAGGCCTCAGCCGTGGTGCCGCCAAAGCCGGTCACCGCGCAAAACCAGCTATAAAACGGCACGGACGCCCAAGCCAGCCCGCCCATGAGAGCAACGACCCCCACAAGTTGCAGAACTGTTTTTTGCGGTCCCTGAAGTGCCATTACTTCGCAATCTCCCGTTGCATGATCGCCGGGTCGATCACGGTGACTTTCGCCACGGTCAGCCCCAGCATCAAAATGACAAACACGCCCAAGGCCAGTCCAAGCCCAACATTGCGCGAGCGCCGCCGGGTATGAATTTCGTGAAGTTTGGTGATTGCCATCTTAAAACGGCCCTCCAAGGCCCGCGGCCATAAGCCCTTTGTCCAGCATCAGCGCCGTGAAGTGCAGGAAAGTATAGGCCAGTGACAGTTTGAAAAACGCCCGCTCTGCCTTGTAATTGTCGGCCTCGGCCTGCTCTTCATTGCGGCGCCAAATCACAATCGCACCCTTGAGGAACAAGCCATTGAGCACGACAAAAGCCACCAGATAGGCCCAGCCTGCCAAGGGTGTGAGGAACATTGCACCTGCGGTCAGCGCCAAAAGCACGGTGTAGGCCAGGATATGATTGCGGGTGACGCGTTTGCCATGGGTCACGGTCAACATCGGCACTTTCGCCTTGTCGTAATCCGCGTTCATGAACAGTGCCAAAGCCCAGAAATGCGGCGGCGTCCACATGAACACCAGCATGAACATCAACACGGACGGCAGGGTGATGTCACCCGTCACAGCGGCCCAACCGATCATCGGAGGAAAGGCACCGGCGGCGCCACCGATCACGATGTTCTGCGGCGTCGAGCGTTTGAGCCACATGGTATAGACCACGGCATAAAAGAAAATCGTAAAGGCCAAAAGCCCGGCGGCGACCCAATTGGTCGCAAGCCCCAGCATGACGACAGAGAAAGCCGACAAGGTGAGGCCAATCGCCAGCGCCTCTTCGGGGGCGACTTTGCCCGACGGGATCGGACGCGATTTCGTGCGTTTCATCACCTGATCAATATCGGCATCATACCACATGTTCAGCGCGCCGGACGCGCCGCCGCCAATGGCGATGCACAGAATGGCGAAAAAGCCGATAAACGGGTGAATGCCACCGGGCGCGACGATCATGCCCGCGAAGGCGGTGAACACGACGAGAGACATCACACGCGGCTTGAGCAAGGCGAAATAATCGCCAAACCCGGCCTCGCGGCTGTCGTCCATGTTGATCGTCGCGTCAGTCATCGCGTCTACCTATTCCTTGGCCCTGCCCTCTCAAACCTGCCCTTTGGGTCTGTGCCTGTGGGGTCTATGTCTGTGCGGACAGGGCGTTTTCGTGCGTGGGACTTAATGTGCCAGATGGGGCGGTTGACCCGCCCTCACCTGAAATGATGAAAGACGCTTACTCAGCCAAGGCCAATTTAACCGCGCTCGGAGCGGTCTCGATCGAGGCGTATTCTTCTTTCGCGCCCGCCAACCATGTGGCGTAGTCTGCCTCGGACACAACCTTCACCGTGATCGGCATAAAGGCGTGATCCTTGCCACACAGCTCGGAACACTGACCAAAGAAAGTGCCGGTTTTCTCGGCTTTGAACCAAAGTTCAGCCACACGACCCGGAACCGCATCCTGTTTCACGCCAAAGGCCGGGATGGTCCAGCTGTGGATCACATCCGCGCCGGTCACGCCCATAACGATGGTTTTGCCAACCGGGACAACAACCTGTGTATCCGTTGCCAAGAGGAACTGATCGGGGGTGTAACCCGCATCGGCCAACATCTGCTCAACCTCAGGGGTGCGCATATACTCGCCGCCCGTGGCCGGTTGACCGATCATGTAGCTGTCAAAGGCAAACCCTTCGTCCACATATTCGTAGCCCCAGTACCACTGATACCCGGTCACTTTGATGTAAATGTCGCCCTCGGGGATTTCCTGTTGCTTGAACAGAACCGGAAGCGAGAAAGCCCCGATCACCACAAGGATCAAAATCGGCACGATCGTCCAGGCCACCTCGATTTGAGTGTGATGGGTGAAGGTCGCCGGGGTTTTGTTGCTGCGCGAATTATAGCGCACGATCACCCAAAGGATCAAAAGCGCAACGAAAAGGACAATCGCACCGATAATCCAGTTCAGCATATGATCCAGACCGTGAATATCGCGCGCCAACTCGGTCGCGGCGGGCTGAAAGCCCATTTTCCCGGAAACAGGCGCACCCAAAAGCTCACCAGCATCTTGGGCAAAGGCTTGTGTCGCGCCAAGGGTTGCGAAAAAAACGGCCGCCAAGCCGGACAAAAGGGGTTTTGTGCGCATTCTCTCTTCCCATTATTGCAGTCGAAGGCAGGGGCCTGTCGATGCCGCCCCGTTCATGCGGGTGCGTTTTCGTTTGAGTCTTTCCCATCAAAAACCATATTAGACGCGACGGGACAAGAATTCCCCGCCGCTTTGAGCGGTTTTTTTGATCTAGATCAAGTCCCAAGGGAGAAAAATCAATGCCATCGAGACGTTTTGACCCATTTACAAACACACTCGACCTCGACACGTCGCTGTCGATTCTGCGCGAAGCCGTGGATGGGGCCGATGATGGCGAACTGTTCTTTGAACGGCGCACCTCCGAAGGCATCGTTTTGGACGACGGACGGATTCGCACCGCCTCCTATGATGCCTCCGAGGGATTCGGTCTGCGCGCCGTACGAGGCGAAACCGCAGGCTACGCCCATTCCACCACAATCAGCGAAGCAGCGATCAAACGCGCCGCGGAAACCGCCCGTCTTGCGGTGGGCGATGGCGGCGGCACCTTGGCCGACGGCCCGCGCGCTACGAATGTCAAACTCTACACGGATGAGAACCCGCTCGATGGTGCGGCCTTTGAGGTCAAAATCGACACATTGGGCGAGATTGACGCTTATCTGCGCGACCTCGATCCGCGCGTGGTGCAAGTCTCCGCCACGTTGGCCGCCTCGCATCAAGAGGTGTTCATACTGCGCCCCGAAGGCACGCTTGTTTCCGACATCCGCCCGATGGCACGGCTCAACATTTCGGTCATCGTCGATCAGGCCGGACGACGCGAAAGCGGCTCGGCGGGTGGCGGCGGGCGCTATGGCTTTGACGGTCTGTTGCAACCCGAGCATTGGAAATCCGTCGCCCGCGAGGCCCTGCGCATCGCCACCGTCAACCTTGAGGCCGTCCCCGCCCCTGCGGGCGTCATGGATGTGGCCCTTGGCAATGGTTGGCCGGGTGTGTTGTTGCACGAAGCGGTCGGCCACGGGCTTGAGGGCGATTTCAACCGCAAAGGCACCTCCGCCTTTGCGGGCCTGATGGGACAACAGGTCGCCGCCAAAGGCGTCACCGTTTTGGACGATGGCACGATCCCGGATCGGCGCGGGTCGATTTCGGTCGATGACGAAGGCACGCCGTCGGGAAAAACCACCCTGATCGAAGACGGCATCCTCGTCGGTTACATGCAAGACCGCCAAAACGCCCGCCTCATGAATGTCGCCCCCACCGGCAATGGTCGCCGCGAAAGCTACGCCCATGCGCCAATGCCGCGGATGACCAACACCTATATGCTCGGCGGGGACGCCGCCCCCGAAGACATCGTCTCCGAGATCAAAGACGGGATTTATGCCGTGGGCTTTTCTGGGGGCCAGGTTGACATCACCAATGGCAAATTCGTCTTTAACTGCACCGAGGCGTATCGGGTCGAAAACGGCCGCGTCGGCGCGCCGGTCAAGGGCGCGACGCTGATTGGCGATGGTGCCACCGCGATGCGCAACATCCGTGCCATTGGCAATGACATGGCGCTCGACCCCGGTGTCGGAAATTGCGGCAAATCGGGGCAATGGGTGCCGGTGGGCGTGGGGCAACCGACGCTTTTGATCGGCGGGCTGACCGTGGGCGGTTCGGCCTGACCCACGCAGATCGGGACCGGACCACGTTAAAGCGTTCCGCCATAAACCTGAATCACGGGTTTATGGCGGAACGCCCACAACATTGATATGTCTGGCAGCGTCACGCC
>ERZ1673962.321-NODE-321-length-36868-cov-4.348980_pt1 | contig 36868 bp, 40 predicted proteins | sample MGYA00580188_ERZ1673962 | MGnify/ENA primary metagenome ERZ1673962 (study PRJEB41334, sample SAMN05608104) | rock metagenome | biome: terrestrial subsurface; feature: shale formation; material: shale | place: USA: Pennsylvania ... | reverse complement strand
TGTAGCTGCGCTTGCGGCCCATGTCAGAAAATGTCCTCTAGCCCGTCTGATGTGCCTTTGCTGCGCTCGGCCACCGTAATTTCGAGCTCCAAGGCCGCGATCAAATCGAATACTGTTTCCAGCTTGGTGCCCCCGCTGCCGTTCTCGATCTTGGAGATCGTCTCCTGCCAGACACCGCTCATCGAGGCGAGTTCCTTCTGGGTCAGTTTCTTTGCCTTCCGAGCTTCGCGAATTGCGTGGCCCAAGTTTTTTGATGTACGAACGAGGTGCTTCATGGCGGTTCTCCTGTCGCCACATATGACCCCTAAGTCATAAATTGTCAATATGATCTCCGCGCCATAAAGGGTAGGTATGATCTGAGCATCATATACGAAACCTCATCATCAGCCTTTTCTCAAAAAACAATGCCGTTTCTGAGATAAGGAAAGGCATATCTCAAATTGCACAACGACACTCACGCCTGCAGTCCCGCAGCGCGCACCTGCTCGAGCGTCACCAGCTTTGTCGCGATCAAATCCTCGATTTGCCGGTTGGTGATGTGGCGGCACAAGGGATGGCGCTCGTGGATCCACTCGGCGAGGCTGGCGCGCCCCTTGGCTTCGGCCTCTCGCGCTTTCTCTCGGTCCGCCTGTACCTGGGCCAGTCCCTTCTCCCACCGGCGCATCTTGAACCAGTTGTCCGAGAAACAGACCTTGCTGCGTGTGTAGCCTTCGCTTTCCTTCGCATAAGCTTTGACCGCCTGCTTCAGATCGTCGGGCTTCACTCCGGCCTTAACAGCTGCTGCGATCAAACGCAGACTGGTCCGCCGGTCTCGGATCCTGTCTTCGGGATAAGCAGCTAAGATCTTCCCAGCTTCAAGATCTTCAACCTCCTCCGCCGCCTCGCGCCTGCGCGTAGGTGGTTTATGGATGGTTTTAGGATGGTTTGGGGTCCACCGTGAACCCCGTACCCCGTTCACCGTGGACCCCGTACCGGGTTCAGGCTGGACGGGGTTCACAGTGACCCCCGTCTCAATCTCGGGCTCAGCCGTGAGTTCGAGCGCGGCCACGCGCTCCAGAACGATGCGGTAAATGACAGTGTAGCCGTTCTTGCAATGCCGCCGCCCTGTCTCGATCAGAATACCTTCGCGCAGAAAGTCGATGATGGTGCGCTTTACCGTACTCTCGCTGAGCTCTGTGTGCCGCTGGATCGTCCCCTTGGAGCACCAGATGCCCGAGCCATCATCGCTCGCCTTGTCGGCCAGGAACATGATGATCTGCTTGCGCGCGGCGCTGCCAAAGCGGCGCTCGGCGCATTCGTTTGCGATACGCCAACTCATAGTCTCACCGCCAATTGGGTTGAGGTCAGACCGGAAATGCCGTAGGGATTGGGATGGAAATATTCTTCAATGCCGTTGAGGTGGGTGGCCGCCCCCTCAGCGGTTTTTCTTTGCCTTTTCGCCAGAGCGGGAGACTGTGAAAAACCGTTTACTTGGGGCTTGTAACCTATTGAAAAGTGACCCTGAACGAAACAAGTCCGTTTACAATTTTTCCCTTTGAAATCAACAAAATTTTCCGGATTGCAAATCCGTGTACACCAGTTCGATTCTGGTACTCGCCTCCATTACTTTCAATGACATAGCTGGTTCCTCTTATTAGGGTATCATTGCGGGTGTAGCGGCGTTTTAGCTTTCGGACAGAGTGACTACACCTTTCGGACGAAAATTTTCGGCGAACCCGTTTTTGGGTGAGGGGCCTTAATCAGGTGACTCGAGCTGATCGGATGAAATCACGGCAAATACTTCTCGGCACGAACCGTTACGGTACCAGCAGCTGGATGTATGGCTTCGACTGTCTCATTTTTGAGCATCAGACGGGTAGTGTTTGCACCAGACACGAACCCGGTTAGCGTTAGCCCGCTCTGCATCTGGTCAAAACCGACCGACAAAACGTCGCCTGGAGACGCGCCATTTACTGTGATGGTCGTCGTGACGTATCCGCCAGCAGCGATGCTGCCCGGATTCCAAGTTGCGCTTGCACGTACAGATGGTGCGAGCGTGTCTGTGCACGTTGCCTGAATGAGCACCTTTTTCGGCTCAGAACCACCTTCTGTCACAAGCGCATCACTCAATCGCAACCCATGGCAGTTCAAAAGGTCTACAGGTTGCAGTGTCGATGCATGGTTGTCCCCAACATATCCGGGACCGATAGAGCCAGACACGTTGTTCAGCCGCATGCCGACATGAGATGCGCTGTCGTCCTGATTATAATCACGCAAATTCACTGACCCGATTGCGACACCTGTGCAATTCAGACCGACCAAACCTGTTTCACCGGCGCCAATTGAGGTGATGTTCCCTCTAATCCCGCTTACGTTCCCCAGATAAACTCCCTGGCCACCCGCGTCTTGCGAGAAGATCTGCAGGTCAACGTCCGTTGGTCCGGTCACATCGCCCGCCACCTGGATACCTCGGTCCGGACCACCGTAAGAACTTACGGAACCAACAATGCTCTCAGTGTTGTTGCCAATATCGATCGACGGCTGAATTGGATCGGCACTGTGCGCGCAGTTGTAGGAGATGACTTCAACATGAGGCCGAATGTTACCATGCGTTTCAGGTGCATTGTTGGGGCCGCCGCCCAAATCTTTTACAACCTTGAAACCAGACGACGCACAATTGAATGCGCGACCACGCAAGGCACTGTCGATTGACCCGACCAAAACACCTCCGCGTTCAAAGCTGGAAACTACGGTAAAATCCAGATGTCCGCACCGCTCATTTGCGGCCCCGCGCGCGGTGTATCCGACGACCGACACGCCATCATCGCCAGTATTAATCGTGCGAGAACCGATGGTGTAGACATCGACGCATGGCCCATATGTCAGGTCGTTATAGATACCAAACCCGTCGGCGAGAGTATTTCTAGCCACCCCATGATAAGCACGGGAATTCTGGCAGCCTGAGAACATCAAACCACCTCCGAATGTGCTGAGGATATGCGGTTCGTACACCTGCGCATCTTCGCACCCGATCAACTTAATCCCCGGACGTGCGCGCCTTGTGGTCGGCGCAGTAGTAGACCGGACGAAAGGCCTGATAAGTCGCAAAGATGTCGCGCCGGTGATCTCCAGATAGGGGTGGTCGGTTGAGCCGTCGCTGTCATAAATAATAGCATACCCCTCAGCGAATTCGATCGTCGTTCCGACTTGAATAGCACCAGAAAGCAATTGGCCGAGGCTATTGACGCCCGGCAGATGAATATCCGTATCGATGAAAAGGTGCTTTTCGCGGGTTTCCAATAATCCGATAAATTCGGGCCACAGAGTCGTTGCATCTTCGCCAAAGTTGAACAATCGCGCTGCTATGCGCCCGCTTTCATCTTTCACGGCGGAGACCCCGAGGCCGTTTAAATGCAGGTACGGCACAGACAGATCCTCGCTGTATTTAAATCGACCGTCTTTGGTTTTGTGTACTTTATTCTGGCCGCCCGAATTCTGGCCGCCCGACGTGGCGGTAGCCTGCATTTCGTCAAGCGTCTCATATTCGAACTTCGCCCCATCGACGGATTTCGACAGCGGATCAGTTCGCGCCATCTGTTTGGCGAAATCACCAACCGTCTGAGGCGCCGTGCCATCCTCAGTGTTTACAATCACACTCTGGGCTAAATAAGTCGGGTCGAGGTCACTTGTCTTAACACCATTTGCCATGTGTCGTGCTCCTATATGATGGTGATTTCAAATGACCCCGCCGGGGGGCCAGACAGGCCATCCGCGTTTTGCGGTTCTATCCAAATGTAGTGGGTGCCTAGGGTCAGACAACCCGAGGTTTCGAGGTAGGCGACAACGTCATCGAGCATGTCGTTGCCGCTAACGGCCTGAATGCGGTCGCTGTAGGTGCCGTCTGCGATGATAGCTGTGCCAGGGCGATCCGAGCCGCCCGTCAGGCGCGGGGTCAGGCTTCCGGCAGTGATGCCAGAGACCGTGTAGCCGAGGCGGTAGTATTTGCCCGCCGTGGTTTCAAAGGGCTGGCTGATCGCATCCGCTGCGCCCGTCGTATGGGTCGCCACGCCGCCCGCCACCGCCCATCCTGCACGTCCAAGTGGCGGGGTTCTCCATGGAGCCGCCCGCAATGAGGTTCTCGCGGGTGGTGTCGCCTAGCGTGGTCGAATAGCTGGACTGTGGCACAACGGTGATCGTCACGGTCACAGTAAAGGGGCCATAAACGCCCGTCGCACTGATCCCTCGTGCCCGGATTTCGACGGTGTCGCCACTACCATAGGGTATCGAAAATCGAATGCGGCTGTTCGTTCTTTCCCCTCTTAAGTTTGAACCAGAGGTTAAAATGAAGGGAAATTCTGATTGTCCAACGACCCAAATCCTATTGTGATGGCTTGACCACCCCCTCACGCCGCAACACCTCCTCCAGCCAATCCATGAACGCTCTGAGCCGAGGGGCGAGATGGCGCCTGCGCGCATAGAGGATCGAGATCGGAACTGGAGAGGGTCGAAACTCGGGCAGTACCTCAACGAGCCGTCCGGCTGCAATGTCATCGGCGACGTCATAGGCGGGAACCTGAATCAGCCCGTGCCCGTGCAGTCCCCCCGCAACATAACTCTCCGCGTTGTCGACGCAGAGATGGCTTTGCATGGCAACGGTGATCTCACGCCCGTCCTTGAGCCCATCCCAGCCCGACGAGAGGGCGGGCATGCGCAGCGCGTAGTTGACCAGATGATGTTTCGCGAGATCGGCAGGCGTCTGCGGCACCCCGAATTCCGCGAGATACTCCGCCCCGGCGCAGGTCAGCATCGGCACATCACCGATCTTGCGGCAGATCAGTTCGCTGTCCTCCAAAACGGCCAGACGCACCACCGCGTCGATCCCTTCCGAGACCAGATCAATCATTCGGTCGGTGGCGCTGATCTCCAGCGTCACCGCCGGGTATCGGGCGCGAAAGTCCTGCAGGTGCGGAATGACAAGACGCCGTGCGATCCGGCTTGGCATGTCGATCCGCAAGCGCCCCGAAATGTCATCGGGACGGAGTCGAAACTGTCCTTCGGCCTGCCCGAACGCATCGACCAGATCACGGGCGGCGTCCGCGAACTGCAACCCTTCCTGTGTCGGACGCACCACGCGGGTGGTGCGCTGAAGAAGCTGCACGCCGAGGCGGTCCTCCAGCGCCTGCACCGTGCTGGACACGGTCGAGCGCGGCAGGCCGAGTACCTCCGCGGCGCGGGTGAAGTTCCCGCTGTCCACGACCTGAATGAACACCTGCATCTGTTGAATCCGATCCATGCCTATTGTTCGTCATTTCTGGCAGGTAATGTCAAGAATGGCCTGATTATCTGAATGGGGTGACAGACTATCTTCCTCGCAAGGCGTCGATCTGAAAGGCGCGCTCAAATGCGGAAAGGAAATGACATGTCGAGAAACAGCATCGAGGGAAAAGTGGTTCTGATCGCCGGCGGCGCGAAGAACCTGGGCGGGCTGCTCGCACGCGAGTTCGCCCAATCCGGCGCGAAAGCCGTTGCCATCCATTACAACAGCGACGCCACCAAGGCGGCGGCGGAGGAAACCGTCGCGGCGATCAAAGCCGCAGGCGCAGAAGCGGTGGCCTTCCAAGCCGACCTGACCTCGGCAGCGGCGATGGAAAAGCTGTTCACCGACGCGGTCGCGGCGGTGGGGCGTCCCGACATCGCGATCAACACCGTCGGTATGGTGGTGAAGAAGCCGATGGCCGAGGTGACCGAAGAGGTTTTCGACCAGTCCTGCGCGGTCAACGTCAAATCCGCCTTCTTCTTCCTGAAAGAGGCCGGCAAGCACCTCAACGACAACGGCAAGGTCTGCACCATCGTCACCTCGCTATTGGGCGCCTATACGCCTTTCTACGCAGCATACGAGGGTCTGAAGGCACCGGTGGAGCACTTCACGCGCGCGGCGTCGAAGGAGCTCGGCGAGCGCGGCATCTCGGTGACCGCGATCGGGCCGGGGCCGATGGACACCCCGTTCTTCTACCCGGCGGAGGAAAAAGAGGCCGTTGAATATCACAAGACCGCCGCCGCGCTCTCGCCCTTCTCGAAAACCGGCCTGACCGACATCGAGGATATCGCCCCTTGGATCACCTTCATGGTCTCCGACGAGTGGTGGATGACGGGCCAGACGATCCTCGTGAACGGCGGCTACACAACCAAGTAACCACGACGGCGGCGGAGCATCGGCTCCGCCCCCTTTTTCGGTTCAAAGAGACGCGAGCATAGCGAAGGGATTTCAAATGACAGCTTCAGACATCGTCCTCAAAACCAGCCTGGGTGTGCGCCGGAAACCGCGGCGCATTCTCTCCATCGTCTCGAACACCGCCGAACTCAAAGGGTTTCCGGTGGGCTTTTTCGCCGAGGAAATGACGCGAGCCTTCCTGATGTTCACGGAGGCGGGACATCGCGTCGACCTCGTGTCGCCGAAAGGCGGCGAGGTGATGTTCGACACGCACAGTGATCCGCGCACCCCGAACGGCGCCTATGCGGACGATCTGATCAGTCTCGGCTTCGCCCATCATGCGCAGTTTGGCGCGATGCTGGAGGATACGCCGCCGATCAGTTCGGTGTCGGTAGATGAGTACGATGCGGTCTGGGTCGCCGGTGGGGGCGGACCGTTGCTGACCTTCAAGGACGATACCGCGCTGCATGCGTTGATCGCAGATTTTTACGAGACGGGCAAAATCGTCTCGCTCATTTGTCATGGTTCTTCCCTGCTGCTCTGGACACGCCTGTCGAACGGGAAGCTGCTGGCCGAGGGCAAGAAATGGACCGGCTTCACGGATGCAGAGGAAGAGGCGGTCAATACGGCCTTCGGCATGATCCTGAACGACTACACGATCGAGGCCACAGCGAAGGACATTCCCGGAACGGAGTTTCTGTGCCGGGATGCCAATGAGCCATTCGCCATCCGCGACGGTCGCCTGATCACCGGGCAGCAGCAGTACAGCAACGGTCTGACGGCGGAGCTTGTCCTCGAGGCGCTGGAAGACGCCGAATGAGCGACGGCGGCAGGTCCGAACATGGAGATGGCGATATGAGCAATGCGTTTCAGACGATCTTTGACCGCCAGAAAGCGGCGTTGCTCAGCGACCGCACGAAATCGCGCGGCTGGCGATTGGATCAACTCGCCAGAATGGAGCGAATGCTGCTCGACCATCGCGACCGCTGGTGCGCGGCGCTGCATCAGGATTTCGGCAAGCCCCCCTTTGAACAGCAGTTCGAGATCACGGTGCCGATGGGCAATATCGCCTACTATCGGGACAATCTGGACCGGCTGATGGCCCTTGAAGAGGTCGAAATTCCCGAAGGCCTTGCCAAACTCGGCCAGCGTGGGGTGATCCGGCGCGAACCTTATGGTGTGACTCTGGTCATCGGACCGTTTAACGCGCCGATCCTGTTGTTGCTCGATCCAGCCATCGCCGCGCTGGCGGCAGGCAATCCTGTGATCCTGAAACCGGCCAACACCACGCCGGCCACGGCGGCGCTTTTTGCAGAACTGGTGCCGCAATACTTCGAACCGGAAGACGTTTCTGTGGTTACCGGCGGACGAGAAGAAATCTCGGCGTTGCTGGAGCTGCCGTTCGACTTCATCTTTTTCACCGGCAGTTCGGCAGTGGGCAAAGTGGTCATGCGTGCTGCGGCCGAACACCTGACGCCAGTGATCCAGGAACTGGGCGGACAGAACCCGACCATCGTGGACGCGACGGCGGACCTCGATCGCGCCGCTGACGCCATCGCTTGGGGACATAACGCCATCTCGGGTCAGTGGTGCATCGCTCCGGGGTTCGTCTGCGTGCATGACAGCGTCGCCGATACCTTTGTCGAGAAACTGAAAGCTGCGGTCATACGCATGTACGGGACCGATCCGTCACAGAGCCCTGACTTCGCGCGCATGATCAGCGAAAAGGACACTCAGCGTGTTGCGTCCTACATCCTGCCGGACAAGGTCGTTCTGGGCGGCAGTTCCGACGTGTCCGCCCGCTACGTCGAGCCGACGCTGCTCTACCCCTCCGACTGGTCAGATCCAGCGATGCAGCAGGAGGTGTTCGGCCCGGTTCTGCCGATCCTGCGCTATGACGACATCAGCACCGTGATCCAAACGCTTAAGACACGGGACAAGCCGCTCGCTGCCTATATCTTCAGCCGGGACGATGCGATGATCGAGCGCTTTCTGCAATCCGTGTCCTTCGGCGGCGGCTGCGTGAACCTGACCAATCTGCATTGCTGGGTCGGGTCGCTGCCCTTTGGTGGGGTTGGTCATTCGGGGATGGGCAAGTATTACGGCAAAGCCGGGTTCGATGCGCTCAGCAATGTTAAGTCACTTCTGATCTCGCCCGCCGAGAGGACCGTCGATGTCTATCCGCCCTATGCGGACAAGGACATCGACGCGATGCTCGCACCATTTGCCTGAAGCCCGGAGGTCTCACATGCATACTGTTCTCGTGATCCTTGGCGGCCTTGTCCTGATGGCAGTCATCTATGGCGTTGCGCTCTGGCGCGGCGCTTCCCTGCGCGGTGCTTTTCCCCTGTTTGCCGTCCTCTGGGCGGCAACCGCCGCGATCAATCTTTGGGTCGGCGTGGCCCATGCGGGATACGGCTTGGCCGAAGAATTGCCGATCTTCGCCGTGGTCTTCGGCGTCCCTTGTTTTGTCGCCTGGCTTCTGGCGCGGCGGTCGGCATGACGGATCCCCGGATCGGCGAGGTGATCGCCTGGTGGCAAGACGCGGTCGAGGAATGGTTCTCCCAATCGCCCGCCTTCGACGCCGCCGTTCGCAGAGGCTTCGCACCCCTGCATGAGGCCGCTATGGTAGGCGAACTTGCGGCATGGCGAGACACGCCGGAGGGCTGTCTCGCCCTGTTGATCCTTCATGATCAGTATCCACGCAATGCGTTCCGTGGCACCAGGGAGATGTATCGCGCAGACCCCCAGGCCCTGTCGGTGGCGCGTCATGCCTGGCGGCAGGGTTTTATCGACCGAGTGCCGCAGGACCTGCGCCTGTTCATGCTGCTGCCCTTCGCGCATTCCGAGACATTGGAAGATCAGGACCAATCGGTCGCGCTGCATCGCCGCGACCTGCCCTCGGGGCTTCATCGGGCCAGACGCCATCGCGACATCATTGCGCGCTTCGGCCGGTTTCCCCACAGGCAACCGATTTTCGAGCGCGCACTGACCCCGAAAGAAATCCGGTATTTGAACACAGGCGGATTTCAGGGATAGTCAAGAAAATCTAACAGGAAGCTTTCATGTCCAACCTATTCCACCGTCTTGTTCCGACGAACGCCCTACGGGCGCTCCGCCCCGAAGACACGCCCCGCGTCACGACGATGGAGCTGTTCTTCGATCTCGTCTATGTCTTCACCATCATCCAGCTTTCCCATTACCTCCTCGAACATGCCAGTTGGCTTGGGGCGCTGGAATATGTGACGCTGTTTGCCGCTGTCTGGTGGGCGTGGAATTATACCGCATGGGCGGCCAACTGGGTCAACCCCGACCACCCGAGCGGGCGCGGGCTGATGATCGTGCTGATGGGCTGCGCGCTTCTGATGGCCGTGGCGGCACCACAAGCGTTCGGCGACCGCGCTGGGTTGTTCGCTTTTGCCTATGTGGCCATGGCCCTGATCCGGGCGGGCTACATGGCCTTTGTGTTTCGCGGTCAGGTCATGGGGCGCAACTATACCCAACTCGGTGCATGGAGTGCGATTTCCGGTCTCTTCTGGATATTGGGGGCCTTCATCGCACCCGCGCGTCTGGAGCTTTGGATCATCGCCGTTTTGATCGACTATGCCGCGCCCTACGTCGGTTTTTGGCTGCCCGGCAAAGGCGCGACGCCGATGTCGAGTTGGACGTTGAAGGGCTTGCATCTCTTCGAGCGCAACCAATTGATCTTTATTATCGCGCTTGGGGAATCCATCCTGCTGCTGGGCGGCTATCTGGTCAGTCACGAGATCCACTTGGACACGGGTGCCGCCGCACTGATCGGCTTCCTGTTGATCGTGACATTGTGGTGGATTTACTTCGTTGATCTGTCGGAGCCGGGCGAGCATCGGTTCGAACATGCGACGGACCATACCAGCCTTGCCCGCGCCGGTCTGGCCTACGCACATGGGGTCGCAGTCTGTGGTGCCATCGTGACCGCTGTCGCCATTGAGATGATCGTGGCTCATCCACATGACGCGATCCATGCCGAGACCGCGATCATCGCCTTTGCCGGGCCGTCGCTGTTTCTGCTTGGGTGCACGATCTTTCACCGCGTCACGGCGGAACGGCTGCGTGGGCTGTACCTTCTGGCCGTAGCGGCGCTGGCGGGCTGGGGCTGGCTGGCCCTGAGCCTGCACCTGAACGGGCTGTGGCTCGGCGCGGGTGTCCTGTTGATCATGGTAGCCATGGCGGCACTCAGTCACCGGAAGGCGGCCTGAGATGCTGTCGCTCCCCACGGCCCGCAATCAGGTTGTCGCCAATGCCAGCTTTCTGGCGGCAATCCTGATCCACAACCTGACCTACCCGCTGTCGGCGGCGGGTGGGATCTGGCCCGCGCTGTTCTATGGCTTCTATGCGGCAATCTTTGTGGTGGCGACATGGGCGCTCACGGATAACCAGACCTTGCGTGCCCTCGTTGGAGGCGCAGGGTTTGCCGTATTTATCGCGGGCCTCTTGAACTCCTATGCCCCTTCGAAGGAGGCAGCGCTGGCAGTTTATCTGACCTCCATCGCCTATCATCTCGGCATGATCGTTGTTCTGGCACGCTACACCTTCGGGGCCAAGACCGTGATGACCGATGTGCTGATCTCTGCAACCTCGCTTTATCTTGTCATCGGATCGGGTTTCGCCGCCGTACTGGCCTTCATCGAATGGTGCGTGCCGGGGTCTTTCGTGGCAAGCTCCGGCGCGGCAATCGACTGGCAGCAGATGGTCTATTTCAGCTACGTCACGCTGACCACGCTGGGCTATGGTGACATCACGCCGGTTGGCTTTTACGCCCAGTCTTTCGTCAGCTTTGAGGCGATCGGCGGGACGCTCTATACCGTGATCCTTCTCTCGCGACTGGTCGGGCTGCACGCCAGTCGGGGGTAGGTGGAACATTTCCACTGCCCTGCGCAATGAGCTTGCTGTAGCAAGCCATGTCGTTTTGTCGGCCTTTTCGACGCGTTCGGTAACTACGAACTTGCTGGTACGGTCAATTACGACAAAGAGATATGGTTTGCCTTTAGCCGTCCGTATCTCAGCAATACCCATGTGAAAGAAACTGATGGGATCGCGCTTGAAGCGTTGCCGCTTGGGCTTATCTCCTTGTATCGCAGGCAGGCACGAGATTCCATGACGCTGAAGGCACCGATACAGTGCTGACCGGCTCAGGTGTGGGATAATGGGCTGAAGGGTATAGAGGCAATCATCAAGTGGTCACGACATGTGCCGCCGGAAAGCAACGACCGTCGCCTCTTTGTCTTCGCTGAGAACGGAGGGGCGCGGTTCCTTCGGCCCCGTCTTGCGATCTTCCACCGTCTCGCGCTTTCGCCACTTCGCGACCGCCTTCGGGTTGACGCCGAACTCCCTGCTCAACTCTACAGTTGAAGCGCATTGTTTGCCGCGTGGTCACCTCCTCGGTCTAATCGGTGCCGTGTCGTTTTCCTTAATGATGCTGAAACTGGACTGACGCCGCACAAAGCAGCGAAGCTGGCTTCGGATTTGAGCCGTTCAGGATTGTCGCCTGCGCTCAGCAACAATTGAGCCGCGCTGTTAAACCCGACCCCGTTGCGGGTGAGATGGCGGGGGATGCGACGCTTGGACTCGTCGGGACCTTCGCGCTCAACGACGATGTGGCGTTTTGGCCGTGATCGACAATCTGTCCGATAAACCCTATGCGACATGCCTAAGTCGCTCAAACACCTTTGACACATCGGTCGAAAAGGTCAATGAACCGGGTCGCAACGTCTATGTTGCCGTGCAGATGCAATTCTGACCCTTGCGTTTCGGGCGTGCCGCCTGTGTGGCGCGGCCTCTTTGTTGAAAGGACATCACCATGGATGCTGAAAAACTGGGATTTCTGATCGCGGGCGGTCCCGCCATTTGGGCGATCTCTGCGCTGTCCGTGATGACCGTCGCTTTGATCCTGTGGAAATGTTGGGATTTTATCCGATCTGGCCTCTGGGCCGGCGGGCATGTCACCGAACAGGCCGTGCAGCTTTGGCAAGCGGGTGACAGAGACCAGGCCCGTGCCGCCCTGGCCCATCGCCACAGCGTGCGCGCCCGTCTGGCCTATCGCGCGATGCAGGTCCAGGCCGCCGAGCATTTGCCCGACGCTTTGGCACGCGAAGAGGTCGAACGCACCGCGCGCGGGCTGTTGAAACGGGCGGCTACGGGGCTGCGCGGTCTGGAACTTGCCGCCACCATCGGCCCGCTTTTGGGACTTTTGGGCACTGTGATGGGTATGATCGCCGCGTTTCAGGCGCTGCAAACCGCGGGGGCGCGCGCCGATCCGGCGCAGCTTGCGGGCGGGATTTGGGAGGCACTGCTCACCACCGCCGCCGGTATGGCCGTGGCGATCCCGGCGCAGATCGCGCTGACATGGTTCGACACCGCGATTGACGGTGTGCGCCATGATTTGGAAGACATCGCAACGCGCATCTTCGTGCCGCTCCCCAAAGGGGCAATCGCCCCTGATGAGACCCGGCCATGAACACCTTTGCCTTTGCCCACCCACGCCGCACGCGTCGTCCTGATCTGACACCGATGATTGATGTCGTGTTCTTGCTTTTGGTGTTTTTCATGTTGGTGTCGCGCTTTGGCACCCAAGGCGTCTTGCCCCTGACCCCCACAGGGGGTGCGGCAACCGCGTCTTGGGAGGGTCCGCCGCGTGTGGTCGATCTCTATGCCAATGGCGACATCCGGCTCAACGGCAAGGCGGTCTTTGCCGAACATTTGTCAGGTTGGCTCCAGCCCCTGATGCCCAGCCCGGACTCGGCGGTGATCATCCGCACCCATGACGCCGATTTGCAACGGCTTGTGGACACCGTTGATCACCTCTCAGAGGCCGGGATCACCCGTCTGATCGTGATGGAGTGAGCCGTGAACCTGTCTGCCCCGCCAAGAAAACGCGTCACGACTGGGCTTTTGCCCATGATCAATGTCGTCTTTCTGCTGCTGATTTTCTTCCTGATTGCGGGCGAAATGCAGCGGCCGGAGCCGTTTGACATCACCCCGCCCGAGATTGCCGAAGCGCAGGAGGCCGAAGGGGTGTTTTCGCTATTCCTCGATCCATCGGGCCAATTGGCCTATCGTGATCTGATCACCTCTTTCGAGACCCGCCAAGCCATTCTGAGCGCGATTGACACCGAACGGCGCGCCGGATGTGACGGTGACCTGTGCGACACCGTGTTGCTGATCCATGCTGACAAAAGCACCCCGGCGCATTTCGTGGCGCAACTGCTGCCTCACCTGGGTGCGCTTGGGTTTGAACAGATCAATCTGGTCACGTCGGGTCTTGCGCCCTCCAAAGGTGAGCGGCCATGACACGCGCGGCTGAGGCTTTGCTTTGTGTTGCCCTGTCGCTTGGGGCGCATGTTGCCCTGATGGGGATAACGCCGCGCCTGGGCGGGGTCGAAGCACAGGGCGACGCGGGCACACAGCTTGTGAGCATGGCCGCCTCAACCGCAGCACTGAAGACCCTTGTAGAGCAATGGGATGGTTTTGCGCCACCGGAGAGCCTGACCGAGATCGCGCCGCCCGCGAGTCCGACAGAGGCTTTGGATGTGCCACAGAGCGCCAATGCCTCCCCGATGCCTTTTGAGGCGCCACCGATGGCGATGACAAACCTCAGCCGACCTGAGCCGCAAAGCCTCGATGTCGTGCCTCCCGAGGCCCCGAAGCCGCCCGATCCGCCTGCGCCCCTTCCCCCGGATGTGCCAAAATCCACACCTGCGAAACCAGTGCCATCGCAGCCGGTGAAACGCCCAAGTGCGACCCAATCCGAGGCGCAAAAAGCCGCAGGTTCTGGCGGACAAACCGCGCGGGGCACCAGAGGCGCATCGCAGGAGGCCACCTTGGACGCTGGTCAGATCAAACACGATCTCAGCGCCTGGGGCGGCGGTATCCGCGCCGCGATTGAGCGCAAAAAACGCTACCCTTCTGCTGCGCACGGGGCCAAGGGCAAGGTCGTCTTGCAGATTTCCGTGGCCCGCTCCGGTGCGCTGAGAAGCGTGGCCGTTACGCGGTCCTCGGGCAATGCCGTGCTGGATCAGGCCGCGCTCTCTGCCGTTCAAAGCATTGGCCAATTCAAACCCGCGCCGAACTCACTCACGCAGAATTCCTATTCTTTCAGCCTGCAAATCAACTTCGCACCGCGCTGAAGCCCGACGTCCAACAAGGGTTTCAACGCCGCCAATCTTAATCTTGACAAAAATAGTCGCTTTAAATACTTAAACGCAACAGACGCAAGCTCCCCTCTGGCAGCCAGCATTTCCAGGCACCTTGAGGGGATACGTATGACCACGCACACAAGCCTGCGGGCTCTTGTGACGGCTTTGGCTGTCACGCCCGCATTCGCCCTGCCGAGCTTTGCACAAGACGGCACAGGCACACCCACCGATTCAACCTATGGCGCATTCATCGGAACGGTCACGCTGGGCGAAAGCCTGCGCGGCATTCAGACCGACACCGCCACCTCAGAGACCGAAATCTCGCAAGAGGAATTGGATGCGCGACAGGCCTCGACCTTGGCCGAATTGCTTGGCACCATTCCCGGCGTGACCCTGTCCAACGCCGCCAGCCCGCAAGGCTCGTCCATCAATATCCGTGGCCTTGGCGCCGATGCGGGCACCTACGGCTCCAACACCAAAGTGTCCGTCGTGATCGACGGCGTGTCCAAGGGCCAAGAGGAGCTCTACCGCCAAGGCAGCCTTTTGACGATGGAACCGGAACTGTTCAAATCGGTGCGCGTCGTGCGCGGACCGGGCGAGAGTTTTCGGTTTTCCTCAGGGGCCATCGGCGGCACAGTCGAAGCCACAACCAAGGATGCCGCAGATTTTCTCGACGATGGCGATACATTCGCGCTGCGCCAGAAACTATCCTATGAAAGCAATGGCGACGGAGCGCTGAGCAGCACCATTCTGGCCTGGGCACCGGATGATAAACTCGATGTGTTGGCCTTTTACGGCTACCGCAAGAACGGCGATTACACCGACGGCACCGGCACAGAGCAGGCCGATACGGGGTTTGAATTGCCCTCCGCGATGCTAAAGCTCAAATATCATGCGACGGAAGAGTTGAGTTTCACCGCCTCGATTTCCAAATCGCAAAACCGCCTCAAAGACGTCAGCTATGATTACATCGGCTCTCTGTTTCCCGTGCGTGTCGATGCCGACATCGAAGACACAACAGCCCTTTTGGCGCTTGGCTACAATCCGTTCTCGACCGACCTCGTGAACCTGACGGCGAAATTGACCTATTCGGACGAGTTGATTTCAAACGTATCGGACACAACGTCTTCGGACATTTACAACGCGGACAACCGCACCAAAGGCTTGGCCTTTACCGTTGAAAACACAGCGCTTTTTACAACCGGCGCGGTCGATCATTCGGTTCTGACCGGGATCGAGATCGGCAAACGAACCCGCAGCTCGATCAGTGACACCGGCACCAACGCTGGGTCCACCCCCGGTGGCACGGATGAATATGTGGCGTTTTATGCCACGGATGAGATGACCTTTGGTGCACTGACCTTAACCCCGCAATTGCGTTACGAACATCAGACCCTGACCTCTCGTGACAACGAAGCCCCCTATCGTGGTGTCCCCGGCCCGGCGGATGGCACCAGCTTCAAGAAAGACGCTTTGGTCGGCGCGTTTTCTGCCCGTTATGCCATCACCGATCGTTTCGCGGTCTTTGGCACGCTCGCCTATAACGAAAACCTGCCGATTTTGGACGATCTGCGCTCAGACCTGATCGCCACCTCGGAAAAGGCCTCAACCGTCGAAGTCGGCGTCTCTTATGATGCCTCCGATGTCTTCGGCGCAGGGGATCGGCTGCGGGCGAAACTGACCGGGTTCAAAACCCATGTCTGGGACAACACCACCTACACCATGGCAAGTGGCAGTTATGGCGATGTGATTGATCTCAAAGGGCTGGAGTTTGAGGCCTCCTATGCCACCGCCGCCTATTACGTCGATTTCAACGCCTCGATGACCCGCGGCGAATGGGACAACGGCGAGGATTTCAACAACGCCCCGGCGGACACCGCACAATTGACCTTGGGCAAACGCGTGTTTGACAACCAACTCAATCTCTCCACTGAAATCCTGCACGGGTGGAGCAACTCCCGCACCACAGGCACGGACGGGGCCACAGCCCCAAGCGACGGCTACACAACCGTGGGTCTAAGTGCCGCCTATATCCCCAACAATGGCTGGGCCGAGGGGGTCGAATTCCGCGCCTCCGTCGAGAACCTCTTTGATGAGGACTACCGCCCCTATCTGAGCAGCCGCACGGCACCGGGGCGCAATGTCACGCTGTCCCTGACCAAAACCTTCTGATCCCTCGCGCGTGCACAGTCAGACGACCTGCGCGCGCCCAAACGCACATTTAGGATATCCCCATGACTGAACACCTGACCGCTTCCGACATTCGCAGCGCCAAAACCGACGCCATCAAAATCCGGGACCGTGATTTGGCCGAAAAACTCGGCATTTCCGAAGCTCAGCTTGTGGTGGCCTTCGCCGGCACCCATGGCGCGCATCGCGTCACCCGTATTGCGCCGCACCCCGACGAGGTCCTGCCCCGCGTCAAAGAGCTTGGCGAAGTGATGGCACTGACCCGCAATGCCTCTTGCGTTCATGAACGGGTTGGCACGTTTCTTGAATATCGCGCCGGACCACATGCCTCGATGGTGCTGGGGCCAGACATCGACACGCGTATTTTCCCCAAACATTGGGCGTTCGGGTTTGCCGTCGAAGTGCCCACCGAAAATGGCACGCGCAAATCGCTTCAGTTTTTCGATCACGCGGGCGATGCGTTGCAAAAAATCTATCTGCGCGAGAGTTCGAACCATGCGGCTTGGGAGCCGCTGGTGTCCGATCTCGCCATCGAGGATCAAAGCGACACGATCCGCGTTGCCCCCCGCGCGCCCGCCCAAGGTGCCAAGATGAACATGGACAAGCGCGACGCTTTGCTGAGCGAATGGGCCAAGATGAGCGACACGCATCAGTTCAACCGGATCACCGCCAAACTCGGCATGAACCGCCTTGGCGCCTATCGCGCCGCCCTCGGTGAGCCGTGGGTGCGCCCGGTTGCGCCGGACTGTGTTGAGCCGTTCCTGAACGCGGTGTCCAAGGCGGCTCAAAAGGTGATCCTGTTTGTGGGCAACCCCGGCAATATTCAGATCCATTGGGGCAAGCTTGAGACCATCAAAGTGATGGGGCCCTGGCTCAATGTGCTGGACCCGATGTTCAACCTGCATCTGCGCGCCGATCATGTGGCCGAAGCCTATGTGGTTGAAAAACCGACCAAACGCGGTCCCGCTATTTCGCTCGAAGCCTTTGATGCCCAAGGCGATTTGATCTTCCAATGTTTCGGTCAGCGCGATGGTGACACCGATGATCTTGCCACATGGCACGGCATTCTGGCCGATCTTCCGACCCGTGAGGAGGCCTTGGTATGAGGTCTGCGCTTTTTGCCCTCGCGCTCGCGCTCCCCACAGGGGCCGTCGCACAAAACTATCCCGACGCACAGGCCATTGTTGCCATCGGCGGGCCGGTAACGGAAACCATTTTCGCCCTTGGCGCAGGCGCGCGGGTGATTGCCCGCGACACCACCTCGCTCTACCCCGAGGCCGTGACTGCGCTGCCGGATATCGGCTACATGCGCCAATTGTCGGCGGAGGGGGTGCTGTCTGTTGGTCCCGACCTGATCGTCACCCGCGACACGGCGGGACCGCCCGAAACGCTGGACCAATTGCGCGCGGCCTCAATCCCGGTGGTCAGCATCCATGACAGTTTCACCAAAGAGGCGGTTTTGGACAATATTACCGCCATCGGTGCCGCAATTGGCGCAGAGGATGCGGCGGCGACCTTGCACGCCAAAATTGCCGCGCAATTCGCAGAACTTGACGCTTCCCTCGCGGAGCAAACAGACAAGCCACGCGTCTTGTTTATCCTCTCGAACCAAGCCGGACGGCTCAACGTCGCTGGTGCACAGACCGGCGCAAACGGGATCATCGAGATGGCGGGCGGAGATAACGTCATGGCCCCTGCGTTCAACGGCTACAAGATCATGGGCGACGAAGCCCTGATCGAAGCCGCCCCCGATGTCATTGTGATGATGACGGGCGAGGCCGACCACGAAGGCCGCGCCAATGAAATCTTCGCCCTGCCCGCCTTGGCGCAAAGCCCCGCCGCCGCTCAGGGTCGGTTTGTCAAGGTTGACCCCGCCGCATTGGGGTTCGGCCCGCGCACCGCAGTTTTCGCGCAAGACCTGCATGAGGCGCTGGTCGGCACAGCCCCCGCCGAAAGACTGGAGTGATCCATGGCATTCGTGACCTCGCGCCTCGCCCCACGCCGTCCCGCAGCGCTTGCCGGAGACCGCCAGATGCGGGCTTTGGCTCTGCGCATGGCGTTGGTCCTGGCTTTGATCGTGGTGATGTTGTTCAGCCTCGGATGGGGAGCGGCCTCGGGCATTGACGTGCCCGGCGCCTTGGCCGCGAAAGCCGGGATCGGGACGGCCAGCCTGCGCGACATGGCCATCGTTTGGGACATTCGGATGCCGCGCATGGTCACCGGCGCGCTTGTCGGCGCGGCCTTGGCGGTGTCTGGCACCGTCATGCAGGGGCTGTTTCGCAACCCTCTGGCCGATCCCGGTCTTGTCGGTGTCAGCGCAGGTGCGGGGTTTGGCGCGGTGGCCGCCATCGTTTTGGGCGGGTTCCTTCCCGTAGCGGTCCAAGCCGCCACCGGGGCTGCTCTCATCCCCTTGGCGGCGTTTTTGGGCGGTTGGGCCTCGACGCTTGTCCTCTATAAAATCGCCACACGCGGCGGGCACACCTCCGTGGCGACGATGCTTTTGGCGGGCATTGCCTTGGGCGCGCTCACCGGCGCGGTCACCGGATTCATCGTCTATCGCGCCAGTGATGATCAATTGCGCGACCTGACCTTTTGGGGCATGGGGTCAGTCGCAGGGGCCACTTGGGCCAAACTTCTGGCCGCCGGTCCGATCATCGTGTTGACCTTGATCAGCGCGCCGTTTCTGGCGCGCGCGCTGGATGCTTTGGCCTTGGGCGAACCTGTCGCCAACCATCTTGGCGTCGATGTCCAACGGATGAAACGCCTCGCCATTCTCAGCGTCGCGGCCTCGGTCGGGGCCTGTGTCGCGATCACCGGCGGCATTGGTTTTGTCGGCATCGTCGTGCCGCATCTGCTGCGTTTGGTGCAAGGCCCGGTGCACCGCCTGCTCCTGCCCAATGCCGCCATTTTAGGCGCAATCGTGGTCCTGTTGGCCGATATGATCAGCCGCACGGTTGTGGCCCCCGCAGAGCTCCCCATCGGGATTGTGACCGCCGTGTTGGGCGGGCCGTTCTTCTTGTGGATCTTGCTCAAAAACCGCGCGATTTTGGAGATGTAACCATGCTTGAGGCTCACAGTATCACCGTCACATACGGCAGCCGCCGGGTTTTGGACAGGGTGGATTTCACCGCCAAAGCCGGTGAGATGACTGCCATCGTCGGACCGAACGGATCGGGGAAAACCACCCTGCTCAAAGCCATCACCGGCGAGATCAATGCAGGCGGCGTGACCCGTCTGGATGGGCAAAACATTGCAAAGATGTCGCCATCTGAATTGGCCACGCGCCGCGCCGTATTGCCACAATCGGGCCATGTCGCCTTTCCCTTTACAGTTCTGGAACTGGTGCGGCTGGGCCTGACACGGGGCTTCGCGACCTCTGCGACCTCCGGACAAGACACCCTGCCTCACCAAGCCCTCGCGCGGGTGGGATTAAGCGGATTTGAAGGCCGCTCGGTCCAGGAGCTGTCCGGCGGCGAGCGGCAGCGGGTGCAATTGGCACGGGTGTTATTGCAAATCTGGGAGCCGGTTTTGGACGATATGCCACGATGGTTGTTTCTCGATGAACCTGTCTCGGCGCTTGATATTGGGCATCAGTTGGTGGTCATGCAAATCGCCCATGATTTCGCGCAAATGGGCGGCGGCGTTGTCGCCGTCATGCATGATCTGAACCTCACTGCCATGTTCGCGGATCGGGTCACACTTTTGGACCAAGGCCGGGTCCAAGGTGTTGGCACCCCCAAAGAGGTGTTCACCGATGCGCATCTGTCGGCCTGTTACGGCTGTACGCTGCGCACCAACACACCGCCGCCCTTTGGCGGGCCGTGGATTTTACCACAAGCGGCCTCGCATCACCCCAATCACATCCGCGCCTCCGCCCGCGCGCGCCACTTTTGATCTGATGGAGATGACATGTTCTTCCCGCCAAACCGTTTGATCCAAATGACCTGCACCTTTTGCCTGATTGCGGGCACCGCCACCGCTTTTGACGCGCCGGTCGTCGAATTGAACACCGCCACAGCCGCACAAGACGCCTGTCGACTGACCTTTACCGTGACCGCCCCCGCTGGTCTGAGCGCCCTTGAAACCCAGACGGTTTTGTTCGACCAAAAGGGCGGCGTGCGCAGCTTTACCCTGTTCGACTTTGGCACGGTGCCCGAGGGTGGGTTGCGGGTGCGGCAATTCGATGTGCCGCAATCCCGTTGTGACGATGTGGGCATGATCCTGTTCAACAACGTCGAGACCTGCACCACGGCTGCGGGCAACGCCTGTATTGATGCCATTTCCTTCACCTCGCGCATGGACACGATGGAGGTGCAGCAATGATTTCCCAAGCTTTGCTCCGCCTGTCCGACCTCATTGATTTGGGCGGGCCGGTTGTCGCCCTATTGATCGGGTTTTCCGTGTTGGCACTGGCCTGTGCCTTGTGGAAAGCGCTGGTGTTTTACGCCAATGGCATCGGCGCGCAGGTGTCGCGCGGGTTTGGGCGTGAGATTGTGGTTCAGAGCCAAATGGCGAAACGATCAGGGCGGGCCGAAGCCGATATTCGCGCCCGTGCAATCGCGCGAATGGAGCGGGACTTTGAACAGGCCGGTCGTGGTCTGCGCCTGTTGGATGTCATCTCGCAAGTGGCCCCCCTGCTTGGGCTTTTTGGCACCGTTTTGGGCATGATCACCGCCTTTCAAACCCTGCAAACGGCGGGCGGCACAGCCGATCCTGCGGTGCTTGCAGGCGGGATTTGGGTCGCCTTGGTGACCACGGCGGCCGGACTGATCGTGGCGATGCCGACCTCGATGGCGCTGTCGTGGTTTGATGGTTGTCTGGAGCGTCATGAGCGCGCGCTGCGCGATGCGCTTGAGGAGGTATTGGTGCCAAATCTGTTCAACGCCCCCACCACATCTGATCGCCCGTTGGAGCCGGTCCATGCCGGGTAATCCGCGCACCTCACGGGGGCGCCTGTCGCTCACCTCGCTGATCGACGTGATCTTTCTGCTGCTGTTGTTCTTTATGCTGTCCTCGACATTTTCAAAATTTGGCGAGGTGGAATTGACGGTCTCCGGTGGCGCGGCGTCCCCCGATTTTGATGACACCCCGGTGGTCTTTGCCCGGCTTGATGCTGACGGTGTCTTGATCAATGGCCACAGATCGGCACTGGCCGATATAGCTGCCGCCGTGGACCCGTTTCGCCGCGACGGCCACGCCCGCCTGTTGTTGTCAGTGTCACAAAACGCCGATGCGCAGGGGTTTGTCGAGGTGGTCCAAGTGTTGAGCGCCTTGCCCAACACAAGATTTGCCGTTCTGGAGTAAACCATGCGTCGCCTTTCCAACCGCCGGACCTCCCGCACAGAGCCGACATTGCCACTGATCAATGTCGTGTTTTTGATGCTGATCTTTTTCCTCGTGGCCGCACAGGTCGCCCGCCCCCTGCCCTCTGAGGTCACTTTGGTGCGCACCGACGATCCCAATGTGGTGCCGCCGCCCGATGCCTTGGTGCTGATGCAGGACGGCTCTTTGATGTGGCGCGGGGAAGTGACGACGGTCGAGGCCTTTGTGACGACAACCACCGCCGACACATCCGCGCCCACTGATGCCTTGCGCATTTTGCCTGACGCCCGCGTGCCCGCGCAGGCGCTGGTCGCATTGGCGCGCGAGATCGCCGTTGCGGGGGGCGGCACGCATGTCCGGGTGATGACAGAAAGGGCCTTGCGATGAAAAAAACGTGGTTCCTGGGCGCGCTTTGGGTCTCAGTCGGGGCGCATGTCTTTGCCGCCGGATGGATGCCCGCCGCCCCCGCGCCCGTCTTGGACGGGGGGGTGGTGGCGGGTGAGGTGGCGCTCGGATTGGGGTTCGAGGACCTGGTAGCAGGCTCCGTGCACCCGGTGGTCCCGATGGAAACGCCGCCTGTTTCTGCGGTTCAAACGCCTGAAACCCCACCCATGGATATGCCCATCCCGACCGAAGCCCTCGTCCCGCCCAAGGCGCTTGTGCCCGACAGCCCACAGGTGACGGCACAAGCCCCACAGGAGCGCATTGTGGCACACACACCACCGCCCAAACCCACGCCGCCAGAGGTCAAGAAACCCCCAAAACCGGCAACACAACCGCCGTCGCAATCCGGCAATGCGGACACAAACGCTAAGAAGGGCGCGGTAACGACCACGCCGGGTGACGCAGCGCAGGGGTCGCAAAAAACCGCCAAACCCACGGCATCGAACGCCGGAGACGGGGCCGTTCGCTCCTATCAAAGCCAGATTTTGCGCAAAATCGCGCGGGTGCCAAAACGCTCTGCGGGCGCACGGGGCAAGGCGATGGTGGGTTTGACCATCACCGCCTCGGGCGCGATTTCAAACGTGGCGATTGTGCAAAGCTCGGGCCATGCCGGGATCGACAAAATCGCGCTTGCCCAAGTGCAACGCGCCGGTCCGTTTACCCCGACACCGACGGGAAAGCCGATCAAACTTGTCGTTCGGTTTGAGAGCAAAGGCTGACGCGCACCCTTTTGATGTGCCCCGCAATTTTGATGCGCCCCGCAATGGCAGGCCGTTACCAGTCGTAGATCTCGATCTTGCTCGCCACGATCTCATAGCCAATCTCGGCGATCTCCGTCGATTGCAACCGCGCGTTCAGGCGGCCATAGACCCAGATCGCATCCCACAGCTTGTTTGATGGCCAAGGCGTCTGCGTGGTCACATAGACCAATTGATTTGGCGGCGGCGGCGGCACATGGATACAGGCCCCGGTATAGGGCACCAGGATAAACCCGGTCACGCCCTCGGCTTCGATCTCCATCGGAATGATATAGCCGGGCAATTTGACCGACGCGCCATCCAGTGCCGTGTTCAACTTGGTCGCGTTCTCGTCAAAGATCGGTTTCCACGTGTCGTTTTGCTCATCAAGAGCGCCTTCACCGATGATCTCCGAATAGGGCACGCCGGGCGGGATCAGTTCCTCCCAGGTGAGTTCCTGAAACGGCATGGCGAGGGCCGCGCGCGGCAGGGCTGTGGTTGCGAGGGCAAGACAGCCGAACTGTCTGCGTGTGAGGGGAAGCTGTGTTTTCATATCCGCACCATCATGCCATCGGCGAGCGACAAGCGATAGGCCCTGAGCGCCGGAAAAAGGCTGGTGAGCGCTGCCGCGCCGATCACGAAACCAAGCGCCAAGGCGTCGCGCGGCGAAGGCGGCTCAATCGGCAACCAAATCCCAAAGGCGGCGTCCACCCAAGGCTGTCCAATCACCAGGCCGAGGTACAAAAACCCGAGGCCAAGCAAAGCCCCCGCCGCCGCCATCAGCATCGCTTCAAGCACCAAAAGGCCCAAAATGGTGCTGGGCCGCGCCCCCATCGCGCGCCAAATCGCCATCTCCCGCCTGCGCTCATTGAGGCTTGAGAAAATCATCGCCATCATGCCAATCAGCGCCGTCACCACCACCATCGCGGACACGCCGATCAAGGCGGTTTCGGCCACTCCGACGATCTGCCAAAGCTCCTGAAGCGCCACCCCCGGCAGAATGGCCAACACGGGCTCCTCGGGATAGTCGTTGATCCAGCGTTGCAGGCCAAAAACCTGCAACCGCGACTTGACCCCGACCAGTGCCGCCGTGATCGCGGTGGGCGTCAGGTCCATGTCGCGAATGACCTCGCGCGGCGTGATCTGGCCGGACTTCGCGCCACTTTGCCAATCGACATGGATGGCCTCAATCGCCTCGAGGCTGACGATCACTGTCCGGTCCACGGGCGTCCCGGTTTTGGCGATGATGCCCGCAATTCGAAATGGCTGATCGTCATGGGCGGTGAAGGAGGCAAGCCCATGCGACACCACGATCGGATCGCCCACGGCGTAGCCCAAAGTGGCGGCCACATCGGCACCGACGACCGCATCGTAAAGGTCCTCGAGCCCATGGCCTTCGGGGATCTCCAACGCTCGCCCGCCGCGATATTTGTAATGTTCAAAAAACCCCGATGTCGTCCCCATGACGCGAAACTGGCGATGGCTGTCGCCCAGTGAGATCGGCACGATCCAATCCACCTCGGGGCGGGATTTGATGTCCTGATAGCTGTCCCATGTCACGTTGTTGGTGGCGTTACCGATGCGAAAAACGGAATAGAGCAAAAGCTGCACCGACCCGGAACGCGCCCCGACAATCAGGTCCGTGCCTGAAATCGTGTCGGCAAAACTGGCGCGTGCGCCGGTGCGGATTTTTTCCACGCCCAGGAAAAGCGTGACCGAAAGCGCGATGGCCAGAATCGTCATGCCAACCGTCAGGGCGCGCGCGCATAATGACCCGATGGCCAGACGCAAGATCATGCTGCGCTCCTTTCGGTACTCACAATATCCGCAAGGCGGATGACCCGGTCGAACCGCGGGGCGAGCCTTTCGTCATGGCTGACCATCAACAGCGCCGACTGCACTTCATCTGTGCGATCAAACAACAGGCGCAGAAAACTGTCCTGTGTCTCGGCATCGAGCGCCGAGGTGGGTTCGTCCGCGACGATCAAAGGCGGCGCACCGATCAGGGCGCGCGCCACCGCGACGCGTTGTTGCTGACCCACGCTCAGCCGCCCCGCCTGCCTGCTCAAAACCTCATCCGGCAGGCCAAGTTCGGCGCAAAGCCGCGCGGCTTCTGTCACGCCCCCCCCCGCGCGGGTCCGCCGATGCGGCGCAAAGCGCAGCGGCAAAAGGATATTGTCGATGACCTTCGCATAGGGCAGCAAATTGAACTGTTGAAAAATCACGCCGATCTGTTCGGCCCGGAACCGGTCGCGCCCGCCCGCGCTCAGCGTGCCAAGATCGGTGCCGCCGACCGAGACCCGTCCCCGCGTGGCAGGAACGATGCCGCAGATCAACGACAGAAGCGTGGATTTCCCCGATCCGCTGGCCCCAATCAGCAGCACCCGTTCACCGGGCGCCATCTTAAAGGCCGGACAGGACAGAGAAAACCCGCCCCGACCCGGCCATGCAAAGGCAACATCATCAAGAGCAAGGGCGGGTATCGTCATGGTCAGTCCAACGTCAGTTTCGCAACCGAGCGATTGGTCTCCGCCGCGCCCGCGCCGGTTGCGGTGACATAATGCGCCTCGATTTCATGTGCGTTTTCAAAGCGTTCGAAGAAGGGGAAGCCAAGGGTGGTGAGATCTTGCGGCTGGGCACAGGCAAAGATGTAGCGTGCGTGGAATTCGCTATGCGCGGCCCCCTCCGTATGGGCGTGATCGTCGCCGTCATCGTGGCTATGCGCCTCGGTCGCAGCGTCCTGATCATGATCGTCATCCTGATCGTCGTCGTGATCACCGGCGTGAAGATGGGCCAGAACTTCGGTCAACCGGCACCCCGCAGCCTTTGGCAGCGCAATGACGTTTTCAGGTAGCAACAGCGTGCGGATCGCCGCCTCCACTTTGTCCTTATCCGCATCCGTGCTGGCGGCGTATTCGAAACCGACAAGATCCATGCCGGGCGACATAAGGTTCATCTCGATGATCTCCCCCTCGACGGCAAGCTCAAGCGTGCTGACGCCATGGACATGGGCGTCCATTTCGCGGGTCTCTTGCGCCCACAGCGGCGCTGCAGTGAGGGAGGCCAGAAGGGCAAAGCGGATCGGTGTCATAAGAGGTCCTTTCGATGTCATATAAGTCAAAGTTGGAGGGTCACTGCAACACAGACGCGATGTGGCGTTTGGGCAAAGTTGGGCGTTGCACAATAAAACGCGCAACGCTGACAGATGCCGACAGGCGCTGAAGCGTGTCATGTGGTGCTGTCCTGATCTGTGAAACGAGCGGCGGCCTTGGGGGCAAAGGGAAAGGCCTTGTCGCGGGCGAGGGTCTTTTGTTCGGCGCGATCCAAGCGCGCCAATATCTGTGCAACGCCTTCGCCGCGCGCCTGCGCCCGCCGCAAGATTTTACGACAGGATGCGGGCGACCAAGGCAATGCGGCCTCTGACAACCATGCACGCACGGGGGCGGGCAAAGTGTCATAGGCGCGCATCGGGTCTTCGCTGCGGCGTTTGGGTTTGAGGCCCGTGGTGCCCCGGTTCGTCGCCCTCATCGTGCCGCCTCCGGGGCCTCTGGCCAATGGGGATGATAGCTCATGCCACCGCCGCTCGCCGCCAGACGGGAAACGGATCGGGCAGATCGGTCCGTGCATCGGGACCCACGGCCAGATGTTCGGGCACAAGACAGGCGTCCAGACGCGCCTTGAGCGCGGGCCAGTCAATCCCCGAGCCGATAAAGACGATCTCCTGCCTGCGGTCGCCCCAAGGCTCGGCCCAATGCGCGGCCATATAGTCGCGCGCACCCTCATGGTCCGGCCGGCGGTCCTTTGGCACTGCGGCCCACCATGTGCCCAGCGGCTTGACCGAAGACAGAGCCCCCGCAAGCGAGAATTCCGCCACCCAATCGGGCTGTGTCGCGATCCAGAAATGCCCCTTGGCGCGGATGACACCACTCATTTCACCATTCAACACGGCCATGATTTTCTCTGGCTCAAACGGACGGCGGGCGCGGTAGACATGGCTGGTGACGCCGTATTCCTCAGTTTCGGGCACATGATCGGCAAAGCCATAAAGTTCCTTGGCCCACATCGGATGTTCATGCGCTTTGTCAAAATCGAACAAGCCGGTATCAAGGATCGCCTCCGTCGGCACCTCGCTGTGACTGGTCTCGATGACCCGCGCGTCGGCGTTCAGGCTCCGGATGATCTTGCGTGCCGCGTCCACCTGATGCGGTTCGGCGTCACCGACCTTGTTGAGGATCACCACATCGGCGAATTCGATCTGCTCGACCAACAGATTGACCAACGTGCGCTCGTCTTCGTCGCCCAGCGTCTCACCCCGGTCGCGCAGGAAATCATGGCTGGAATAATCCCGCAACAGGTTCACCGCATCAACCACGGTCACCATCGTGTCGAGGCGCGACACATCCGACAGGCTCTCACCCGCCTCGTCGCGGAAATCAAACGTCGCGGCCACGGGCAGAGGTTCGGAAATCCCGGTCGACTCGATCAGCAGGTAATCAAACCGCCCATCCTCGGCCAGCCGCCGCACCTCTTGCAAAAGATCATCACGCAGGGTGCAGCAGATGCAGCCATTCGACATCTCAACCAAGGTCTCATCCGTGTGGCTGAGGTTCGCCCCACCCTCGCGCACCAGATCGGCGTCGATGTTGATCTCTGACATGTCGTTGACGATCACCGCCACACGCCGCCCCTCGCGGTTGTTCAACACGCGGTTCAAAAGCGTGGTCTTTCCCGCGCCCAAAAAGCCGGACAAAACAGTGACAGGAAGGCGGGTATCGGTCATGGGGTGACCTCCAAGGGTGTGACAAGATCGGGAAACAGCAGCGAGGCATGGCAGCCCGTGCCCGCCTGCGCGCCATCCGCAAGGGCGAAGTTGATATTGGGCATCTGGCGGGAAAGATCGCCTGCGGCAAACACGCCCGGCACGCTGGTCTGGGCCATCGCACCAACCTTGACGAACGACCCCGTCGGCCCGTCGGCCAAGGCGCAACCAAGCTGTTCTGCCGGGCTGGCCGCCAAGCTTGTCCGCGGGCCGACAAACAGCGCCGCAAAGCGCGCGGTGGCGCCGCCGCTCAGGCTGAGGTCTATGCCCGTGGCATCGGCGGTTGCGGTCTCCAGCGCTCTGGTCTCAATCTGAACCCCTGCTGTGGCCAGTGCGTCGAGGTCAAGCCCCTCCATCCCACCGGTGATCAGGGTGACCTGCGCGCTCCAATCGGCCCGCAACATCAAGGCCTGATGCGCGCTCATCGGATGTGTGGCGAGAACGGCCAGCGGTGCGCCCTTGACCTCATAGCCGTGGCAATAGGGACAGTGCAGCACGGTCTGCCCCCAAGCCTGTGCGAGACCGGGAATGTCCGGTAAAATATCGCGCACGCCATGGGCCAGAATGATGCGTTTTGCGGCACTTTTTTCGCCATCCGCAAGCGTCACCGAGAACGCGCCCTCTTCACCATGGATTGCTGTAACCGTACCGCTGCGCTGCGTGACGCTCGGATAGGCCCTCAGGTCGGCTCGGAACCGTTCAAGGATTGCACTGGGCGAGAGACCGTCCCACCCCGCCACACCATGCGCGCCGGATGAGTTTCGGTTGCGGGGCACCCCGGCGTCGATCACTGTGACGGATCGGCTGGCGCGCCCGAGTTGAAGCGTGGCGGTCAGCCCCGCGAAGCTGCCGCCAATGATAACTGCATCTTGCATTTGATACCTTTCGTCATGCGCGCCGCTGCTTTGACAGGGCGCGGTGGTTTTTGGGGAGGAGGTATAAGTATGTGATCACATTACATTACATCGCCCTACGGAGACAGATCAGCGCGGCATGTGGGCGAGACAGTGAGTCGGGGCATCGTTGATTCCATGTTACTTTATAACGCTCAATCTGATTATACAAAATGTAATAACATTACAATAGATGCTCAAGCGAAGGTGACTTTACCCCATCCGACCGGAATCGCGCACAAACGTCCCGCTTTGACGTTCAGAAATCGGGGCAACATGCTATGATTGCCAATCGCACCCGCGTCACAAATCGCCCCCCTGATGCGCGTCCTGTACAAGCCCTATGAAAAATGCTGGCGATCCACCAGCCAGTCCTGAGCGCCTTGAAGCGTGGCGCGATAGACGGTGGCCCCGATCGCTTCACCCGCCGCCGTGTGCAGGCCAGCATAATCGTCGACCCCGACAGGTGCCGCGACCGCGATACAATCGGTGCCCGTGCCAGTGGCAAAGCCGGTGGCCGTGCCGCCAATGCTCTCAAGCGGCAAGGCAGCATCAAGAATGGCGGCGGTGCGGGCCTCGGCGATGATCGTGAGCGCCTCAATCAACCCAGCCTGCGACAGACCATGGCTCAGCCGCACCGCGATGTTGATCGTGCCCCAGGCATCGTGAGGCCGCAGCACGCGCATCCCCACACGCTCCGCATTGGACAGGCCAACCGTGGCAACGCAGGTGGCGCAAATGCCGTCCACCACCGCCTCGGTTTGTTGAAAACGCCGCACATCGCGCGAGGTCAAAAAGGCCACGGCCTCTTGCGCGTCAAGCCCGGCCAACTCGCCCAGCAACCAATCGCGCGCATTCAGCGTTTCGGTCAGATCGGCGTTGCGGACCTCACGCCATAGGATGCGCCGCGCGGTGACAAACCCCGGACGGTTCAGCGCCCAACTGAGCACCTGCATGTCCTGCCCGAGATCAAAAGACAGCCAGGGCCGGTTCAGGGCGACAGTCATTCCAGCACCTCCAGCGGCTGAAAAACGGCACCTTGGGGCGTGGTTTCAAACCAAGCCGAGATTCCGAATATGTCGCGCAAAAGCGCAGGCGTCAGCACCGAGGTCGGCGCGCCGTCAGCGACGATGCGGCCCTGATCCAACACAATCAGCCGCGTGCAATGACGCACTCCAAGACCCAGATCATGCAGGGACACGATCACGGCCTGACCTTCGCCGGCAAGCGATGCAAACGCGCGCATGGTCGAAATTTGATGCGCCGGGTCCAGCCCGGCAATCGGCTCGTCCGCCATCAAAAGCGGCGCGTCTTGCGCCAGAGCCCGCGCCATCAAAACGCGGGCCTGTTCGCCGCCCGACAATGCGGTGGCGATGCGGTGGCGGAACTCTTGCAACCCCATCCGCTCAAGCGCATGGTCCACCGCCGCGCGGTCCTCGGCACTGGCGCGTTGCCCCGGCGCCAGATGCGGCGTGCGGCCCAGCGCCACCAGTGTTTCAACCGACACCGGCCAAGCAATCTCGCGCGATTGCGGCATCCACGCGGCGGCACGGCCGCGCGCCCGCGGCGGCAATTGCGCCAAAGACGAGTGCCCGTGATGCGGCAAAATCCCCAAAATAGCCCGCATAAGCGTGGTCTTGCCCGCGCCATTCGGCCCGATCAACCCAACGACCTCGCCCTTGTCCACAGTCAGGGAGACGTCTTGCAACACCGCCCTGCCACCGAGCGAAACGGCAAGCCCTTCGACGGAAAGCAACGTCATAGCCCCCTCCGTGTGCGATAAATCAGATGCAGGAACAGCGGCGCGCCGACCAGTGCCGTCACCACGCCAAGTTTCAGATCGCGCATGGGCAAAATCACCCGCACGACAATGTCCGCCGCCAGGAGCATCACCGCCCCCCCCAGAGCCGAAGCCCAGAGCAGCCGCCCCGGACGGGCGCCGACCCAGCCACGCAACATATGCGGCACCACGAGGCCGACAAACCCAATCGCCCCCGCCACGGCGGTGGAGGCACCGACCACGCAGGCCGTGCCAAACACCAACAACAGGCGCAGTTGGACAAGGTTGATCCCCATCGCCTGCGCCGCATCTTCGCCCAATGTCAACGCATCAAGCCCCCGGCGCATCAGCGCCAACATCCCCAACCCCACCACAATCAACGGCAGCGCCAACCAGACATGGGTCATCGACCGATCCGCCAAAGATCCCATCATCCAGAACACGATGTCATTGGCGGCAAAAGGATTGGGCGACAAGTTCAAAACCAAAGAGGTCAAAGCCCCCGCGAGGGCCGAAATCGCAATGCCCGCAAGGATCAGTGTCAACGACCCGCCGCGTGGCCCCGCCAGCATCAGCACCAGGACCACCCCAATCAACGCGCCCGCCAAGGCCGAAACCGGCAGCGCCAAGGTGGTGGTGGCCGCAATGCCGGTTTGGATCGCGATCACCGCGCCCAAAGCCGCCGATCCCGACACGCCGATCAGCCCCGGATCGGCCAATGGGTTGCGCAGATAGCCCTGCATCGCCGCCCCCGACATCCCAAGCGCTGCCCCGATCATCAGCGCCAAAAGCGCGCGCGGCAGGCGGATTTCGCGCATCACCAGTGTCATGGGGCCGTCGCCGCCCAAAATCAGCGCATGCAGACTGTCCAGCGGCGCAATGCCTGCCGGGCCGATCATCAAGGCCACGCCAAACAGCGTCCCCATCAGGATCAAAAGGATCACATAGAGGCGCATCAATCCTCTCCGTTTATGAGCGTATGGCGCAGGCTTACCATCTGCGCGACCGCACGCAAAACATAAGGCGTGCCACAGACCCAATCGCTATCGGACACGCTGGCGTCTGCGCGTCTGTCTTGGGTGGCGCGCAGGGCCGGATGGCTCAGAATATCTTCGGCCCGCGAGCCGCCCGGATAGGGACGGCTGGTGATCACCGCTTCGGGAGCCTTCATCACCAACACCTCAAGAGGCATGTTCCCGCCCCAAGCATAGGCCGCCTCGTTGGCCAGATTGGTGAACCCTGCCGTGGCTAAAATTTGCCCCGACAGGCTTTGCGCCCCTGGGGTATAGCCATTGGCCTCATAGAGTACGGCGGTGGGACTGCGCCCGCTTTCCTGCTGAAAGGCTTTCAAATCCGCCTCATAGGTCGCGATGACCTCTGCGGCTTTGTCCTGTTGGCCCAAAACATCACCCATCCGCGCGATCTGTGCGGGCACGTCGTCCAGTGCGGTGACAGGCGCGAAAATCTCGACCCGCACGCCCAAGCGTTGCAGTAAGGCGACCGTCGCACGGGAGGTATACGCTCCGGCGACCACCAGATCGGGCTGCATCAGGTAAATCTCTTCGGCCTGACCGCGATTGGCGGGATAGGCTTTGGCCTCGTCCGCCATCGCGGAAGAGCGCGGATCGGAGGCCAAGAACGACACCGACCTCAATTGCCCCGGTGCCGCCAACATCATCGCAAGCTGATCGGTGCACAGGTTCATCGAGACAACGCGCGCAGGGACTTCCGCGCGCGCCATATCGGCGGCAATGACGGGGGCACAGCAAAGCAACCCCCCCGTCAGAGCAAAACCCAAAATGGACCTAGAACTGTGCATTGAGCCCGACATAAACGGCGCGACCCCGCGTGGCATAGCCCCAGACCTCGGTGGCATCCGCATCAAAGAGATTCTCGACCCGCCCGGTGAGTTGCACCCGGTCGGTCAGATCATAGTGCGCCGCCAGATTGACGGTGGTGAAGCTGGGCAGTTTGACCGTTTGATTGCTTCCCCAGTATTGCGTGTCGTAATTGCCCGCCACATGACGCAGATCGGCGGACACCGAACCACGCCCGCCAAATGCATCCAGTGTGCCTCCAAGTGTCAATTCATGGCGCGGACGGCGGATTTCGACGCTTTTGTCGGGGTTTTCGGCCTCAAGATGGGTGTAGCCTAGGCGCAGCGACAGCGCATCGGTGGCGTCAAGCACCCCCGCGATCTCGACACCGCGTCGGTCGCTGTTCCCGGCCTGGTTGATATAGGTGTAGTTTTCCAGATCGATGCTGACAAAGGTAATTTCATCCGTCAGGCGCTCCTTGAACAGGGTCACATCCACTGTCCCTCGGTCGCCAAAGATCGGCAGCTCAACACCGAGATCAAAACTGAGATTGCGCTCCGGTTGCAGGTCCGGATTTCCGGTGCCACCATAGCCGTCATCATAGAGTTCAGAATAAGCGGGATTGACCACGCCCTCGCCCGCAGAGCCATGCAACCGCAAACCGTTGTTCAAGAGGTAGGACAGACCGAGATTCCAGGTTGTCGCATCCTTGAACACATCGTTGTCGTCGAACCGCGCCCCGGCCTGAACATCAAGCCCCGAGGCAAAGCTACCGCGATATTCAAGCGCCACCGATGTCGCCGCGCGGCCATAGGCCGGGTTGGAACTGCTGTCATCCTCGCGATGTTCCAACAATAGGTTCAGGAGCTGATCCGCCTGATCCACCGCGCCGTCAATGCCATAGCTGAGCCGGTATTTCACCGCATCTGTGGTGGTCTTGGTGGCTTCGCCATCGTTTTTCAACCTGTTTTGGGTTGTTTCAACAGCCAGACGGTGGGTCAATCGGCCCTCCATCATGCTGTATTCACCAAAAACGCCAGCAGTCAGCTCGTCCCGATCAGCATACCGCGTGGGATCGTCCACGATATAGGACTCCGCATCCGTCGCCGGCCTGTTTGCACTGTCATATTCGTAACGTTCCTCTGAACGGCGCAGGGTGAAGCCCAGTTTCAGTTCCTCCGTCGCCTGATAATCGCCCGACAGGATCGCGGTGGAGCGCGTCAGCCCGTCCTTTTCCCCACCATCGCCGGACAGATCAAAGCCCGGATCATCCATGTGCGACAGCGCCAAAGACACACCGCCGCGCGCATCCCTGCGCGCCACAAAGGTGCTTGCGGTGGTGCCGGAACCGACCTCAAGACTGCCATTCAGTGTCGTGCCCTCCGAGCCTTTGCGGGTGATGATGTTGATCACACCGGCGGAGGCGTTTGAGCCGTAATAGACCGATTGCGGTCCGCGCAGCACTTCGATGCGCTCGATATTGGCGGTTTCCAGACCGCTGAACGTATATTCCCCATTCCCCCCGGCGGCGGCAATGCCGTCGATCAGGACCAGCGTGTGGTTGGCCTCGCCACCGCGAATGCGGATTTGGGTGTCACTTGTGCCAGTGCCGTTGACCGACACGCCGGGCAAAGCGCGCAGGGCATCCTGCACCATAGTGATGCCGCGCTCTTCGATGTCTTCTGCGGTGACGACACTGACGGCACGGCCATATTTTTCGGCAGCAATCGGGGACAACCCGCCGGTGACGATGATCTCGTCCAAAACGAATGTCTCCTGTGCGGCAACCGGCGCGGAGAGTGAGAGCAGGCCAGCGGATGCGGCCAAAACTGTAAAGCGGTTCATGTATAACCCTCGAAAACGACCTTTTATGGTCGCGGATGTGAACAATGTCAGTCGAGGGAAAGTGACCCCCCGCAGACGGTGAAATCACCACATGCGGAACGTCCGCAGCCCGGCACGCCCCACGCGTCCGAACAGGGTGAGCACCTTGGCAGGTCTCCTGACTCACGGGTCATCGCTGGGCCGAACCTTCCCGTCACCCAATGGGCGACAGTGGCATTTTCCGGCTTCGCTCTCCGCCTACAGTTGCGGGGGCAGTTGTGGACTTGGCACCCATTGGGTGAACCGAACCACATTCCCTTTTAACCGGACGGCGAACCGCCCGGACCAAAGCGGGTTTTTCCTAATGGGATTCCTCGGCGCTGTGAAGTCTAAAAACAACGGCGGCCCATCCCGGTCAGAGATCGCTGCCCTGCCCGTGGACGGGCGCGCATTCTTCGCCAATCGGAAAATCGCTCTTGGTTCAGCGCTCTTTTGACAAAGGATTGAAACAGGCAAAGGCGCGCCCGGTTTCATCGGTGGTCAGCGCCGGTTTCTCGGCGCGACACCGATCCGTTGCAAAGCCGCAGCGCTCGTTGAACGCACAGCCCAAAGGCGGCGACAACGGATCGGGCAATTCGGTGGCCGCGGTCTCGGGCGCCACAATGGGACGACCGACCTCGGGGGCACTTGCGGCCAGAAGCGCGGTGTAGGGGTGGCGTGCATTGGCAAAAATTTCGCGCGCGGACCCCACTTCGACAATCGCCCCGAAATACAAGACGGCGATGCGGTCGCTGACCGCTTCGACCACCGCCAAATCATGGCTGATGAACAGATAAGTCAGGCCGAACGTCTCCTTGAGGTCTGCCAACAGGTTCAAAACCTGCGCCTGCACCGATACGTCAAGCGCAGAGACCGGTTCGTCCAGAATCAAAATCCGCGCTTGGGCCGCCAAGGCGCGGGCAATGCCGATCCGTTGCGCCTGACCGCCGGAAAACTCATGCGGGTAGCGATCAAGAAACTCCTCACGCAGGTTCACGGCGGCGAAAATCTCGTGGATACGGGCGGCACGGGTGGCTTTGTCCATTTGGTGCAACCGCCGCAGGGGCACCTCCATGATCTGCCGAATGGTCTTGCGCGGATTGAGGCTGCTGATCGGATCTTGGAACACATATTGGATGCGCTTGCCAAAAAGCGCGGGGTCGGCATTGTCCAAAACCGCGCCTTCGATTTCAATCTGGCCGGTGCTGGGCGGCAAAAGACCCACAAGCATTTTTGCCAATGTGGATTTGCCACAGCCCGACTCGCCCACGATCCCCAAGGTTTCTCCGGTTGTCACTGTCAAATTCAGCGGCTGCACCGCATGAACCATCGCTTTGGGTGGCCCAAACAGGCGTTTGCCGACCGCAAAGGACTTTGACAGATCGGTCAGTCTCAGGGCCTCACTCATACGATGCGCTCCTGTTTGGTTTCGGGGAAAAGACAGCGAGTCTTGCGGCCCGCCCCCGTTGGCATGAGCGCTATCGCATCTGCGCGACAGGCGGGTTCGGCCTTGTCACAACGCTCGGCAAAAGCACAGCCCACGGGCAATCTGTCCACAACAGGCGGCAGCCCCGGAATCGCGGCCAGTTTGCGTTGCCCGCCGCCCAAGGTCGGCACACAATCGATCAGGCGGCTGGTGTAGGGGTGGTGCGGGTTGCGCAGAACCGCCTCGGTCGGACCTTCCTCAACGATCTGGCCTGCATACATCACGGCCACACGGTCGCACAATTGGCCGACGACACCGAAATCATGGGTGATGAAAATGATCGCCAGACCACGCGCGCGCCGCAGGTCGCTGAGCACCGACAGGATTTGCGCCTGCACGGTGACATCAAGCGCAGTGGTTGGTTCATCCGCGATGATCACGTCGGGGTCATTGGCCAGCGCCATGGCAATCCCAACCCTTTGGCGCATTCCGCCAGACATTTCATAGGGATAGCTGTCGATCCGGCTCTCCGCATTGGGGATACGCACCGATTTGAGCAGATCAATCGCGCGGGTACGGGCCGCCTCTTTTGACAGGGGGTCATGGGTCTGGATCGCTTCAATCAACTGATCGCCCACCCTATAAAGCGGATGCAATGTCGCCAAAGGGTCCTGAAAAATATAGGCCACGCGACGCCCACGCAGAGCGCGCAACACCTCATAAGGTGCACCGATAAGATCCGTGCCGTCGAAATGCACCGCACCGCCAGTGATCACACCCGGAGGCGAGGCGACAAGCCCCATCACGCTCAGGGCGGTCACCGATTTGCCCGACCCGCTTTCGCCGATGATGCCAAGGCATTCGCCCCGCTCAACATGCAGATCGACGCCACCCACAGCTTTATACACGCGATCACGCACCCGAAACTCCGTGCGCAACCCGGCGATATCCAAAAGACTGTCGGTCTGCGCGACTGGCACAGGACCGTGACGATCGACCGTGGTGGCAGGCATCGGGCGGCTCAGCGCGCCGGATTTCAACCGCGGATCAAGCGCATCGCGCACCCCGTCGCCCAACAGATTGATCCCCATCACAATGACCAAAATCATCGCGCCGGGCACAATCGAGGTGTGTGGATGGGTGATCAGCGCCGAACGGGCCTCGCCCAGCATCGAGCCAAGATCGGCTTGCGGAGGCTGCGAGCCGAGACCAA
>ERZ1673962.320-NODE-320-length-37002-cov-54.124394_pt1 | contig 37002 bp, 30 predicted proteins | sample MGYA00580188_ERZ1673962 | MGnify/ENA primary metagenome ERZ1673962 (study PRJEB41334, sample SAMN05608104) | rock metagenome | biome: terrestrial subsurface; feature: shale formation; material: shale | place: USA: Pennsylvania ... | reverse complement strand
GCTCATCGAGCAGCAACACCTCTGGCTCCACTGCCAGCGCGCGGGCCAGGGCAATGCGCTGGCGCTGGCCGCCGGAGAGCTGCTCGGGGTAGCGATCGGCGAGCCAGTCGAGCTGCACCAGGCCGAGCAGTTCATGGACCTTCTCGGCAATTACCGCATCGCTCGGGCGCTGCTTCTTCGGCTTCATGCGCAGGCCGAAGGCCACGTTGTCGAACACGGTCATGTGGCGGAACAGTGCGTAATGCTGGAAGACGAAGCCGACGTTGCGGTCGCGCACATCGCGGCTGGAGACATCCTCGCCATGGAACACGATGCTGCCGCTGTCCGGCGTTTCCAGCCCGGCGATGATGCGCAGCAGGCTGGTCTTGCCGCAGCCGGACGGGCCGAGCAGGGCGACCAGTTCGCCGCTCTGAATGTGCAGGTCGATCGCCTGCAGCGCCTGGAACCCGCCGAAGCGCTTGTTGACGTCACGGACCTCGATACTCATGGCTGTGCTCCGGTTTTCAGGCGCGCGATGCGCGATTCGCTCCACTGCTTGAGCAGCAGGATCACCAGCGCCAGGGCCAGCAGCAGGCTGGCCACGCTGAACGCGGCGACGTGGTTGTATTCGTTGTAGAGAATCTCGACGTGCAGCGGCAGGGTGTTGGTCAGCCCGCGGATATGCCCGGACACCACCGACACCGCACCGAACTCGCCCATCGCCCGCGCGGTACAGAGCACCACGCCGTAGATCAGGCCCCATTTGATGTTCGGCAGGGTGATATGCCAGAACATCTGCCAGCCGCTGGCACCCAGCAGCCGTGCGGCCTCTTCCTCGGTGGTGCCCTGTTCCTGCATCAGCGGGATCAGTTCGCGCGCCACGAAGGGTACGGTGACGAACAGCGTGGCCAGCACGATGCCCGGCACGGCAAAGATGATCTGGATGTCGCGATCACTCAGCCATTCACCGAAATAGCCCTGGGCGCCGAACAGCAGCACGTAGATCAGACCGGCGATCACCGGCGACACCGAGAACGGCAGGTCGATCAGCGTGACCAGAATGCTCTTGCCACGAAATTCGTACTTGCTCACGCACCAGGCAGCAGCGACGCCGAACACCAGGTTGAGCGGCACCGAGATGCCCACCGCAATCAGCGTCAGCTGCAGCGCGGCCAGAGCGTCGGGTTCGAAGATCGCCTCGAAGAAGGTGCCGAAGCCAAGCTTCAGCGCCTCACTGACGACGATCACCAAAGGCAGCAACAGGAACAGGGCGAACACCAGCCAGGCGGCAACGATCAGCAAGCGGCGCCCGAGGGCATTGCCGCGACGTGTGGCGTTGGCGGAGGTGCTGGCTGTCGCGGTTAGCGAAACAGAAGACATGGCGACCTCCTTAAGGGTGCGAGATGCGGCGCTGCAGCAGGTTGATCAGCAGCAGCAGGATGAAGGACACCACCAGCATCAGCACGCCGATGGCCGTGGCGCCGGCGTAGTCGTACTGGTCCAGCTTGACCATGATCAGCAGCGGCAGGATCTCGGTTTTCATCGGCATGTTGCCGGCGATGAAGATCACCGAGCCGTACTCGCCGACGCCGCGGGCAAAGGCCAGGGCAAAGCCGGTCAGCCAGGCGGGCAGCAGCGCCGGCAGCAGCACGTGGCGAACAACCTGCAGCGGCTTGGCGCCAAGGCAGGCCGCGGCTTCTTCCACTTCCCGGGGGATATCGGCCAGCACCGGCTGGAGGGTGCGCACCACGAAGGGCAGGGTCACGAAGGTCAGTGCCAGGGTGATGCCCAGCGGACTGTAGGCGATCTTGAAGCCCATCTGCGTGGCGAACTGGCCGATCGGTCCGTTCGGCGCGTACAGCGCGGTGAGGGCAATGCCTGCCACCGCGGTCGGCAGGGCGAAGGGCAGGTCGATCATCGCCTCGATGATCTTGCGGCCGGGGAAGCGATAGCGCACCAGCACCCAGGCCAGCAGCGTGCCGATCGCGCCATTGAGCACGGCGGCCGCGAAGGCGGTGCCAAAGCTCAGCTTGAGCGCCGCCAGCACGCGCGGCGCGCTGACGATGGCGATGAACTGCGCCCACGAGAGTTCGGTGGTCTTGAGAAACAGCGCACCCAGGGGAATCAGCACCAACAGGCTGAGGTACACCAGGGTGTAGCCCAGCGTCAGCCCGAAGCCGGGTATGACGGAGGTAGATCGGCTAGGCATGTTCGAGGCTCGGTCGGTTTGGCGTAATGGCCAAAAAATTGGAAGACCGTAGGGTGGAAAACGCGCGAAGCGCTTTTTTGCGCACCTCACGCCCGAGCCTGCCGTATGCGGGCCAGGGCCTCGGACGCGCGGATGGCTTCGGCCATCCACCCTACGAACTCGATCGGTTTGGAGTTAAAACCTGGAAAACCGTAGGGTGGAAAACGCGCGAAGCGCTTTCCCACGCGCCTCACGCCCGAGCCTGCTGTATGCGGGCCAGGGCCTCGGACGCGTGGATGGCTGCGGCCATCCACCCTACGAACTCGATCGGTTTGGAGTTAAAACCTGGAAAACCGTAGGGTGGAAAACGCGCGAAGCGCTTTTCCACGCGCCTCACGCCCGAGCCTGACGTATGCGGGCCAGGGCCTCGGGCGCGTGGATGGCTTCGGCCATCCACCCTACGAATTTCCGCTTACTGCGCCTGGTAGATCTGGTCGAAAACGCCGCCATCATTGAAGAACTTCGGTTGTGCGGCCTTCCAGCCACCGAAGTCCCCGTCGATGGTGACCAGTTTCAGCGCCGGGAACCGGTCCTTGAATTCGGCCGCCACGGCCCCGTTGCGTGGCCGGTAGAAGTGCTTCGCCGCGATGCGCTGGCCTTCCTCGCTGTACAGGTAGTTCAGATAGGCCTCGGCTAGCGCCCGCGTGCCCTTGCGCTCGACGTTCTTGTCCACCACGGCCACCGGTGGCTCGGCAAGGATCGACAGCGAAGGCGCGATGATCTCGAACTCTTCACCGCCCTGTTCCTTCAGGGCCAGGAAGGCCTCGTTCTCCCAGGCCAGCAGTACGTCGCCGATGCCGTTGTTGACGAAGGTGACAGTCGAGCCGCGGGCGCCGGTATCGAGCACCGGCACATTCTTGTAGAGCTTCTCGACAAAGGCCTGGGCCTGCTGCTCGTCGCCGAATTTCTGCTGGGCGTAGGCCCAGGCGGCGAGGAAATTCCAGCGTGCGCCGCCGGAGGTCTTCGGGTTCGGCGTGAGCACCTCGACGCCCGGCTTGACCAGGTCGTCCCAGTCCTTGATGCCCTTCGGATTGCCCTTGCGCACCAGGAACACGATGGTCGAGGTATAGGGTGTGCTGGCGTCCGGCAGGCGGGTCTGCCAATCCTCGGGGATCAGTTTGCCGAGGCGATGCAGCTCGTCGATATCGCCCGCCAGTGCCAGGGTCACCACATCGGCGCGCAGACCATCGATGACGGCACGGGCCTGCTTGCCGGAGCCGCCATGGGACTGCTGGATCTTGATCGGCTCATGGCCCTGGGCCTGCCAGTGCTTGTTGAAGGCGTCGTTGAATTCCACATAGAGCTCGCGCGTCGGATCGTAGGACACGTTGAGCAGGGTATCGGCGGCCAGTGCAGGGCCGGCGATCAGCGCGCTCGCCAGGGCGGCGAGGGCGAAGCGACGAATGGACATGGTGCAGCTCCTGAAAAAACTAATTTGGTAGGTGTTGGCGCTTCAGGGGCGGTCGCTGAAATCACGCTGGAAGACAGGCAGGGCGAGGCAGAAGCAGCCTGGCGGGGTTGCTAGCTGGCTGGCCTGTGTCAGGTGGTTTTCAGTGACTCGATCAGCTCCGCATTCGCGGGCGACAGCTGCAGTACCGGTGCGTGTACATGTGCTTGTTTTCCATGGTCACGCCCTCCGGTGGTCCAGTCGGGCTAGGGGTTGGTCGGTCGGGTTCAGGCGTTTTCCACGGTGGCTTGCAGACGAAATTTTTCCTTGCGCTCGATCTGCACCACCTGGCCGTTGTGCACGGTGATTTCCAGCGAGCCGTACTTGAGGCCGGCGAGCGCTTGAAGGATCTCGCGTAGCAGGCCCTTCTCGTCCTGAGCATCCGGATAGCGAAGCGGTTCGCTCATCGTGTTCTCCAAGGCCGCCCTGCACTGCGGGATTGCAGCGCAGCGAGGTAGGCGTCGGGCAGATAGTAGGCAGTGCCGTTTATTCCAGAAAATACATTTTTATCACATGCTTATAACCAAGTGTTCGCGGAGAGAAGGCTTTTGCTATTCAACTAAAAGGAATAGATAAATTATTTTTTATTCTTTTATGGTTGGTTCGGACAGGCTCTAGACTCTGCCTCATCGTTGAGAGGAGGTGCGGGCATGCACAGCGAATCCATTCGTTACCTGATCGTGCCGGGCTGGCATGGCTCGCCTGACGATCATTGGCAGAGTCACTGGCAGCGCAGCCTGCCCAACAGCGTGCGCGTCGAGCAGCGGGATTGGGTCGAGCCACGCCGCGAGCCCTGGATTGCCGAACTGTCGCGTGCCGTCGAGGCCAGCGCGCAGCCCACCGTGGTGATCGCCCACAGCCTGGGCTGCGTGACGCTGGCGCATTGGGCGCAGCGGGCACCCGAGGCACTGCGGCAGCGGGTGCGCGGCGCGCTGCTGGTGGCGCCGGCCGACGTCGAGCGGGCGCAGTGCCCCGAGGCCCTGCGTGATTTCGCCCCGGCGCCGCGGCAGGCGCTGCCGTTTCCCAGCCTGCTGGTCGGTTCGGACAACGATCCGGCCGCCAGTGCCGAGCGAGCCATGGCCATGGGCCGCGACTGGGGCAGCGAGACCGTCGTGCTCGGCGGTGTCGGCCACATCAACGTCCGCTCCGGCCATACGCGCTGGGAGCAGGGCTTCGCCTATCTTTATCGTCTGCAGCGACTGATCGAACAACGTACGCGCCTGGTTGCCTGACCGCGCGTTTTCCATGCCATCCAGTGAAGGGAGAGAACCATGAGCATCCATCTCGGCGATATCGCCCCCGACTTCGAACAGGACTCCAGCGAAGGCCGCATCCGCTTCCATGAGTGGCTGGGTGACAGCTGGGGTGTGCTGTTCTCGCACCCGGCCGACTTCACCCCGGTGTGCACCACCGAACTCGGCTTTACCGCCAAGCTCAAGGACGAGTTCGCCAAGCGCAACGTCAAGGCCATCGCCCTGTCCGTGGACCCGGTGGATTCGCACCTCAAGTGGATCGAGGACATCAACGAGACGCAGAACACCCGGGTCAACTTCCCGATCCTGGCCGACGCCGACCGCAAGGTCTCCGAGCTGTACGACCTGATCCACCCCAACGCCAGCGACACCCTGACGGTGCGCTCGCTGTTCGTCATCGATCCGAACAAGAAGGTGCGCCTGAGCATCACCTACCCGGCGAGCACCGGGCGCAACTTCCACGAGATCCTGCGGGTGATCGATTCGTTGCAGCTGACCGACAACCACAAGGTCGCCACCCCGGCCAACTGGCAGGACGGAGACGAAGTGGTGATCGTGCCCTCGCTCAAGGACGAGGCCGAGCTCAAGCAGCGCTTCCCCAAGGGCTACCGGGCGGTCAAGCCGTACCTGCGCCTGACACCGCAACCGAATCGGTGATTGGCAGAGGCCCACCGCGGGTATGAACCAACGGCACGCGAACGTGCCGTTTTGAACAGGCCGAAGGGCGCGCGTCACGCGCGCCCTTCGGCCTTTTCGTTTGCCCCTGAGCATCGTGCGTCGTGCTTGCATACGGCCGAACACGCGGCGTTTTTCCGGGCGCCGCGGCTGCCCGGTAGACTGTCGTCTTTTCGCAGTTCGAGGACAGAGGGTGGACACACGGCAGGGCTTCGTCCTGACCCGGCACTGGCGCGATACCGCCGAGGGCATCGAGGTGAGCTTCTGGCTCGCCACCGACGCCGGGCCCCGCCAGGTCCGCGTGCCGCCGCAGGAGGCGGTGGCCTTCGTGCCCGCGGTGCAGCGGGCCGAGGCCGAGCGCCTGCTGGCCCAGGCGCCGCCCGAGCGCGGCAGCCCGGCGCCGGGCTGGGCGTTGCGCCCGCTGCGGCTGTGCGACTTCCGTCATCGTCCGGTACTTGGCCTGTACTGCCACAGCTATCGTCGGCTGCTGCAGCTCGCCCGCCTGCTGCGCGAGGGGGGGGTGGATGTCTACGAGGCGGACATCCGCCCGCCCGAGCGCTACCTGATGGAGCGCTTCATCACCGCGCCGGTCACCTTTACCGGCGAGCGCGACGGCACCGTGCAGTTGCGTGCCGACGAGCACTACCGGCCGCAGCTGCGGCTGGCCTCGCTGGACATCGAGACCACCGCGCGCGGCGAACTCTACTCGATCGCCATCGAAGGCTGCGGTTCGCGCCAGGTCTACATGCTCGGCCCGGCCAACGGCGCCGCGCCGGAGGTGCCGCTGACCTGGTGCGAAAGCCGCGCCGATCTGTTGCGCGGGCTCAACGCCTGGCTGGCCGAGCACGACCCGGACGCCATCATCGGCTGGAACCTGGTGCAGTTCGACCTGCGCATCCTGCGCGAACATGCGCGCCAGCTGCAGGTGCCGCTGCGCCTGGGCCGCGGCGGCGGCGAGCTGGAGTGGCGCGAACACGGCATGCGCAGCAACCACTTCTTCGCCGACGCCGCGGGGCGGCTGATCATCGATGGCATCGAGGCGTTGCGCTCGGCGTTCTGGAGCTTTCCGTCGTTCAGCCTGGAAAGCGTCGCGCAGACCCTGCTCGGCGAAGGCAAGGCGATCGACAACCCCTACCAGCGCATGGCCGAAATCGAGCGCATGTTCGCCGAGGACAAGCCGGCGCTGGCGCGCTACAACCTCAAGGACTGCGAGCTGGTCACGCGCATCTTCGCCCACACCGGGGTGCTCGACTTCCTCCTTGAACGCGCCACGGTGACCGGCCTGCCGGCCGACCGCAGCGGTGGCTCGGTGGCCGCCTTCGAGCACCTGTACCTGCCGCCGATGCATCGCCTGGGCTTCGTCGCGCCGAACCTCGGCGAGCGCGAGCCGGAGGCCAGCCCCGGCGGCTTCGTCATGGATTCGCGCCCGGGCCTCTACGAATCGGTGCTGGTGCTCGATTACAAGAGCCTCTATCCGTCGATCATCCGCTCGTTTCTGATCGACCCGGTGGGGCTGATCGAAGGGCTGCGCCAACCCGATGAGGCCGATTCGGTGGCCGGGTTTCGCGGCGCGCGCTTCTCGCGTCGCCGGCACTGCCTGCCAGCCATCGTCGAGCGCGTCTGGCAGGGCCGCGAGGCGGCCAAGCGCGACGGCAACAAGCCGCTGGCCCAGGCGCTGAAGATCATCATGAACGCCTTCTACGGCGTGCTCGGCTCCAGTGGCTGCCGCTTCTTCGACCCGCGCCTGGCGTCGTCGATCACCCTGCGCGGGCACGAGATCATGCGCCGCACCCGCGAGCTGATCGAGGCCGAGGGGTATCTGGTGATCTACGGCGATACCGACTCGACCTTCGTCTGGCTGCGCCGTGCCCACGCCGATGCCGAGGCGACCGCGATCGGCCAGGCGCTGGCGGCGCGGATCAACGCCTGGTGGCGCCAGCACCTGGCGGCCGAATACGGCCTGCAGAGCGCCCTGGAGTTGCAGTTCGAAACGCACTTCAAGCGCTTCCTGATGCCCACCATCCGCGGTGCGGAGGAGGGCAGCAAGAAGCGCTACGCGGGGCTGGTGACGCGCGCCGACGGCAGCGACGGCATGGTCTTCAAGGGCCTGGAGACGGTGCGCACCGACTGGTCGCCGCTGGCCCAGCGCTTCCAGCAGGCGCTGTACCTGCGCATCTTCAACCGCGAGCCGCACCGCGAGTTCGTCCGCGACTACGTGCGGCGCACCCTGGCCGGCGAGCTCGACGAGCTGCTGGTCTACCGCAAGCGCCTGCGCCGCCGGCTGGACGACTACCAGCGCAACGTGCCGCCGCATGTCCGCGCGGCGCGCCTGGCCGACGCCTACAACGACAGCCAGGGCCGCCCGCGGCAGTACCAGAGCGGCGGCTGGATCAGCTACCTGATCACCCGCGCCGGCCCGGAGCCCCTGGAGGTGCGCCGCGCGCCGGTCGATTACGACCATTACATCGGGCGTCAGCTCAAGCCCGTGGCCGATGCCATCCTGCCCTTCGTTGGCGACGACTTCGATTCGCTGATCGACGGCCAGCTGGAGCTGTTCTGAGCGAGCGCGGTCCAACGGCAAACTGCCGGAGGCCCGCGCATGTACCTGATCCAGATCCTCCTGCCGCTCTACCGCAACGACGGCCAGGCGCTGCCGCGTGCGCTGTTTCGCCAGGTCCGCGACGAGCTGATCGAGCGCTTCGGCGGGCTCACCGCCTACACCCGGGCGCCGGCCAGCGGCTACTGGCAGGAAGACCCGCAAGCGCCGCCGAACCACGATGACTCGGTGATCTATGAGGTGATGGCCGCGCGCCTGGAGCGCGACTGGTGGCAGCGCTATCGCGGCGAGCTGGAGCGGCGCTTCGAGCAGGAGTCGCTGCTGTTGCGCGCGCAGCGGGTGGAGCGGCTTTAGGGGCCCCTCAATCGCGCTCGGGCTGGAAGCGCACGCCCGGCGAGCCGTCGGCGTTGAGCTGCTCGATCGACTGCGGCCGGCCGCTCTCGTCCAGGCGCACGCGGCCGATGCCGGCGCCGTTCCAGAGGCGTTCGCCGGCGCTGCGGCGGTCCGGCACCCAGGGCTCGACCCGCACGCGGCGGCGCTTGGTCAGCCAGTTCAGCGGCGAGCGCGGCGCGTAGAGCCAGCGGTTGAGGCGGTCGAACAGATCGAGCAGGCGTCGCGGAAATTCGTTCTTGATGCCACTGCTGGTGATCTGCCAGAGCTGCGGGCCGCCGCGCCGGCCGCGAATCACCACGCGGTAGACGAACGAGTAGTGCACATCGCCGGAGAGGATTACGTAGTTCGCCGGCGTGCGCGTGTGGCGGAAGATGTTGAGCATCACCTGCGCGGCGCCGCGGTGCGCCATCCAGTTCTCCGCGTCGACCAGCAGCGCGTGGCCGGCCCAGCTGAACAGTCGTTGCACCGCTTCGATCAGCTTGACGCCGAACATCGGCGCCGGCGAGACGATCACCACCGCGTCGTGGCCGAGCAGCTGCTGCTGGAAGTCGGTGAGCGCCTCCCAGTCCATCAGCCCGGATGGGCGGCTGAGGTGGCGTTCGCTGCGCCAGCGGCGGGTGCGTGTGTCGAGCACCACCAGCACCGGGGTGGTCGCCAGCGTGTAGCCCCAATCCTCGACGTCGAGCACGGCAGCGACCGCGGCGTCGTGCCCTGCGCAGTCGAGCATGCCGGCGTGGGCGCCATGCAGCAGCGCGGCGACGCGGTCCAGCGGTGCGGCGAGCGCCTCCGGCGCGTTGCCCCAGGCCTGGCACAGCAGGTAGGCGAGCAGCGCATTGCCGATGATGCGCCGCGAGAAGGGGTGGCCATAGGCGATCTCCTCCCAGCGCGCCGAGAGGTTCCAGTCGTCGGTGATGTCGTGGTCGTCGAAGATCATCAGCGTCGGCAGGTGCGCCAGGGCGCGTGCGACGCGCGGCAGGCTCTCGACGAATGCGGCGATCGCTTCGGCCTCGCGGGCATAGCGCGCGGCATTCTCGCTATCCAGCGCCGGTGGCTCTGGGGCGATCAGCGTCCATGGCTGCGGCGACCAGACCAGGAGGTACATCGCCAGCATTTCGGCCAGCGTGACCAGATGGTTGTGCGCGCTGGCGGTGGTGAAGATCGGCTTGTCGACGCCGCCGAAGAAACGCTCGCGCAACGCCTCGTTGGACTTGAACGCCGGCAGCAGCTCCTCGCGCCGGTAGTAGGTCGCCGGGTGCGTCAGCAGCGCCTCGCTGTCGGCGACCACCGCGCCTTCCAGGCATTCGCCATAGAGCCCGAGCCGGCGGATCAGTGCGTGGATGGCCACCAGCATCGGCCCGGCGACATCGTCGGCGTAGATCTGGTCGCCGGTGAGCAGCAACGCGGCAGGGCGCTCGGCGGGCGCCGATGTAGCCTCGAGCAGGGCATCGACGCAGGTCAGCCCGTCGGCCGAGGCGTGGTGCGGTTTGCGGCAGGAACCATGCAGCAGGTCGTCGAAGCGCGCGCGCAGGACGAAACCCGGCCGGTTCGCGCCGGGGTAGAGCAGGTGCGGTGCCCAGCTGGCGATGCCGGCGTTGGCTTCGTCATCGAGGGTCAGGTCGTAGGCGATGGTGCATTCGTGCGGCAGCGCCTTGGCGAGCGCCACGTCGATCAGGTGCAGCCAGGCGTGCTCGCCCAGGCGCAGGCGCCGGCAGGCGGACTCGTCGAGGGGAATACGGCGCTCGGCCTCGCCCTCGGGGGCCAGGTGCAGGGTCAGCGGCAGCGGGCGACTGCCGACCAGCCAGAGCCGCAGGCGCCCGGGCTCGAGGCGGCGCAGGATCGGCCCGGCGAGCACCGCCGGCAGGGCGCTCACGGCGCCGCCTCCGCGGCCTTCAGGGCCTGGCTCACCTCGCGCTCGAGGGCATAGGCCGGCGCTTCCACGGCGCGGTAGTCCTGGGTATAGCGCCAGGCGAACTCGGCGACGCCCCACTGCTGGTACTGCTCGACGTGCTTGAGCTCGTGGGCCCAGAGCGCGGCGTTGTCCTCGGCATCGGCGGCGTGGCGGAAGACGATCACGTCGACCAGCGTGACCGCGTTGACGTCGGGGTTCTGCAGCATGGCGTCGGCCGCCGCCAGGGTGCTCGGATCGCCGACCCGGTAGCGCGCGGCATCGAGCACGCCAAAGTCGAACCAGGGTTCGAGCTGGGCGCGAATCTGCAGCGGCATTGGCTGTACCCCTGCGGCCAGGGCGCTGTCGCGCGAATATTGCAGCCAGTTCTGCAGGGCAAAGGCGGTCATGCGGCTGAAGCGCTCGTAGTCCTGGCCGCCGCCGGCACTGGCCGGGGCGCAGAAGCAGGCGACCACGCAGACCTGCTGCTGGCCCTGCGGGCAGGGCTGCGCCTGCACCGGCGGGATGCAGGCGGCGAGCAGCAGTGAGCAGAGCAGGTGGCGAATGCGAAGGGCTGGCATGAGGCTGGCAGGCATGGGCTCGGGGCGGCTGATTCTAGCGCCGGCCGGGCCCGCTCGGACCGCCTATTTCTTCACCCAGCTGCCGTTGATCAGTACGAGCTGGCCGCGCGGGGTCTTTTCGATGGCCTTCTTGCCGGCGATGGCTTCGACATCACTGACAGCGATGCCGTTCTGCTGCGCGACGCGGTGATATTCGGCGCGGCGCGCCTGATTGATCTGGCTGGCGATCTCCTCGGCATGGCCGCTGGACTGCACCACGCCGAGATAGCCGTCAGGGCGCTCGCCGAGCTGGCCGCTGGCCTTGGCCTGGCCGAGCGCGGCCATGGCTTCGTTGAGGGTCATTGCCGCGGCGGGCAGGGCGATCAGGGCCAGCAGCAGGCCGGCGAGCTTGAGATGGCGTTTCATGGCGCTCCTTCAGAACAGTCCGCTGTCTTCGTTGATGATCGAGTCGAGCTGGCGATCGACCTTGATGTAGATCTCGTGCTCGATCTTCACGTTGAGGTTGATGTTGATCGGCTCGTTGGGCACCGCCAGCTCGACGCGCGGGGTGCAGGCGCCGGCCAGCAGGGCCAGCAGCAAGAGGGGCGGCATGTGACGCAACCGCATGGCGGTTCTCCTGTTCCGGTCAGCGCTGCAGGCGTTGCTGCACCCGGCGCTGGATGGTTTCGCTGACGCGATCGCTCAGTTGCAGGCTGGTCAGCAGGGCGGGGATATCTTCCTCGAGGTTGATCGTGAAGTTGATCGGCCGGCCGCCCTCGAGCGCCGGGTTGCGACCCTCGATGCGCAGCCCGAGCTGCAGCTTGCCCGTTTCATCATAGCGGACGTCGCTGGTCAGCAGGCTGTAGTGAAAATCATGTAGCGCCTCGGTGACCAGCTTCATCGCCGGGTTCGCCGCCGCCAGGGCCTCCAGCCGCGCCGAGCGGAAGCGCAGCACGCCGCCGGGCGTGCGCGCGGCGAGGCTGCCTTGCTCGATGCTCAGCCCCTCGGGGCGGTAGCGTGCATCGAAGCGGCCGTCGAGCGTGCCGCTGCCGGCCAGCCCTTCGGCCGGGTAGGCGCGCAGCAGTTCGGCGATCTGCAGCCCCTGCAGGCGCAGGTCGAGCGCTTGCGCCGGCTCGCCGAGCGTCAGGCTGCCCGGCTCGAGCCAGAGACGGCCACCGAGCACGCCCGCCTGCGCCTTGGTCCAGCTCAGGCGCCCTTGTGCCGGCTTGGCGAGTTCCCCTTCGTAGCGGCCGGTGACCTGCAGCGGGCCGATCGGCACGCCAGGGTTTAGCGTCTGCACGCTTAGCGTGGGCAGTGCCACGCGCAGCCGCGCGCCTTTCAGCTCGACGTTCGCCACGGCATCGAGCCCGCTGAACTCGGCGGTGTCGACGATCCCGGCCAGGCCCTTGCCACGCAGCGTCAGCGTGGCCCGCTGCGCGCCGCTCGCAGGTAGCTGCCATTGTGCTTCGCCCTGCAGGCGGCCGCTGCTGATCTCCAGTGTCGCCGGCCAGTCGGCCAGGGTGCCGGCCAGAGGATTACCCGCACGAAAGAACAGCGCCGGCAGGCCGATGTCGGCGGTCAGCGTTGCGTCGCTGCGGCGAGCCGCCAGGTTCAGCGCGAGGCCTGCGCCGTTGCCGAGCTCGCCGCTGAGCGCAAGGCGCTGCGGTTCGGCTTCGAGCCGGCCGCGCAGGCGCCAGTCCAGTGGGCGTAGGCTGGGATGCTGCAGTTGCCGCGTGCTCAGGATCAGGGGGCCGCTGGCGTGATAGGTAAAGCCGTTCGCCTGACGGGCCAGGCTCACAGCCAGGCCGTCGAGCTTCGCCTGCAGGTCGAGGGCAGTGCCCGCTTCGCTGGCGATGCGCTGCGCCGAGACCTGCGCGGTGCTCAGGGTCAGCTCTGCGGCGTCGGCGCTCACCCGGCCGCGCAGCGTGGCCTGTACACGCAGGTCGCGGGCTTGCAGGCCAGCTTCGCTTAATGAAGCGCTGCGCAGCCGTGTCTGCAGCGCATCGAAGGTCAGGTGCGGTAGTTCGCCGAGGCCTAGCTGAAGGTTGCCTTCGACGGACAGCGCCGGGCCTCCGCTGGTAGACAGCTTGAGGTAGAAGCTGAGGGCCTCGTCTGTTGGGGCGCGTGGCTCGAGCGAGAGCTGCAGCGCCTCCGGGCGCAGCGCGGGCGGGATATCGGCGAGCAGCGCCGCGGCTGGTCGCAGTTCGAGATCGGCGACCAGGCTCTGCGGCAGCCAGCGGCCGTCCTGGCCGCTGGCGGCGAGGTCGAGACGCCCGCGCAGTTGCCCCAGCGCGGGCAGCGGCCAGTAGCCCGGCAGGTCCGCCGACAGACGCAGGTCGCCGGTGGCCGATTGCCAGCCCGGCAGCTGCCCGAGCAGCCGTGGATCGGGCAGGCGCAGGGCCCAGGCCGCCCCCAGATGCATTTCGCCAGGCAGGTCGAGGCGGCCCTGCGCCTGGCATTCGGCCCAGCGGCAGAGCCAGGGCAGCAGCCATTCGGCCTCCGGCAGCTGGCCGAGCGAGGCGGCGCCATCCCAGGCGAGCTGCCCGTCGCTTGGTTGCAGCCGATTCTGCAGTGACAGCCGCTGGGTATCGTCGAGCAGGACGCCGAGTTCCAGCAGCAGCGCCGCCCCCAGCGCTCGCGCGTCGACCTGCAGCTGCAGGCGGTGCGTACCCGGAACCGCTTGTGGATAGAGCGTCAGGCTGCCGCTCGCCGGCAGCAGTGCGGCACCCGCTCGCCTGAGCTGCAATGCCCCCCGTTCCTCGCAGCGGCCACTGGCGCAGGGCAACTCCAGCTGCAGGCTGGCGATCTCTACTTGCCTCGGCAGCCAGCTTGCGAGCGCGCGTAACCGCTCGTCGGAAAGGTCAGGCAGCCCGCCGCTCGGCTGCAGGGCGCTGCTTGCGGGCTGCCAGTCGAGTGCTAGTTGCGCGATTTGCAACCTGTGCGGGCGCCAGTCGGCGAGGCCAAGGCGCAGATCCTGGGCGTCCAGCTTCAGCAGCCGTCCTGACGGATCGCGCTGCACCAGCTGCAAGCTCGTCAGCCGCAGGCCCGACGGGCCCAGATGCAGGCCCTGCCAGTCGAGCTGCTCGATGCCCTGGACCTGCCTGAAGTCGCGCCAGGCCGCGGTCAGGGCGATAGCGGCAATGATCAGCAGGCCGATCAGGGATGCGCAGACAAGCAGCAGGCGCCGAGCGCGGGTCATGCCGTTCTCCAGAGGCGAGGAGCGCACAGCATAAGCCCGCGGCGAAGCATCGGCCGAGCCCCGCTAAGCCAGACCTGACGAGACATTCGGCCTTCTGGAAAGTTCCGAGAGGGGCGCGACGAAGCGTCGCGCAGGCACCTGGATAGAGCCTTTCGTACCAGAGCGCCATCACTTGTGCACATTTTCGGGGCGGCTTTGTCAAGCGCCTATCCGCGCACCCCGCAAACCCGCGTGGTTGCTGGGCTCTAGCTTAAGCTATTGAAAACAAAGGATTTTTTCTTCTGGTGAAAAAAGCGTCAGTTTAACCGCAGGCCAGATAACACCGGGCCTGGGGCGATTTGTCTGCACTTTGTCCACGGAGTTATCCACAGCTTCTGTGGATGAAATTTCGTGCCCCGGCTAGATCGTCTTCGAGCGCTTTTGACAAGACTTTTACTCCACGAAAAAAGGAGTAAAGTGCGCGCCCTCACGTACTTGCCTCCCTGAGACATGAGAACTCGTACTTCCTTTACGGCTTCCACCGCTACCGTTTCCTACACACCGCGCCTGCGCATGGCGATGTGGCTGCTGGACAGCCCGCGCCTCGGTCAGGCCGATGGCATCAAGCGCATCGCCGGACGCCTGCTCAAGCAGCCGGCTCGCGACGGGGTGGTGGCGGCGCAGTCGCGCCTCGGGCGTCTGCTGTGCCGCGACTGCGACGGCAACCGCGATCGCCGCATCGGCCTGGAGCTGCTGCGTCAGGCCGCCCGCGCTGGCGACTGCCATGCGCAGCTGGAGCTTGGCCGGCTGTATGCACAACCTCAGCACAACGAGCCGGGCAAGGCGCGGCACTGGCTGGAGCAGGCGGCTGCCCAGGGCTCCGACGAAGCCCGCCAGTTGCTCGAGCGGTTCGCTCAGCGGGTCTGACCTGGCGGCGGCGCCTCGTTATACTGCCCGGCACTCTCGCCGGAGCCGCCGATGCCTTTCGAACCTCTATATCTCTCCGCTGCGCTCGGCCTGAGCTGCGCGCTGCTGGCCGGGTTCTGCGTGCAGCTGCGCGCGCGCCTCAGCCGTCAACAGATCGAGCAGACATTGCTGCAGGAGCGCCTGGCCCAGGCCAGCCTGGCCGAACAGGGACTGGGTGCGCAGCTGGATGCCGCGCGGCACGAACTCGCCGAACTCAATGAACTGAAGGCTGCCCAGCAGGCCGAGCTGGCCGCCGCCCGGCGCGAGGCGCAGCTGTTGCAGGCCCAGCGCGGCGAGGACCGCGACTGCATCGTGGAACTCGAGTCCGAGCGCGAGCAGTGGCAGGCCGAGCTGCGCCGGCTCGGGGCCGAGCATGCCGCCGCACAGGCTGAACTGCGCGAGCAGCAGAGCGCCCACCAGCAGCGCCTGCAGGATTTGCAGCAGGCGCGTGACGAGTTGCGTGCGCAGTTCGCCGAGCTGGCCGGGCGCATCTTCGATGAGCGTGAGCAGCGCTTCGCCGAAACCAGCCAGGAACGTCTCGGGCAATTGCTCGACCCCTTGAAGGAGCGCATCCAGGCCTTCGAGAAACGCGTCGAGGAGAGCTACCAGAGCGAGGCGCGCGAGCGCTTCTCGCTGGCGCGGGAGCTGGAACGCCTGCAGCAGCTCAACCAGCGGCTGGGCGATGAGGCGACCAACCTGACCCGCGCGCTGCAGGGGCAGAAGACCCAGGGCAACTGGGGCGAGCTGGTGCTCGAGCGGGTCCTCGAGCACGCCGGGCTGGAGAAGGGCCGCGAGTACCAGACCCAGGTCAGCCTGAAAAGCGCCGACGGGCAGCGCTTCCAGCCGGATGTGTTGATCCGCCTGCCCGGCGAGCGTCAGGTTGTGGTCGACGCCAAGGTCAGCCTCACCGCCTATCAGGCCTTGCTCAGCGCGCCGGACGAAAACAGTCGCTCGACGGCGCTCAAACAGCACGTGCTGTCGCTGCGCAACCACCTCAAGGGCCTTTCCGCCAAGGACTATCAGCGCCTCGAGGGCCTGCAGAGCCTGGATTTCGTGTTGCTGTTCGTGCCGGTGGAGGCAGCGTTCGCGGCAGCCCTGCAGGCCGACCCGGAGTTGTTCCAGGAGGCTTTCGGGCGCCATGTGGTGATCGTCAGCCCGACCACGTTGCTGGCCACGCTGCGGGTCATCGACAGCCTCTGGCGACAGGAACGGCAGAGCCAGAACGCGCGCGAGATCGCCGAGCGCGCCGGCGCCCTGTACGACAAGTTTGTCGCCTTCCTGCAGGACCTCGACGAAGTGGGTGGCCGGTTGCAGCAGCTGGACAAGGCTTACCAGGCGGCGCGCAACAAGCTTGTCGACGGGCGCGGCAACCTGGTGGGGCGCAGCGAGCAGTTGCGCCAGCTCGGTGCGCGGGCGAGCAAGCGGCTGCCAGCCGACTGGCTGGAGCGGGCCGGGGTCAGCGAGGCGGAGCCGGCCGATCTGCCGCAGGTCGACCTGTAGCGGCGTGCGTTTAGGCGAACTGCAGAGCGAATGCGCCCGCCAGCAGGCCGCCCAGCATCACCGGTGCGGTGCGCAGTGCCAGTGCGCGGCCGCCGATCGCGGCGATCAGCGCCGCCTTGACCAGGCTGTTGCTGACCACGGCGATGAAGATGCCGCGAACGGCGATTGGTGCCGCCAGCCCGTCGTTGGCGCTGCGCGACAGTGACAGGGTGATCGCGTCGACGTCGGTCAGGCCGGAAATCAGCGACACCAGATAGACGCCCATGTCGCCCAGCCAGTGGCGGGCGCCCTCGACCAGCAGCAGGATGCCGACCAGCAGCGCGGCGAAGCGCAACGCCGGCAGGAGCTCGAACGGATTCTTCAGCGGTGGTTCGGTGGCTTCGTCCGGCTGCTCTGCCGCGCGGAAATAGAAGAACAGCGCGCCTGCGGCGTAGACCGCGGCGGCCGTCAGTACCGGCAGCAGCAGGCGGTCGAGCAGGGCCGGATTGACCACGCCGACTTCCAGCAGCACGCGCGGAAACATCAACGCCGAGGTCGCCAGCAGGCCGGCAGCCAGCGCGGCCCGCAACCGCGTGGCGTCCAGCCGCGCGAGGGTCAGCGTCATCGCCGTCGACGAGACCATGCCGCCGAGCAGGGCGGTGACCAGCAGGCCGTGGCGCGTACCCAGCAGGCGAATCGCCGCATAGGCCGCAAAGCCGATGCCGGCGATCAGCACCACCATCAGCCAGGTCGTGTAGGGGTTGATCGCCTGCCACGGGCCGTAGCCTTCGTTGGGCAGCGCCGGCAGCAGCACCACCGAGATGAACAGCAGCTTCAGCGCGCCGCTCAGCTCGGCCTGGCTGAGGCGCTGCAGGGCGCCGTGCAGCTGGCCCTTCAGGCTGAGCAGCAGGGCCACGACGATGGCGCAGCCGCCGGCCAGCAGGCGACTCTCGGCGACGGCCAGGCTGCCGAGCACAAAGGTCAGGAGCAGGGCGACCTCGCTGGTCATGCCGTGATCGCCACCGCGGGCATCGATCAGGTAGCCGGCAATCACCAGTAGCGCCAGGAGCACGAACAGGGCGATCCAGGCGGCAACGCCGAAGTGGCTGGCGGCCAGCGTCGCCAGGCCGCCGAACAGGCCGGCCAGGCCGAAGGTGCGGATACCGGCGACCAGCTCGGGGGCCACCTCGTGGCGTCCGCTCCAGCCCCGCTCGGCGCCGATCAGCAGGCCGAGGCCCAGGGCGGTGGCAAGGTTGAGCAGCAGTTCCTGGGTCATGGGCAGCCTTGGCGACAGCAGCATTGGGCCATCAGTGTAGCGCCGCCCGCGCCGCCGCGGACGGGCGCGGCTAGCGCAGCGTCAGATGGCGGCTCATCAGGGCGCGCAGGGCCGCCGGCTTGACCGGCTTGGGCAGGAAGTCGAGGCCGGCCGCATGGATTTCGGCGACCAGTTCGGGGCGCGCATCGGCGCTGATCACCACGCCCGGCACCGGTTCGCCGAGCCGGCTGCGCAGCCAGCCCATCAACTCGGTGCCGGTGTGGCCGTCGTCGAGGTGGTAGTCGACCAGCACCAGCTGGGGGCGCACGTCTTCGGCGAGCAGGGCCTGGCATTCGGTACGGTCGCGCGCGGTCCAGACCTGGCAGCCCCAGCGCGACAGCAGGCTGTTCATGCCAATGAGAATGCTGTCCTCGTTGTCGATGCACAGCACCTGGGTGCCGGTCAGGGCGCTGTGCGACGTCTCGCGAGGGGCCGGCGCCTTGCGCGTCGGCGCGGCCGGGGCAATCGGCACGGTCACGCTGAACACGCTGCCCTTGCCGAGCCAGGAGCGCACCTCGAGCTTGTGCCCAAGCACATGGCAGAGACCGTCGGCGATCGCCAGGCCCAGGCCCAGGCCCTTCTCGGCGCGGGTCTGGTGGCTGTCCAGGCGCTTGAACTCCTCGAAGATGACCTTGAGCTTGTCCTGCGGGATGCCCGGGCCACGGTCCCACACCTCCAGGCGCAGCGCATTGCCCTGACGGCGCGCACCGAGGACCACGCGGCCCTTGGCATAGCGGAAGGCGTTGGTAAGGAAGTTCTGCAGCACCCGTCGCAGCAGGCGAACGTCGCTGTCCACGCGCAGCGTGCTGCCGTGCACGCGGAAGTCCACGCCCTGTTCGCGGGCCAGGGCGGTGAACTCGGTACCGAGCGTCTCGAACAGCGCCGAAAGCGCGAAGGGGTTGCGATCCGGCGTGACGCGACCGCTCTCCAGACGCGAGATATCCAGCAGGTCGGTGATCAGGTCTTCGGCCGAACGCAGTGAGCTGTCCAGATGCCGCACCAGGTCGCGTGCCTCGACAGGCAGCGCGTCCTGCTGGTGAGAGAGGGCGGCGGAGAACAGGCGCGCCGCGTTGAGCGGCTGCATGAGGTCGTGGCTGACTGCGGCGAGGAAGCGCGTCTTGGACTGGTTGGCCGCCTCGGCGGTGCTCTTGGCCTCGATCAGCGCCTGGTTGAGCTGCGACAGCTCCTGGGTCCGCTCGCTGACGCGCTGCTCGAGGCCTTCGTTGGCATCCTTCAGCGCGCGTTCGGCCTCGCGGTAGGCGGTGATGTCACTGAAGCTCATGACGAAGCCGCCGCCGGGCATGGGGTTGCCGATCAGTTCGACCACGCGGCCGTTGGGGAACAGCCGTTCGGACGTGTGCGCGCGGCCCTGGCGCATCCAGTACAGCCGCTTGGCGACGTGGGTGTCCGGGTCGCCCGGGCCGCAGAGGCCGCGCTCGGCGTTGTAGCGGATGATGTCGGCGATCGGCCGGCCGATGTAGACCAGCCCGTCGGGGTAGTCGAACAATTCCAGGTAGCGGCGGTTCCAGGCCACCAGGCGCAGCGACTGATCGACCACGCTGATGCCCTGGGTGATGTTCTCGATCGCGCCCTGCAACAGCGCGCGGTTGAACTGCAGGACCTCACTGGCCTCGCCGACGATGCGCACCACGTCGTCGACCTGCATGTCGCGCCCTTCCAGCGCGGCCTTGACCACCGCGCGGGTCGAGGAGGCGCCGAGCACCCCGGCCAGCAGGCGTTCGGTATGCGCGATCCACTGGCCGTCGGCTTGCTGGCGCAGGGAGAACTCCTGGCCATGACGGCGGGCGAAGCGGTGGAAACTCTGCTCGGCGCGCTCGGCACCGACGAAGCGCGAGGCCAGCGAGAGCAGGTCCTCGACGTGCACGGCGAGCAGGCGCCGGGTGCTGGTGCTCGGGGTGATTTCCTGGCCGATGAAACGGCTGGCCTGCCAGTGCTCGGCGACACGGGTCTGGGTCAGGATCGAGACCCAGAAGAACAGCGTCGCGTTGCCCATCAGCGACAGCGTGACCCCGAGCGTCAGCCCGCTGATGCCGAACCCGGGGCCGCCACGGTACATCCAGTCCAGACCCGGGAACATCTCCAGCGGCCAGCCCAGCACCGGCAGGATCAGCGTGTAGAACCAGATCGCCGCACCGGCGGCGAGGCCGGCGAACACGCCGCGCCGGTTGGCCTGCTTCCAGTAGAGCGCGCCGATCATCGCCGGGGCCAGCTGGGTGATCGCGGCAAAGGCGATCTGGCCGATGGTCGCCAGGCTGGTGGTCGAGCCCAGCAGCCGATAGCTGACGTAGGCGAGCAGGAGAATGACGATGATGCTGATGCGCCGCACCGAGAGCATCCAGTGGCGAAAGGCCTCGAACGGCTGCTCTGCTTCCTGCTGGCGCAGCAGCCAGGGCAGCAGCATGTCGTTGGAGACCATGGTCGAGAGCGCGACGCTGGCGACGATGACCATGCCGGTGGCGGCCGAGGCGCCGCCGATGAACGCCAGCAGGGCGAGCCAGGGGTGCGTTTCGGCCAGCGGCAGGCTGATGACGAAGGAATCGGGCGTGATGCCGGCCGGCAGCAGCATCTGTCCGGCCAGGGCGATCGGCACCACGAAGACCGCGGCGAGCACCAGGTACAGCGGAAACACCCAGCGCGCCAGGCGGAAGTCGCGGGGCTCGTTGTTTTCCACCACGGCAACGTGGAACTGCCGTGGCAGGCAGACCAGCGCCATCATCGCGACGACTGTCTGCACCAGCATCGACGGCCAGTTCACCGTTTCCGCCCAGAATGAGGCGAGCTCCGGCGAATCGTGCGCCTGGTTGAACAGGTCGCCAAAGCCGTCGTACAGCCCGAAGGTGACGAAGGCTCCGACGGCGAGAAAGGCCAGCAGCTTGATCAGCGATTCGAAGGCGATCGCCAGGACCATGCCGCGGTGGTGCTCGGTGACGTCCAGGTTGCGCGTGCCGAACAGGATGGTGAACAGCGCCAGCACCATCGAGACGATCAGCGCGGTATCCCGCGTGCCGGTGCCGGTGGCGTCGACGTTGGTGCCGATCAGCAGGTTGACGCCCAGCACGATCCCCTTGAGCTGCAGTGCGATGTAGGGCAGTACGCCGACCAGGCAGATGACCGTGACCACCACGGCGAGCAGCTGCGACTTGCCGTAGCGTGCGGCAATGAAGTCGGCGATCGAGGTGATGTGCTCCTGCTTGCTGATGACGATCATCTTCTGGATGACGTGCGGGGCGAACAGCATCAGCAGGATCGGCCCCAGGTAGATGGGCACGAATGCCCAGAGCTGCTCGGCGGCCTGGCCGACCGAACCGAAGAAGGTCCAGCTGGTACACCACACCGCCAGCGACAGGCTGTAGACCCAGGCACGCAGGCGCGGCGACATCTCCCCGCTGCGATCGCCGTAGAAGGCGATGGCGAAGAGGATGGCCATATAGATGAGGGCGACCGCCGCGATCAGCCCGCCGGACAGGGTCATGCAAACTCCGAGCGAAAAGCAGTGTCGACAGCCATGCGCCGGATCCCCGGCGAGGTTCCGTAGCGCGCGACTGACGTGTGAAAGAAGAGAATCGGCGCAGTTTGGCAGCAATCGACCGGGCTTGGCCATGGCTGCGACCAAGGTCGGATGTAGGGCCAGCGGCTCTGCCATCACCCTTGCAGCCGGGCGATAGGGCATCATCGCCACCCGGATTCTGTTGGAGATCGATATGTTCGTACCGAGCCCCGTCACCCTGCAGCGTGGCGCCCTGCGCCTCGACCCCCTGGCGGAGGCGGACATTCCCGTGCTGGCGGCGCTCGCCGAGCGCAACCGCGAGCAGCTGGTGTACATGAACGGGCCGTTGCGCCCGGACTGGTATCGGCAGGCGCTGGCCGACCAGCGCGACGGCCGCGCGGTCGCCTTTACCCTGCGCCTGGCCGACAGGGTCGTGGGCACGACGCGTTTTGCCGATTTCCTGCCCGGGCTGCCGGCCGCTGAGCTGGGCTGGACCTGGCTGGACCAGGCCGAGCATGGCACCGGCCTGAATGCGTCGGTGAAGTTCCTGTTGCTGCGCCATGCCTTCGAGGAGTGGCGGCTGGTGCGTCTGCAGTTGAAAACGGCGGCGGGCAATCTGCGCTCGCAGCGCGCCATCGAGAAACTTGGTGCGCAGCCCGAAGGCCGGCTGCGCAATCACCGTCGGCTGGCGGACGGGCGTCTCGACGACACCTTGCTCTACAGCATCACCGACGAGGACTGGCCGGCCATTCGCGAACGCCTGCTCGCTGCCGGCTGAGGCCGACATCAGGCTGTCATGCGCATCGCCGAAAACGATGACTTCGGTTAAGGTTGGCGGTTTGCGCGTGCGCCGCCACGGCCGGTCTGCTCTAGTGGCGACCGGCGCGTCGGCCGGTCGTTAAGGAGCCCTGATGTCGCGTTCGCAAGAATTCCTTCACGGGTGCCGGGACATCCTGCCGTTGATTCTGGGTGCCATTCCCTTCGGCATCATCTTCGGCACGCTGGCGGTGGCCGCCGGCTTCAGCGCCTGGCAGACGATGGGCATGTCGGCGCTGGTGTTCGCCGGCTCGGCACAGTTCATTGCCGTGACGCTGGTCGGCGGCGGGGTCGGCGCGGCCGTGGTGTTGCTTACCACCTTTGTGGTCAACCTGCGTCATGCGCTCTACAGCGCCGCCCTGCAGCCATTCGTCAGGCATCTGCCGGGGCGCTGGCGGGCCCCGCTGGCGTTCTGGCTTACCGATGAAGCCTACGCCGTGGTCCAGCATCGCTACGCACGTGATGATGACTCGCCCTACAAACACTGGTTCTTCCTGGGCGCGGCGCTGACGATGTACGTCAATTGGCAGCTGTCGACGCTGGTGGGCGTGCTGTTCGGCCAGGCGGTGCCGGACGTCGCGGCCTGGGGCCTGGATTTCGCGATGATCGCGACATTCATCGGGATTGCCGTGCCGATGATGCGCACCCGGCCGCAGGTCGCCTCGGCCGTGGTCGCCGCGGTTGTGGCGCTGGCGACCTGGCACCTGCCCTACAAGCTCGGCCTGCTCGCCGCGGCACTGGCCGGCATCGTCGTCGGCGTATGGCTCGAGCGGCGTGCCGAGCGCATGGCCAGCCAGGAGGTGCGGTCATGAGCTTGTGGTGGCTGATCCTCGGCATGCTGGCGATCACCTTTCTTACGCGCTTCAGTTTCTTCGCCTGGCCGGATCTGCGTTTCGCGCGGGCGATCGAGCAGGGCCTGCACTATGTGCCGGTGGCCGTCCTGACCGCCATCGTGGTGCCGGGCATGCTGATGCCCGAGGGCGAGTTGTGGCTGGACTGGCGTAACGCCTACCTGCTGGCCGGCCTCCTGGCGATCGTCGTGGCCGCCTTGACGCGGCACCTGTTGGCGACCATCGCGCTCGGTCTGCTGAGCTTTTTCCTGCTGCGCTGGGCCTTGGGCCAGCTGCCGCTCTGAGTGAGGGCCTGACGATGCCATTACTGCCGTGCCCCGCATATCCGGGGCGAGCCCTGTGAGCCAGCACTCGCAGTTCCGGCTGCTCGGTACGCGGCGCTTTTTGCCGTTCTTCCTGACGCAGTTCCTCGGCGCCTTCAATGACAACGTGTTCAAGCAGGCACTGGTCTTGGCGATTCTCTTTCGCCTGGGCATCGAGGCGGACAAGAGCCTGCTGATCAACCTCTGCGCACTGCTGTTCATCCTGCCGTTCTTTCTGTTCTCCGCCTTTGGTGGCCAGCTGGGCGAGAAGTACGAAAAGGCCTGGCTGATCCGCCGGATCAAACTGGCCGAGATCCTGATCATGCTGCTGGGGGCGGCGGGGATGCTGTTCGGCAACCTGGCACTACTGCTGCTGGTGCTGTTCTGCATGGGGTCGCAGTCGGCGCTGTTCGGCCCGGTGAAGTACGCGATCCTGCCGCAGCAGCTGGCCAGCGACGAGCTGGTGGGCGGCAATGCGCTGGTGGAAATGGGCACCTTTCTCGCCATCCTGGGCGGCACCATCGGTGCGGGGGTGCTGCTGGGTGGTGAACATTACGCCGCGTCGGTATCCATTGCGGTGGTCGCGCTGGCGCTGGCGGGCTACCTCGCCAGCCTGGGCATTCCGCGGGCGAAAGCCGGGCTGCCGGACCTGCCGCTGGATTGGCACGTGCTGCGTGAGTCACTGCGAGTGTTGCGCCTGGGCTTCGGCCAGCCGCGCGCCGTGTCGCGGGCGATGCTCGGCAACTCCTGGTTCTGGTTTCTTGGTGCGACCTACCTGACGCAGATTCCGGCACTCTCGAAAGACTACCTGGGAGGCGACGAGAGTGTGGTGACGCTGATCCTCACCCTGTTTTCGGTGGGCATCGCGCTGGGCTCGCTGCTCTGCGAGCGGCTCTCGCGGCACCGTCTGGAGATCGGCCTGGTGCCGCTCGGGGCGATCGGCCTGAGCCTGTGCGGGGTGCTGCTCTGGTGGCATGCCAGTGCGCATCCGCTGCCTGCGGCCAGCGTTGACTGGCGGGCGCTGCTCGGCGAGCCCTCGGCCTGGTGGGTCCTGGCAGACATCCTCGGGCTGGGTGTCTTCGGCGGCGTTTACATCGTTCCGCTGTATGCGCTGATCCAATCGCGCAGCGTGTTGCACGAGCGCTCGCGGGTGGTGGCGGCGAACAACATCCTCAACGCGCTGTTCATGGTCGCCTCGGCGATCTTCGCGATCGTGCTCTTGGTCGTGCTGAAACTGTCGATACCGCAGCTGTTCCTGGTCGTCTCGCTGCTCAGCGTGCTGGTCTGCGGCGCGCTGCTCGTCGATGCGCCGGAGTTCACCGAGCGTTTCCTGCTCTGGTCGCTGGGCGAGCGGCTGGGAGGGAAATTGCTGACGCAGATCGGGTTGCGCTGAGGCGGGGAGGGGCGCCGAGCGGCGCCCCGTGCGGGTCAGATGCCCTGCGGAACCTCTTCGCCACCGAACGCTTCGAACAGCGCCGGCAGGAATTCGCGGAAGGTCATCATCATCAGCAGGAAGCTGGCGTCCTGCTGGGCGAGGGCATCGTCGCCGCCATCCTGTTCGGCCTGGTCCTGCAGCAACTCCTCGAAGCGCAGGCGCTTGATGATCAACTTGTCGTCCAGCACGAAGGACAGCTTGTCCTGCCAGGCCAGGGACAGCTGGGTGACCTGCTTGCCGGCTTCCATATGCTGCTGGATCTCGTCGCTGGTCAGGTCCTGGCGCTTGCAGCGCACCACGCCGCCGTCCTCGTGGGTATCGCGCAGCTCACATTCGTCGAGCACGAAGAAATCGTCTGCGGACTTCTGCGTCTTGACCCAATCGGTCAGGGTGGCGCTTGGCGCAATCTTCACGGTCAGCGGGCGCACCGGCAGCGAGCCGATCGCTTCACGCAGGGTGGACAGCAGGTCCTCGGCCTTCTTCGGGCTGGCCGAGTTCACCAGGATCAGCCCGCGCTCGGCGTCGATTGCGGCGAACGTGCCGGATTTGCGGATGAAGGCGCGCGGCAGAAAGGCCTGGATGATCTCGTCTTTTATCTGGTCGCGCTCCTTCTTGTAGACCTTGCGCATCTGCTCGGCTTCGATCTCGTCGACCTTTTCCTTCAGCGCATCCTTGACGACGCTGCCCGGAAGAATGCGTTCTTCCTTGCGCGTGGCGATCAGCAGGAAACCCTGGCTGACGTGCACCAGGGGGGCGTCTTCACCCTTACCAAAAGGGGCGACGAAGCCGTAGGTGCTCAGCTCCTGGCTGGCGCAGGGGCGGGCAGGTTTAGCGGCCAGTGCAGCTTCGAGTGTCTCGGCATCTAGAGCGACGTTCTGGGTGAGACGGTAAACGAGCAGGTTACGAAACCACATGGCGGGGTAGATCTCCGGAAAGCAAAGGGGTGCATTATTCCTGCCTGGCCAGTTCAGGCCAACCCTGCGGGATGTTAATGCACGGCGAACGAGAAAAATCGGCTGGTAAATCGAGGGTTTTCCTAAGTCTTTGGAACTTCTGCAATTTTTTTTTCGAAAGGGGGTTGCCAAGGTGCGGAACCCTCTCTAGAATGCGCCCCACTTCGAGAGCAAACGGGTGATTAGCTCAGCTGGGAGAGCATCTGCCTTACAAGCAGAGGGTCGGCGGTTCGATCCCGTCATCACCCACCACTCGAGGTTTAGCGCAGCGGTAGTTCAGTCGGTTAGAATACCGGCCTGTCACGCCGGGGGTCGCGGGTTCGAGTCCCGTCCGCTGCGCCACATAGCTTCTCGGGAATACTGAACGCCCGAGATAACGAAAAAAGCGACCTTAGAGTCGCTTTTTTCGTTTCTTCCTTCGCGGCCCCTGTCCTTGTGTCGAAAGCGGGCCGACTGCGCAACATCGCAATCTTTGCGTTGTCTTTACCCATCGCTGCCCCGTGGCGCATAGCCAGGGCTCGTGGGCGCCTGATAAGCTCGTCCGCCTTATATATGCCTCACCATTCCCGGACAAAAGGAAACAGCATGAGACGCACGCATCGTTTGGCACCGGCAGTCGCCCTGGTCGGCCTGGTATTGGCCGGCTGTGACTCGCAGACCAGTGTCAAGCTCGACACTCCGGCGCAGAAGGCGTCCTACGGCATCGGCCTGAACATGGGCAAGAGCCTGGCGCAGGAGGGTATGGATGATCTCGATTCGAAGGCTGTGGCCCTGGGGATTGAGGATGCCATCGGTAAGAAGGAGCAGAAGCTGACCGATGAGCAGCTGATGGAGGCTTTCTCCGCACTGCAGAAGCGTGCCGAAGAGCGCATGGCTGAGGCCAATGCCAAGGCTGCCGAGGCCGGCAAGAAGTTCCTCGAAGAGAATGCCAAGCGCGAAGGCGTCAAGACCACTGCCTCCGGTCTGCAGTACGAAGTGATCAAGTCTGCCGAGGGCCCGCAGCCCACTGCCGATGACATCGTGACCGTGCACTACGAGGGGACTCTGACCGACGGCACCGTGTTCGACAGCTCGATCAAGCGTGGCACTCCGATCGATCTGCCGGTTGGCGGCGTGATTCCGGGCTGGGTCGAAGGCCTCCAGCTCATGCACGTGGGTGAGAAATACAAGCTCTATATCCCGAGCGATCTGGCCTATGGCGAGCAGAGCCCCAGCCCGCTGATTCCGGCCAATTCGGTGCTGGTGTTCGAGCTCGAGCTGCTCGACATCAAGGGTGATTCCCAGGAGCAGGCTGCCGAGCAGCCTGAGGCTGCGACCGAAGCCGACGCCCAGCAGTAAGCTGTCTTCTCGTACCAGGCGCCCCCTCATTGGGGGCGCTTGCGTTTCCGCGGTTTGAATGTGTCGCGCAAGTCGTGGTCAGAGCGAAGGGCTCGGGTTCGCCGGGCCTGTCTGGCTGACTTAAATGGATGAGGTGATATGCGGTATATGCGGGCGCTGCCCTTCTTGCTGGTGCTGCTGATCGTGCTGTTCGCGGGGCTCAAGCCCGACCCTGTGCCGCAGGTGTTTCACCATCAGGACAAGCTGCATCACCTGGTGGGATTCGCCGCACTGGTCTTCACCCTGAGGTTCGCCTTCATGCGGCTGCACTGGGGCGTTGTCGTGATCGGCTCGCTTGCTGCTGCGCTGGCGATCGAATTGCTGCAGGGGGCATTGCCGTATCGCACGCCATCGCTTGGCGACATGCTGGCCAACGGTCTCGGCGTGGGCTGTGGCTTGCTGGCTTCGCTGATGCTGCGCGGCTGGCTGGCGCGCGTCGAAGGGCGCCTGGTCGCGGCAAGCGGTGCCTGATTCGCCCGTTTGGCGGGGGGGGGGGCGCAGGCTCAAAAAGCGGTAACCCTCGTGGCTTTTGAATCTGGCTCCGCGACCTGGACTCGACAGCGCAGCTGAACGCGCTTTGGCGTGGCCCCGAAGGGGTGAGGCCGTAGGCCGAATAACCTGGGACGGGGTCCCTGGTGAGAGTCCGCAGGCAATAAAAAAGCCCCGGTATTGACCGAGGCTTTTGAAATTTGGCTCCGCGACCTGGACTCGACAGCGCAGCTGAACGCGCTTTAGCGCGGCCCCGAAGGGGTGAGGCCGTAGGCCGAATAACCTGGGACGGGGTCCCTGGTGAGAGTCCGCAGGCAATAAAAAAGCCCCGGTATTGACCGAGGCTTTTGAAATTTGGCTCCGCGACCTGGACTCGAACCAGGGACCCAATGATTAACAGTCATTTGCTCTACCGACTGAGCTATCGCGGAACAACGGTGCGTATCCTACTGTTTCCAAAGGGGAAGTCAACCCCCTTGTCGCACGGCCCAGAGCCCTGCGCGCCGGTGCGGCGTGCAGGGCCTGGCGGTCAGAGGACCTGGACGATTGCGTCGGTCACGTAGCCCAGGTTGCGCTCGTTCAGTGCGGCAGCGCAGATGCGACCGGTGCTGATGGCATAGACGCCGAACTCCACGCGCAGGCGTTCGACCTGCTCGGCGGTCAGCCCGGAATAGGAGAACATGCCGCGCTGACGCGCTACGAAGCTGAAGTCGGTTTTCGCGCCCTTGGCTGCGAGCTGCTCGACCATGCCCAGACGCATCTTGCGGATGCGTTCGCGCATTTCGCCCAGCTCGGTTTCCCACATCGCCCGCAGTTCCGGGCTGTTGAGCACCGAGGCCACTACCGTTGCGCCATGGGTCGGCGGGTTCGAATAGTTGGTGCGCACCACGCGCTTGACCTGCGAGAGCACGCGTGCGGACTCGTCACGGTTGCCGGTGACGATCGATAGGGCGCCCACGCGCTCACCGTAGAGCGAGAACGACTTGGAAAACGAGCTGGAGACAAAGAAGGTCATGCCCGTCTCGGCGAACAGACGCACTGCCGCCGCGTCTTCCTCGATGCCGTCACCAAAGCCCTGGTAGGCAATGTCGACGAACGGGATGTGGTCCTTTTCCCGTAGCGCCTCGATCACCTGCTTCCAGTCGTCGATACCCAGGTCGACGCCGGTCGGGTTATGGCAGCAGGCGTGCAGCACGATGATCGAGCGGGCCGGCAGCGCCTTCAGGTCGGCCAGCATGCCCGCGCGATCCACGCCATGGCTGGCGGCGTCGTAATAGGCGTACTGGTGCACCGGGAAGCCGGCCGACTCGAACAGGGCGCGATGGTTTTCCCAGCTCGGGTTGCTGATGGCGACCGTGGCATCGGGCAGCAGGCGCTTGAGGAAGTCGGCGCCGACCTTCAGTGCGCCGGTGCCGCCGAGCGCCTGGATGGTGACGACGCGGCCATCGGCAAGCAGCGCGGAGTCGGCGCCGAACAGCATCTTTTGCACGGCGCCGTCATAGGCCGCGATGCCTTCGATCGGCAGGTAACCGCGCGGCGCGTGCGCGGCGATGCGGGCCTGTTCGGCTTCGGCGACCGCGCGCAGCAGCGGGATCCGGCCATCTTCGTTGTAGTAGACGCCCACCCCGAGGTTGACCTTGTTCGGCCGCGTGTCGGAATTGAAAGCTTCGTTGAGGCCGAGGATGGGATCGCGCGGCGCCATTTCGACGGCAGAGAACAAACTCATGGTGGAGGGGCTCTGAAAGAGAAGGTGACAGGATTTCACCGCCCTCGCTTCGCGCGGAGGGGGTGCGCAAACGGGGCGATAGTATAGCCATCAAGCGCGGCCGCCGCGATATGCTATCCCGAGCTTTTTGCCCCGGTTCGACGTGCTGTCATCCGCGCGGCGAGTGTTTCCTAGCTCGGTGCCACGCGCACCGATCGAGCCAGAACCGAGTACGCAGAGGTCGCCCATGTCCCAGTTCGAACTGGTCACCCGATTCAAGCCGGCAGGGGATCAGCCCGAAGCCATCCGTCAGATGATCGAGGGCCTGGAGGCGGGTTTGTCGCACCAGACGCTGCTGGGCGTCACCGGCTCGGGCAAGACCTTCAGCATCGCCAACGTGATCGCTCACGTGCAGCGCCCGACCCTGGTGCTGGCGCCGAACAAGACGCTCGCCGCGCAGCTGTACGGCGAGTTCAAGGCGTTCTTCCCGCACAACGCCGTCGAGTATTTCGTCTCCTATTACGACTATTACCAACCCGAGGCATATGTCCCGTCCTCCGACACCTTCATCGAGAAGGATGCCTCGATCAACGACCATATCGAGCAGATGCGCCTGTCGGCGACCAAGGCGCTGCTCGAGCGGCCGGATGCGATCATCGTCACCACCGTGTCCTGCATTTACGGTCTGGGCGACCCGCAGTCGTACCTGAAGATGGTGTTGCACGTCGACCGCGGTGACCGGCTCGACCAGCGCGAGCTGCTGCGCCGCCTGACCGGCCTGCAGTACAGCCGCAACGACATGGATTTCGCCCGCGCGACCTTCCGCGTGCGCGGTGACGTGATCGACGTGTTTCCCGCCGAATCGGAGCTGGAAGCGGTGCGCATCGAGCTGTTCGACGACGAAGTGGAGAGCCTGTCGGCCTTCGATCCGCTGACCGGCGAGGTGATCCGCAAGCTGCCGCGCTTCACCTTCTATCCGAAATCCCACTACGTCACCCCGCGCGAGACGCTCATGGATGCGGTCGAGCAGATCAAGGCCGAGCTGCGCGATCGCCTGGACTACCTGCGCGGGCAGAACAAGCTGGTCGAGGCCCAGCGCCTGGAGCAGCGCACGCGCTTCGATCTGGAAATGATCATGGAGCTGGGCTACTGCAACGGCATCGAGAATTACTCGCGCTACCTCTCCGGGCGCGGGCCGGGCGAGCCGCCGCCGACGCTGTTCGACTACCTGCCGGCCGACGCGCTTCTGGTGATCGATGAATCCCACGTCTCGGTGCCGCAGGTGGGGGCGATGTACAAGGGCGACCGCTCGCGCAAGGAAACCCTGGTCGAATATGGCTTCCGCCTGCCGTCGGCGCTGGACAACCGGCCGATGCGCTTCGATGAGTGGGAGGCGATCTGTCCGCAGACCATCTTCGTCTCGGCCACTCCCGGGCCCTACGAGGCCGAGCATGCCGGGCGGGTGGTCGAGCAGGTGGTGCGCCCGACCGGTCTGGTCGACCCGCAGGTCGAGGTGCGCCCGGCGCTGACCCAGGTCGACGACCTGCTCTCGGAGATTCGCAAGTGCGTGGCGGTCGACGAGCGCGTGCTGGTTACCACGCTGACCAAACGCATGGCCGAGGACCTGACCGACTACCTGGGCGATCACGATGTGCGCGTGCGCTACCTGCACTCGGATATCGACACCGTCGAACGCGTCGAGATCATCCGCGACCTGCGGCTGGGCGCCTTTGACGTGCTGGTGGGCATCAACCTATTGCGTGAGGGCCTGGATATGCCCGAGGTGTCGCTGGTGGCGATCCTCGATGCGGACAAGGAGGGCTTCCTGCGTTCGGAACGGTCGCTGATCCAGACCATCGGCCGCGCCGCGCGCAACCTCAACGGCCGGGCGATCCTCTACGCCGACAACGTCACCGGCTCCATGCAGCGGGCCATCGACGAGACCGAGCGCCGCCGGGCCAAGCAGATCGCCTTCAACGAGGCGCACGGCATCGTGCCCAAGGGCGTGAAGAAGGACGTACAGGACATTCTCGAAGGCGCCACCGTGCCCGGGTCGCGTTCGCGCAAGCGGCGCAGCGAGGCGAAGGCAGCCGAGGAGAACGCGCGTTACGAGAACGAGCTGCGTTCGCCGAGCGAAATCAACAAGCGCATCCGGCAGCTCGAGGAAAAGATGCTGTTGCTGGCGCGTGACCTGGAATTCGAAGCCGCTGCCGAGGCGCGCGACGAGATCCACAAGCTGCGCGAGCGGCTGCTGCAGGTCTGAATGCGACCGCAGCCGGCGGGCATCAGTGGCCGCCGGCTCCGGCTTGCATGTTCTGTGGCAGGCCTCGGGTCAGCATCACGGCGACCATGCTGATCGCCAGCGCGATGCCGACGAAATGGAAGGCATCGTTGTAAGCCATGATCATCGCTTGCTGGTGGGTGATCTCGCTGAGCCGCCCCAGCGCCGCCTGCTCGCTGCCCAGTTGCCGGGTCAGCGTCGCCAGGCGCTCGGCGACGGCCGGGTTGGTCGGCACCAGGGCTTCACGCAGGTAGTCGAAATACAACTTGCTGCGGCTGTCGAGCAGGGTGGCCAGCAGGGCGATGCCGATGGCGCCGCCCAGGTTGCGCAGGATGTTGAACAGGCTGGATGCCGAGCCGGCGTCCTGCGGTTGCACATAGGCCGTGGCGATCAGCGAGACGGTGACCATGATCATCGGCTGGCCGAGGGCGCGGATGATCTGGATCGGATGGAACTGGTCGCCGGCGAAATCCGGATTGAGCGCGCCGGAGGCGAAGCTGGACAGGCCGAACAGTGCGAAGCCCGCGGCACACAGCCATTTCGGCGCGATGACCTTCATCAGCTTCGGGACAAACGGGATCAGGAACAGCTGCGGGATACCCATCCACATGATCACCTGGCCAATCTGCAGCGCGTTGTAATGCTGGATTTGCGCCAGATACAGCGGCAGCAGATAGATCGAGCCGTACAGCCCGAGGCCCATCCCGAGGCTGGCGATGCTGGTCAGGCCGAAGTTGCGCTCGCGCAGAATGCCGAGGTTGATCAGCGGATTGGGGCGTGACAGCTGCAGGATCACGAACAGGATCAGGCTCAGCAGGGCGACCACACCCAGCTCGACGATCAGGCTCGACTCGAGCCAGTCCTTGCGGTGGCCTTCCTCGAGAAACACCTGCAAGCAGCCCAGCCCCATGGCCAGCGTGACGATGCCGGCATAGTCGGTGCGCTTGAGCAGTTCCCAGTGCGGCGGCTTTTTCTCAAGGCCATAGAGCAGGCCGGCGATCATCAGCAGCCCGGGCGGCACATTGATGTAGAAGATGTATTCCCAGCCCCAGCTCTCGGTGAGCCAGCCGCCCAGCGTGGGGCCGATCGAGGGCGCAAAGGTCGCGGTGATGGCGAACAGTGCCATGCCTTTGGCGCGGTGATGCTCCGGCAGCTTGATCAGCGTGAGGGTAAAAGCCAGCGGAATCAGTGCGCCGCCGGTGAACCCCTGCATCGCGCGGAACACGATCATGCTTTCGAGGTTCCAGGCGAAGGAGCAGAGCAGGGAAGAGATCAGGAAACCGACCGACACCCAGACGGCCAGGCGACGGGCGGACAGCAGCTGCACCAGCCAGGCGGTCAGCGGGATCATGATGATCTCCGCGACGAGGTAGGACGTGGAAATCCACGAGCCTTCCTCGAGGGTGGCCGAGAGCGCGCCCTGGATATCCTTGAGCGACGAGTTGGTGATCTGGATATCCAGCACCGCCATGAAGGCGCCGAGCATGGCGCTCATCACGGCGATCCAGTCGCGACGGCTGGGTTCGCCCTCGGGGCGGATCAGCGCATCAGCGGCCACGGAGATCGACCTTCACGTCCACCGACATCCCGGGGCGGATGCGGCCCTTGAGCGGATTGTCGGGCGCGAAGGTGAGCTTGACGGGAATGCGCTGGACCACCTTGGTGAAGTTGCCGGTCGCATTGTCCGGTGGCAGCAGGCTGAACTGCGCACCGGATGCCGGGAACAGACTCTCGACGCGACCTTCAATGGGCGTGTCGGGAAAACTGTCGAAGGTCAGCTCTGCCGTCTGGCCTTCGTGCATCCGGCCGATCTGGGTTTCCTTGAAGTTGGCCTGCACCCAGATGTCCTCGTCTGGCACCACCGACATCAGGTAGGCGCCGACCGACACGTATTGCCCGGCGCGTGCGGAGCGCTGGCCAACGATGCCGCTGATCGGCGAGCGGATCTCGGTGCGCCCGAGGTTCAGCTCGGCTTGCTCGATTTGCGCGCGTGCGCTGCCGATCAGTGCCTGCAGACGCTGCACCTCGGCTTCAAGGGTGTCGACCTGCTGACGCTGGGCGCTCAGGTCCGCCTCGGCCTTCTGCCGTTGGGAACGGGCCACGCGCGCGTCGGCCGACAGGGTGGTCACGCGTTCTTCCGAGACGAAGCCGGGCTTGCGCAGGGCTTCGACGCGCGACAGGTCGAGCTGGCTGCGCTCGAGATTGGCCTGGGCTGCCGCCAGTGCTGCCTGGCTGGCGGCGATCAGGCTGTTCTGCTGGGTCAAGCGGCTGCGCGCCTGGGCGAGTTCGGCCTCGTGGATCGCCAGGTTGGCGCGCGCCTGCTCCAGCGCCAGGCGGAAATCGCCGGCTTCGAGCGTCACCAGCAGATCTCCGGGTTCGACGTGCTGATTGTCCTCGACATGCACCTGTTCGATACGGGCGGCCAATTGGCTGGAGATGCGGGTGATCTCCCCTTGCACGTAGGCGTTGTCGGTGTGCTCGTAGTGCCGGCCGACGAAGTACCAGTGCGCGAAGAAGGCGGCGGCCGCCAGCAGGACAATGGCGACGAACAGAAACAGTCGGCGTTTCAACTTGGCGGGCATGGAAGGCTCGTTGCCGTGAAGGTCGGCCAGGCAATCTAGCAGCGTTCCGTCCGAGAAATAAGCCGTTACAATCGCGAAACTTTGTTGCGCTCAAGGAACAATCATGGGGTTGGATGACGCGCTGATCTTTGTTCGTGTGGTCGAGACGCACAGCTTCACCCAGGCTGCGCTGGGCCTGGGCATGCAGAAATCCACGGTCAGCCGGCGCATCGTGCAGCTCGAGGAGCGTCTTGGCGTGCGGCTGATCAACCGCACCACTCGACGGCTGCGCCTGACCGAGGTTGGCGAGGCGTACTACGAACGCTGCCGGCAGATCCTCCTCGACTTCGCCGAAGCCGAGCGGGCGGTCATGCAGCTGCAGCAGGCGCCGGCTGGCCTGTTGCGCATCAGTGCGCCGATCGAGTTCGGCCAATGGGTGCTCGGGCGCGTGGTCGGTGCGTTCATGCGGCAGCATCCGCAGATCACTGCCGAGGTCGAGCTGGCCTCGCGCTCGGTCGATCCGGTGGAGGAGGGCGTCGATATCGCCATTCAGGTCGGCCCGCCGAACGAGGCGACGCTTGTCGCGCGCAAGCTGTTCGAGACCCGGCGGCGGCTTTGCGCGAGCCCCGCCTACCTGGCCGAGCATGGCATTCCCACCTGCGCGCAGGCGCTGGTCGAGCATCGCGCGATCGGCCTATCGCACGATCCGGCGCGCTACTGGCCGGTGCGCGAGCGCAACATTCCCTGCCGCCGGGTGCTGACCTGCAACAACATCACCTTTGCCCGTGAGGCCGCGCTTGCCGGTGCCGGCATCGCGGCGCTGCCGCGGATGATCACCGAGCGCGAGGTGCGAGCCGGGCAGTTGATCGAATTGCTGCCGGAGACCGAGCTGCCGACCAGCGACATCTATGCGGTCTACCCGTCGCGGCGCTTTCAGGCGATGAAGGTCAAGGCCTTTCTGGATTTCCTCATGCAGGCGCTGCCGGTTACGGACGGTCGCTTGGTGGAGCCGGAAGAGGCGCGCCTGCTAACATCGCGGCTTTATTCGCGCTGACCAGCCGGCTGACTGGTCGCCGTGTTTCATTCGTGGCCTGCTTCGAGACCAACATGACCACCGTTCGCACCCGTATCGCGCCGTCACCGACCGGCGACCCGCATGTCGGCACCGCCTACATCGCGCTGTTCAATCTGTGTTTCGCCCGCCAGCACGGCGGCCAGTTCGTCCTGCGTATCGAGGACACCGATCAGGTGCGCTCGACTCGCGAGTCCGAGCAGCAGATCTACGATGCGCTGCGCTGGCTGGGCATCGAGTGGGACGAGGGGCCGGATGTCGGCGGTCCGCACGGGCCCTACCGGCAGAGCGAGCGCGGCGCGATCTACAAGCGGTATTCGGACGAACTGGTCGCCAAGGGGCACGCGTTTCCGTGCTTCTGCAGCGCCGAGCGCCTGGATCAGGTGCGCGCCGAGCAAATGGCCAACAAGGAAACCCCGCGCTACGACGGCCACTGCATGCACATCGCGGCGGAAGAGGCGCAGCGTCGCATCGCCGCCGGCGAGTCGCACGTGGTGCGCATGAGGGTGCCGAGCGAAGGCGTCTGCGTGGTCAAGGACATGTTGCGCGGCGAGGTCGAGATCGGCTGGGACCGCATCGACATGCAGGTGTTGATGAAGGCCGATGGCCTGCCGACCTACTTCCTGGCCAATGTGGTCGACGATCACCTGATGGGTATCACCCACGTGCTGCGCGGCGAGGAGTGGCTGCCGTCGGCGCCGAAGCTCCTCAAGCTCTACGAATACTTCGGCTGGCAGGCGCCGGTGAACTGCTACATGCCGCTCTTGCGCAATCCGGACAAGAGCAAGCTGTCCAAGCGCAAGAACCCGACCTCGATCACCTTCTACCAGCGCATGGGCTTCCTGCCACAGGCGATGCTCAACTACCTCGGGCGCATGGGCTGGTCGATGCCGGACGAGCGGGAGAAGTTCACGCTCGACGAGATGATCGCCAGCTTCGATATCACCCGCGTTTCACTGGGGGGACCGATCTTCGACTTGGAGAAGCTCTCCTGGCTCAACGGACAGTGGTTGCGCGAACTCTCGGTGGAACAGTTCGCCGCCGAAGTGCAGAAGTGGGCCTTCAATCCGGGCTACCTGATGCAGATCGCCCCGCACGTGCAGCAGCGTGTGGAAACCTTCAGCCAGATCGCGCCACTGGCGGGCTTCTTTTTCTCCGGTGCATTGCCGCTTGACCCGGCGCTGTTCGTCCACAAGAAACTCGACGAGACCCAGGTTCGCCAGGTATTGCAGCTGGTCCTGTGGAAGCTCGAGGCGCTGCGGCACTGGCAGAAGGACAACATCACCGGCTGCATCACGGCAGTGGCCGAGCACCTCGGACTGAAGCTGCGTGACGTGATGCCGCTGATGTTTGCCTCGATCACCGGCCAGGCCAGCTCGGTGTCGGTGCTCGATGCGATGGAGATTCTCGGCCCGGACCTGACGCGCTTCCGTCTGCGTCAGGCGTTGGAGTTGCTTGGCGGCGCGTCGAAAAAGGAAGCCAAGGAGTGGGAAAAGCTGCTGGCAGCGATCGCCGGCTGAAGCGGCTCGGCGGCCGTCATTTCGGCGGCTGCCGTTCGTCGTGGTAAGTGATTGTTCCTAATGCCAAAAATTCTTCGTCAACGACGGATAATTGTGTTGACACCGCCCAGGGGCGCCCCTAATATGCGCCCCGTCCTCGAGTTGGGGCTATAGCTCAGCTGGGAGAGCGCTTGCATGGCATGCAAGAGGTCGACGGT